>Ga0256842_1001871_pt1 | contig 16096 bp, 26 predicted proteins | sample 4559240metaG_FD_185973 | JGI IMG/M metagenome (GOLD analysis project Ga0256842, IMG submission 185973) | Hydrothermal vent microbial communities from Guaymas Basin, Mexico - 4559-240 | ecosystem: Environmental > Aquatic > Marine > Hydrothermal vents | place: Mexico: Guaymas Basin | collected...
CAAAAGATGGTTTAAAATTCATAAAGGTATCTTATCAAATTTTTATATATAGATGGTTATAATCATATACTTAATATTAGATGGAGCCACATAGCATGAAAAGAAAACAGATATACAATCCTGATTCCACTGAAAGTGTAAATGACAGAAAAGTTTTTGGTGGAAATCCAACAGGTATCTTTGAGCTCAACAACATAAAATATCAATGGGCATATAACCTTTGGGAGATGATGTTAAACAATACATGGTTCCCAAAAGAGGTTGATATGACACGGGATGTCAATGATTATAAAAATCTGACAGATGCAGAAAAAACAGCGTATGACAAAGCTCTTTCACAGCTGATTTTTATGGACTCACTGCAGACAAACAATCTTATTGACAATGTAAACCCTTATGTTACATCACCGGAGATCAATCTTATTTTGGTACGTCAATCGTTTGAGGAGGCACTTCATTCGCAAAGTTATGCTGTTATGGTTGATTCTATCTCAACAAATTCAGCAGAAATTTATGATCTATGGCGTAGAGATATGATGCTAAAACATAAAAATGATGCAATAGCTGCAGTCTATCAGGAGTTGGCAAGTAATCCTACAGATGAGAATTTTTTAAAAGCCTGTTTTGCAAATCAGATCCTTGAAGGTATCTATTTTTACAGTGGTTTTACCTATATCTATACATTGGCACGTTCAGGTAAGATGCTCGGATCTGCACAGATGATTCGTTTTATTCAGCGTGACGAGGTAACACACCTTGTACTTTTTCAAAATCTTATCAATACACTTCGAAAAGAGCGTGCAGATCTCTTTACAGAAGAGTTAAAAGCAGATGTTATCGAAATGTTTAAAAAGGCTGTGGAGCTTGAAAGTGGTTGGGGTAAGTATATTACACAAGGACAGATTCTTGGGCTTACAGATGAGATCCTTGATCAATATATAAAATATCTTGCAGATGACAGACTTGCTTCTGTTGGTTTTGATAAACTCTATAATGTCTCTAATCCTATCAAATGGGTTGATGACTTTGCAAAATTTAATGATCAAAAAACAAACTTTTTTGAAGGTACTGTAACAAATTATTCAAAAGGAAGTCTCTCTTTTGATGATGATTTTTAAAAAAAATCATTATTTTTTAATGTAAAGTTTTTGTATGCTAAAATATATCTGTTTGCTGTTTTTTATAGAGATTCTAGCAACAGCGCAATCAAACTATATAGATCAAGGGCATTCGAAACTTTCAGAGCTTGTTACAGAGTTAGGAACTACCATTGATCAAAGAGTACAAGAGCATCTTTTAAACGCAAATACTACAAAAACAAATGAAAAAAATGAGCGTATTGATCGTTTTTTTCAAAATAAAAAATATATCAATACTACAAAAAAAGCATATATCCGTTTACGTTTTACAAATAGTTTTGCTTCCAAAGATCCAAGAACGCTCAATTTTCATATTCGTGCACAGCTCCCACTTCGAAGTTTAAATGAAGCTTTTAAACTCTTTATAGATAATCAGAGTAATAACTATCTCAAAGATAGCACTCAAGAATATACACAGCAAAATGCTGTTGCTGTAGGTATTAACTTTTTTGCTACTTTGAAACATGCTGTTGAATCCAAGTACTCCATTGGAATTCGAAGTACAGAACTTTTTGCTCAAGCTATCTACTCTAAAAAATATTACAGTGGGGCATGGAAAATAGAGCCGCAACAGCTTTTTGAATATACCTCAAAAAATATCTTTTCTGAAGAGACAAATATCTATTTTGATCATAAATATAACACGCAAGAACTCTTACGTATTGGAATACATAGAGCAACAGAACAAAAACATGCAGGTATGGATTATGGATCGCATATTACATACTATCACTCCCTCTCAAACAGAAGAGGGTACTCTTTTGGTGAGTATTTACATGGAAATACACAGTATAAAGATGGATCTTCAAAATATCCTGGCATTTATGAATATGCAACAGCTTTTAACTGGAGAGAGCAAATTTACAGAAAGTGGATACTATATGAGATTCAACCAATTTTGAGTTTTCACAAAAAACATGATTATAAAGCAAATTATATTTTACAGGCAAATATTGAATTTTATTTTGGAGGTGGGTATTGAGCGATGAGAAAAACAGTTATAAACTCTGTTCTCTTTTGTTTAAGACAGGGAGTGATTATGAAGAGAATTTACAGGTTCTTTTAGAGGCTATTGAAGCAACACAGAGCAAAAGTCTGATTGTAGCTCCAGAGGTCTGCTTAACAGCATATGACTATGCTAATATGCAAAAGATGCTTGCATTTGCACCTTATGCCATAAAAGAGATCAAGGCACGATCTCTTGATAAAATTATTATTCTTACTATTTTAGAAGAGCGAAATAATAAAGTCTATAATTTTGCTAAGATTTTTTATAATGGTGAAGTGGTTTATGAACGGGCAAAGGCAAAACTTTTTCGTTTTGGAGATGAACATAAATATATAGAAGAAGGAAATGTTGAGGATTTTAAAATAGTTGAAGTTGCCGGTATCAAGATAGCTGTTTTTATCTGTTTTGAATTGCGTTTTAAAGAACTCTGGTGTAAAAGTGAGGGAGCAGATGTTATAGCCGTACCTGCATGGTGGGGAGTTTTACGAACAGAACACTTTAAAATCTTTACACAGGCTCTTGCTCTTACAAACCAGTGTTATGTTGTAGCAAGTGACTCTCAAAATAAAGAGTGTACGGCACAAAGTGGAATTGTCAATCCACAGGGGGAAGCCAAGCGTAATGGGGAGAGAGGATGTTTGTCTCTTGCTTATAAGCAAAAAGAGATCGATTGTATGCGACGCTATATGGATGTAGGAATTAAATTTAGCAGCTCTATGGTATAATCATTAGATAAAATTTGGTAGGAAAAAAGTAATTTGGACAGAATAACAGCAACAAAAACAGCAAAGTTGGCTGAGGAGTGTGACAGACGCTTTGGAGGACTTACTCCTGAAGTAAAAGAGGCAATAGCAAAGACAGACAGAGAAGCATTTGTTCCTAGTGGTTTTCGACATAATGCTTATAAAATTGATGCATTGCCGATAGGGGCGGATCAGTATATAAGTTCGCCACTTACTGTTGCAAAAATGACAGAGTATCTTTTTCCTCGTGGAGCAGACAGGGTTTTAGAAATTGGTTGTGGCAGCGGGTATCAAGCAGCTGTGCTTTCGCATCTTTTTCGTGGTGTTTTTACAATTGAGCGCATAGAACCACTTATTCTTGAAGCAAAAAAGCGTTTTCGTCAGCTTGGTATCAATAATGTGCATACACGTACAGATGATGGACAAAACGGTTGGATTCAGTATGCTCCTTATGATAGAATTCTTTTCTCTGCCACTGCAAAATCAATTCCTCAAAAACTTTTTGATCAGTTGGTGGATGGTGGTATTTTGGTTGCACCGATTGAGACAAATGGTCAACAGGTGATTACTCGTTTTATAAAAGAGAGAGGAAAAATTACAGAAGAAAAGCTTGAAGATTGTGATTTTGTTCCTATTTTGAATGGTGTTCAAAAATAAGTTAAAAAAGGGTCTAGTGTGCAAGAAGTTGTTTATGGTATGCAGTATACAAAACCAACAGTAATACTGCTTCAAGATACAGGTATTGGAGTTGCTGAAACAGCAGCAAGAACCTGTTATGATAGTTTTGCTAACAGTGAAAACAGTGTTATTCAAGCATTGGAAGATACAGTTCCAAATCAAGATATGTGTAGTGTTCTCAATGATATAGAAGATTCTGCTTTGCTTGAAGATTTGGCATGGACCTATTTTCATCATTCTATTTTAGAACATGCAAATTTGTCTTATCTTATACGCGGAACATCACGCGGGGTTTTACAAGAGCATGCAAGACATCGCATTCAGGCTATCTCTGTTCGATCGACTCGCTATACAATGAGTGGAATAATAAATGCATTTGTTGCTGCACATTACGGAGGGGATAAAAACTTTTTTATTGATACTGTAGAAGCGTATGATATGTTTGTAACAGCAGATAAAGAGTATAATCGCCTTGAAATTGGTACGATGTATGATAAGTTGGAGTTTCAGAGACAAAAAGTGCAAGATTTTCATGCAATTGCCGTTGCCAAAAGTTCTCTTGCACTTTTAGAAGCGTTGGCAGGTAAGCCACAAGAACTCTATGATGCACTGCAGGCAGGAAAGAAAAAACGCAATGTTGGCGATGCATTTAAACATATTATTACAGATAATGTCAAAGTAGATATGGTAGTAACTTTTAATTTAAGAAGTCTGAAAAACTATTTTACTCTTCGTGATAGCGGTGCAGCATATTTTCAGATCCGTTGGCTTGCACAGGAGATGATAAAAGTAACTCCTAAAAAATATCTTGATTTAATTATCAAAGAGAAATAGGAAAAATAATGATAAAAACAGTATTGGCTCTTTTTGCCATAGTAGGTTTTAGTGCTTGTTCGCATGTAAAGATATCTGCGGCAATGTGTGATCAGATGATGAACGATCCATCACATCCGCAGATACCACAGGAGTGTCGGGATTATAATGAGAAAGAGGCAGATAAAGCCTTTAACAAAGTTGTAGATGAGAAAAAAGTATCGAAAAAAGATATTGAATTTAGCAGAGAAAAAGGAGAATAAAAATGGCTAGAAGTGAAGTATGTGAATTATGCGGCAGTAGTGAAGATGTAACTCTAATGGAGTTGCCAATCAGTGACGGAAGTGAAGATCAGAGTATCTATGTATGTGCAAACTGTAAAGCACAAATTGAGAGCGGAGATCTTGATGAGACACACTTTAACTGCTTAAATGATGCAATGTGGTCGGAGGTACCGGCTGTAAAAGTAATGGCTTATATCTTATGGAATAAGCTTGGTCGTAGTGATATGATCGATATGATGTATCTTGAAGAAGATGAACTGAAGTTAGCTGAGCAGGCGATCAATGCAGAGGCAAACAAAGTAGTATTTCGTGATGCAAATGGCGTTGAATTGCATGCGGGAGACTCTATTGTGATCTTAAAAGACCTTGATGTAAAAGGTGCCGGATTTACTGCTAAACGTGGTACAACAGTGACAAGAATTGCATTGCCAAATGATATGGATGATCATGTAGAGGGTCGTGTAAATGGTACAAAGATCTATCTTAAAACAGAGTTTATTAAAAAAGCATAATGCAGCCACACGAGCGATTTTATAAAATAGATAAGGATTTTCGTAATCCTTACGCCCGTGATCGGGACAGAATCATTCACTCAGGATCTTTTAGAAAACTTGAGTATAAAACACAGGTTTTTTTAAATCATGAAGGTGATTTTTTTCGTACACGCCTTACCCACTCCATAGAAGTATCACAAATTGCCAGATCTATTACGAACCAACTTGGACTCAATGAGTCTCTTTCAGAAGCGATAGCCCTTGCACATGATCTTGGACATACTCCTTTTGGACATGTAGGTGGAGATACGCTTGATGAATGTTTAAAAGATGATGGTTTTAAAAATGGATTTGAACATAATTTTCAGAGTTTTCGTGTTGTAACAAAGCTTGAAAAGCGATATAAAGAGTTTGATGGATTAAATCTTACTTTTGCCACATTAGAGGGAATTTTAAAACACTCTTACCCTTATAACAAATCTTTTCTTCCAAAAGTTATTGATGAGCAGTTTGATTTGAATAAACATCCGAGTTATGAGGCAATGATTGTTGATCGTGCTGATGAGATAGCCTATATAAGCCATGATATTGATGATGGAGTAAATTCCGGGTTGATAAGCTTTGTAGATCTGCAAGAGAGTGAATTGGCCGTAGAGATATTGCAAAAAGTAGAAGCTGAAGGGGTAACAGATGCAAATGATGAGATGTTTCGCTACCGTTTTAGCTCACATCTTATTAATCATCTTGTCTATTCACTTTTAGATTACTCCAAGGATAGAATAGCTGCTAAAGTAGAGATGCCCATTGGTTTTGACAAAGCGTTAGAGACAAAGATTAAAAAGCTTAAAAAACTGCTTTTTCATAAAATGTATCAACATAACAATATTATGCGACGTATGTATGCTGGTAAACAGGCTGTTAAAGGACTTTATAAAGGTTTAATGGAAGAAGAGAAGATGCTTCCGAAATTTTATTATCAACAGCTTCAAACACGCAATAAACATCGTGTAGTAGCTGATTATATTGCAAGCATGAGTGATAGGTATGCACTAAACTTTTTTAATGAAATGTATGGAAAAATTTAACTAAATAGAGTTTTAAATCTGTGCTATTTCATTCACAAGAGCGTTCGTTGATGCTTCAATAGTTTCAACTTTAACTTTGATGTTATTGATTGCATCTTTTGTATTTTGCATCGTTTCAATTTGATTGTGCGTGAGGTCTTTGGAGTTATAAGCCTCATCTTTAATGATTTTTGAGTTTTCCGTATCGGCAATACTTTTTTGATGTGTATCTGTAATCTCTTGATTTGCATCCATAAGACCCTCTTGCATCTCTCTTGCCGTATCTACAAGCTTGAGTGCTGCTTCTGCATTTTCATTTACACTTCCGCTGGCATCTGCGATGCTTTGAACGATTACATTTACACTTGCATTAATCTCTGTTAGAGATTTTTGTGTGCTCTCGGCAAGTTTTCTAACTTCATCAGCGACAACAGCGAATCCACGACCATGTTCACCTGCACGAGCAGCTTCTATAGCAGCATTCAGTGCTAGCAGATTTGTTTTGTCAGAGATATCAGCAATAATATTTAAGATCCCTTTGATATCTTCTGCATTTTCTGTGAGAGACTGTAGCGTATTGCTAACTTCAGTTTCTCCTTCATGCGTATATGTAATCTGTTGTTCGAGTTGTGTCATTTTTTCTGTAGAGTCATTGAGTTTGGATGTTACATTTTCTAGACTTTCTAATACTTCTGCAGAAAACTCTAAATTCTTGTCTGACTCTTCCGTAATGATATTAAGTTTAGAATAGACTTTAGAGCCCATTTCTTCTGAAGTATTAAAATTATTTTCTAAAATCTGTAAATTCTCTTTAAGCTGTTGCATTTCATCTTCAAGTTGATTGGAAGTTGCAACCAGATGTTTTGCTTCAGCCACTTTACTGGTAAAGCGATTTATTAATGCAACCATCTCTGCATACTCTTTGGAGAAGTGAAGCTTAATATCGATTTTGTCACCTGCTTTAAAGTTTGTAAGTGTGGCAATAATTTTTTTAGCTATATCTACACCATTTATCTTTTCGTCCATATCATGAACAAAAATGACAATGGCAATAACAATTTGAATAACCTGAGAGATAATATTGTCGGTAAAAATAAAAGCATTTAATAAAAGAAGAACTATGCCAACCCAGTGAACAAAACGCATACGAAAAAAAAGTGAACTCATGATTGTACCCCCTACTATGAACTAATTACAATAGACTTCTTGCAAAACTCCTATATGTCTCAACACATTATAGAGAGTTTTAATCAAGGCAGATGTTCAAAAGCGTAGCCAAAGCTACGGTTTTGGTTATCTAACGCAGAGTAAAGCTCTCTATAATGTGCCCAAAGGGAGGACTAAAAAGTAGCAATCTAGCACAAAAAAATATTTTATCCTTAGCTATGGCTAGGCATAAAAATTTATTTTGCACTATCTTACCACTTTTTAGTCCTTTGAGGCTTATAGGAGTTTTGCAAGAAGTCTAATAATTATAGCATTAAATTATCATTTTTAGTTTAAAGAAGTAACAAAGAGAGGGAGCTACCCTCTCCGTGTGCTAAAATAACTTAGTAAGATAACCAAGGATTAGCAGTAAGATTATTACTCTTAGAAGCATAACACTCCTTTTTTCAACACTCCCACCCAACACTACCCACGAAATGCCAAAAAAATGGCAAAAAAAAAGGGATAAGACCGAAGTCCTACCCCTTGCAGTGTTGATATGTGGGAGCTACCCACAGAGTAATAATCTTACTTGATTGAAATTATAGCATATAAAACTAACATAAATCAATAGAATTGTAGAGTGCTTTGTAACAATATAGACATGTGGTGTTAGAAATAAGTTAGAAATAGATAGAGAAAAGAAAACTTAAAGCAGTTGCTAAAGCCCTATATTTAGGAGTATATAAGCCCGAAGGCTTATATTACAGGCGTGATTCGTAACGTCTCATCTTATGTATTATTTAAGTTTCTTAAAGTATATAAAAACTTCAATCAAACCCCTTTACATAGGGAATAAATCATTGTATAATAAATCTCAAGTAAAAGCAAATAAAACCTACTTTTAGCATTTTAGGGTAGATATAGGGTAGATAAATCAATGAGTAAGAATATGATTAAGACTTCCAAGACTGGTGTATATTATAAAGTCTTACAGAATGGCGATAAAGTATTCTACTTCACATACAAAGATATTAATGATAACAATAAAAAGAAGTGGATTAAAGTAGGAAGCTATAAAGATGGCATAAGAGAGATAAATGCTTTTAACCTTAGAGCTGAACAAATATCCAAGATGAAACACGGTAAAGATATAACCGTAATAGCAAACAAGAAAAAAAAAGAAATAGTTACTTTTGATAATCTTGCACAAATATACTTCAAAGATAAAAGCAGCACTCCAAACAGAATGAGCCGATACAATATCCACATAAAGCCACGAATTGGAAATAAGGATATTCAAAATATAAGCAAAGCAAGTATTATAAAGCTGCTTGATGAGGTAGAAGCAATAGGAAAAGCACATCAAACGTTAAACAGCATAAGAGAGCTTGTAAGCACAATATTTAATCATAGTATCAAAGAGTATGATCTAAAGCTAATTAATCCATGTATAGGCATTAAACGCTATAAGGTGGATAATAATCGAGAAAGATATTTATCACTGCATGAGATAAAGGAACTTAAAGAACAGATAAAAGATAATTTTTTAGTAAGTCTTTTTGTGGATCTATCACTACAAACAGGTGGACGCTTTGAAACTATTTTAAGTATTCAGAAAAAAGATATTAATACCTCAACGAGAACGGTTACGCTGCAAAACTTCAAAACAGAAAAAACATATACAGGGCATTTGCAAAAGAATTTTTTAGAAAGTATAAGTGGTTATTTGAAGACACTTAAAGCAAATGATTATGTAGTGAGCTATGAGAGCGACCACAGCGAAAAGCTCACGCAAAGGCAACTACAACACAGAATAAAGCCACTATTAGATAGATTATTCAATACAGGGCTTGATGCTAAGGATGCTAAAAATAGAGTTGTTATACATACGTTTAGGCACACATTCGCCTCTCATTTAGCTATAAAGGGAGTTCCTATTTATACAATTATGAAGCTGATGAACCACGCTAAGATAGACCAGACGTTGAGGTATGCAAAACTAAGCCCAGAGAATGGGAAAAATGCGGTGGAGGGACTTTATAGTGACTAAAAGAGAATATTTTATAAATGAATTTGAAAGGTTTGATAATTTTTACTTATTTGATGATGTTCTATTGCCATACATTGAAGAAAAGAAAAAAGAAGCAAATTGTAAAACGTATAAAGATTGTTTAAAAGATAAACCAATGTACTTATCGAATGTAAAAATAAATGAAATAAAGCGAATAACACAAAATACTACTTTTGAAGATAATCCATTTATAGAATTTTACGAGATGGGCAAAGAAGATATAAAAGAACTATTTGAAATTTTTGTAAAAGCTGAAAAAAACATAAGATATTACAATGATTATGCAAATAAAATGCGAGACCTTAAAACTAGAGACAATAAGAACAATATCTCAAAAAAGATAAGTGATGTTATGGAATACATAGAAGCAATAGATAAAGAAGTTATGGAATATTTATATAGTGATAATCATCATTCAAAAGGCAATCACAACGATAGAGGTATTAAAGCATATAATTATCTTAAGTATTTGAAAGGTGGATTATCAAATAATCATTTCACAAGAAGACAAGCATATCAAGACTTTTTATATCGAATGAATAAATTTTTAGATGGTAAAACAGATAAGAGCGACAAACCTTTTTCAAAAAGAAAAATAGTAAAGATAGTAAATCTAATTATTGAAAAATATTTTGAAGATGATGAATATTTTACAGAAAAAACACAGGTAAGTAAATTTGTAAAAGCTAAATACATTTACGAAACAATGGCAGGAATAGAGTTGTATCACGGAAAAAAATAAAATAATTTCACTTCAAAGCACGTTTAAAAAGTCAAATGAACTTACATAAGGCTAACATCATTCTATAAACTTACATCATAACAAATCAAGACCTTGCAAGAATATCCTTGAATTGTTTTAGAGGTTGCAATCTCATAATTTTATTCCAAAAGGAAAGAAACTATGAGTAATAAAATACTTACAGATGAACAGAAAGAACTATACTCGTTACTACTACCTGCTTATGGTGCAATCGTAAAACAAAACAAAGCCACAGAAATACTTAATACTTCTTTAGCAACTCTTTACAGAATGAGGGAACAGGGTATAGGTCCATCATATAAGAAGATAGAGAGTAAGTCTAAAAATGGTACGGTGGTATATCCGCTGCAAGAAATAGTTAAATACTTAACTACTTCAAACGTGAAAACAGCGTAAGAGGTGGATTAAAATGAAAAAAAGTAAAAAGCCACCTTACGTATCGCATTATCTTGTGTTGTCTGATTTACTAAATAATATTGACGTACGTGCAAAAAGTGACGTAGTGCATTATTTAACATCACGGATAGAAAATATCAAAACAGAACTTAAGAGGCAAGGCATTTTATTTATAGAGGATATTAGCAAAGAGAGTACATACTCGACTTACAAGCCTTATATTTTGTTGCCAGAGAGTGAGAATATACGCAAAGCTAAAGAGCTTCTGAAACATTATGCTACTGATGAGGTTATGGCGTTCCTTGAACAAAAGCCAAACGCAGAAGACTACCGTGAAAGTCAAGGGAGTAATTGACTCCCTAAACTTTAGTAGTTCCGACTTAGAAGCACTTTTTAAAGATGATGAGAATTATATCATAGAAGATATAAAAGGGGTAGGTGTGTTTCGTCCTGATGTATGGATAGGGGCATTTAAAAAACCTCTTACTAGAAATATTATAGAGGCTAAAATTCTACATACCTCAACGGGTTTAACGCTCCCTATTAAAAGGCATAGTAGAAGCCCCACAAAGCAAACTTTAGAGTTCGCAGGGCTACACGGCTACAATGAGAAATCAAAGCTTTTAAATGAGCTACTAAGCAGTTTATTGGAGCATATACAGGATACCCAGGTTACACGGCTTGATGTAGCGATAGACTTCAAAGGAAAGATACCGAACAGAGTTATAAAAAAACTTTGTGAGGATAGAGAGCCTTTTAGGTTTTGGAACACGACTTACTATAAAAGCAAAAGTGAAAAAAAGCAAAACAATCGCTTAAACATTAAAACATATAACAAGTCATTAACAAAAAATGAAACACAAAATATTTATAGATTAGAGTTTAGTTTTTTGAGTAGTTACTTACAAAAAATTCAAGTGAAAGATATTGAAAAATCATTCACGAAAATGGCGAAAACTATTAAACGATTTAGTGGGCTGGATGTAAAAATCTCGTACCTATAAGTTATATAATAAGTTTTTTCAACAAAACATCCACTTTAGCCCAATATTTAGGGCTTTATCGGGTGTTTAAAACTGAACACGAAAAAGGACGAAAAACGAACGGTAAAATGGGTATGAGAGTGCTAAAAAATCCGTTAAAAATCCGATAGAGATTAATGCAATAGAAAATGGGTAAAAATGCACAAAAAATGCACAGAGAAAAGCATTAAAAATTAAAAGATGAAAAGGAAAGAAATGAGAAAAGTTATAGTAAGTGATATTCTAAATTGGAGAATTGAAGAACACAAAGAAGACAATAAACACGCAACTACAATTTGTTATAGAAAACACCTTGATGAGGCTTTAATTGTAGCGGATGAGAGCAAAAACACGATTAACCTATACTATGAGGTTATGAAGCACTTTAAAACGCTTGTAGAGCCTCAAATACAAAAGAGTAAAAGCGGAGAGCTTTATATTAAGTATGATGGTAATAATATTTGGTACAGCAGAAACAAAGACGCAATTATGAAAAGCTTTTTTGAGTTTATACTAAAGAAGATATGTTTATCTGCTGGGGTGGACTGTATGGAGAGCTTGAAAAGAGTACACAACAACGAAGATTTTAGTAGCCTCGAAATAATCGTAGCTACCATTCCAAGGGGGGGGGATTAAATGGCACGAACAACAATAACAGATGAAATAATAGACAAATGCAGGGAGCTATCCTCAAAAGGTTTTAGTAACACTCTTATATCAAAATCACTCAATATTTCAGTAACAACGCTATCAAACAATAAGAAAATAGTGAAAGCTATTCAAGAGGGAAAGCAAGAGTTAGCCGAACTTATCACGCAAAGCATACTTGAAAACCTCAACGAAACGCAAGACCGCTTATTTATTGCCAAACGCTTAAATCTTTTTAATCCACAAATAAACATAAAAAGAGCTATTGACGCAAAAGGAGCATTAGAAAATTTATCACAAGCGATAAAGCAATATGCAGATGGGGAGATAAACGAGAGTCAGTTAAGAACGATAGAAGCGGTTACAAACAGTTTTATAAAAGGCTTTGAAGTAACAGAACTTGAAAAAAGAATAGAGAGGTTAGAAGATGGGCTTAAATAAAAACAGAGTTAAGAAGCTTGAAGAAAACAGCACGCAAAGCAATGAACAAAACAGCTTAGGACTCCTTATTGATGGAATAGTTACTTTTAAGGACAGAGAGTACAAAAAAGATGAGTTTGAAAAGTTATACCCTGATGTAGAGTTGATTATTGTTGAGTTTAAATAAAGCAGTTTTGAACAGGTGGACAAAATAGACAGCAGTTAAGAGTTTAGAGGTGTACGAAAAATTCGCATACCTAGAGAAGTACGCCAAATACACACTTCTTAAAGCTATGTTATCGATACGAGAAAATCGTAGCGTGAAAAAAGAAGTTTTGCCATAGGTGGAGGGACTCTCACACACCCTCACTTACAACCCGTTCCAATAAAGGCGGTACGGCCGAGAGACATTTCACCGCGTCTTCCTATGGCTTACAAGAATTATACCAAATTTAAAATAAGCAAACACGCAATACAAGTTTATGGCATAATGATATAATGAATATCAAAAGAAAAACTTTTAAAAAAAGACGATATAAATCCAATAAGGAAAAACAAATGAAAAATTTAGAAAATATTTTAACAGCATACGAAAATGATATAAAGTTTTGGATGGATAATTTTGGAGAAGGGCATTTGATGCTTGAAAATAGAGAGCTTTTAATACCGTTTGAAAATGATGAAAGGGTAAAGATCCTCGACAAAAAAGCCTTAAAACTTATAAAAGAAGATAAGAGTGAAAATAGTGATGCACTATTTCTCAAAAAACTTAAAGAGATAATAGAACATGCATCTTATAAACAAGCTACTGCTTAACTCTCGACCTCAAAAACACTACATAGCACCTTATTTTATTTGTTTTTCAAGTGTATAAAGTTTTTCATAAATAATATCAGAAGCTCAACACCTAATAAAACCAAGAAAAAATAATACCAAAGCCACCACAGAAAGAAAGCTGGTAAAGGCAAATGAGAAAGGACTAAAGCTTTTTTTTCTCATAATTACATACAAAAGCACAGAGGCACTTATTATAAAGCTAATAATACACACAGCTACTCTTTACAAACATTCTCACGGATAATCTCTTTTAATTCTTTACACTCTTTGTTTTCTATGTAGAGAGATAGCCAAGATTTAACCCATACAGGCACAGCATTATTAGAGCCCCAAGCATTAACAGTGTTGTACTGCATTGAAATAAGTTCGGCAAATTGTTTTTTGTTGAGTCCTGCTTTTTTTAGCATTTCTTTTAATTGTGATAGTTCCATCAATAACCTTTTTATTAAATTCTACTCTAATTATGCCATAAAATGTATTTGAATACATATAAATAAAGAATAAATGTATTGAGATACATATAAATTAAGTTGCAATTAATGTATTAGAGTATATACTTTTAAATATTAAATGTATTTGAATACATAAAAAGGCTTAAAAGATGAAAACACAAATAACACTAAACGACATCAAAGACGAAGTAAGCAAAGAAGAACTTTTAGAGATTATCGGTTTAGCACTTGATGCTGGCGTATCTATTGAAGAAGCAATAGCGGAGTTTATTGAAGCAAACTATGAAGATTTAGAAGAGGTAGCGTAATGAAAGTATCAAGATATAAAACAATGGAACTTTTAAAAGCAACACGTGGGAAGATATTCAGTTGTGAGTTTGTAAAAAAAGATGGCTCACTTAGAAAAATGATAGCACGGTTAGGAGTGGCTAAAAATCTAAAGGGAGGTAAAAACGGAGTGAGTGCAAACAATGCTTTAATCACTGTTTATGATATGGCGGTTGGTGGTTATAGAATGATTAACCTAGAGACACTTAGAAGCCTAAAGGTGGCAGGGGTGGCTTACGAGGTGGTATAGAAATACCTTTAGAGGGGTATAGAAATACCTAGCGAAGGGGTAACAAAAAATTGGCGACACCCTCGACAAGGGGAAAAAATAAAGTCGTCCAAATAGCGACTTATAAAAACCCAAAATAACCGAATGGTTTAGATGGAAACCCAAATCAAAAAGGAGATAGAACAATGCAAATAGAAATAACAGAAAATACAGCCGAAGCAATGCTCAAACTTGATGATAGATATTTCTTTGACTTGTTTGTGATGATATGCACAGATGAAAATGAAGAGTATCAGTTTAGAAACGCAATAGCAGAGATAGCAAACCAAATTAAAAAGGAGATAGCAAGATGAATATAAAAGTATTCCTACCAGCAGGATATAAAATCGTTAAAGTAGTTGTATCGGATGATATTGAAAAGATAGCAAATAAATATGAGAGATGGGAGTATGTGTTATGAGTACAGATTGTATAGAAGTGTCGTTAGATGATGAACCAATGGAAGTATTAAAAGGGTGTGCTTGTATTCTTAGCTCACTTAGGAGAGATTTTACAGAGGTTGATAACAGTCATTATGCTATTGCAGTTATATCTGATTTAGTAACAGATGCAACAAGTAGGTTAGAAGAAAAACTAAAAGATGAGGAGATAGAAAAATGAGTAAAAAGTTAAATGAAAAATTACATAATTTGGCAGCGAGCACGTTTAATGCAAGTTCTATAATTGAGTTGGCACTTAGTAAATTAGAAGATAGTACGTGCAAGTGTGCCGATAATGATGTATTTAGTGCTTTAATGGCAGTTAAAGAGTATTTACACGATAGTGTTAGCATACCTTTAGCAGAGTTGGCAGAGTCAAAAGAGGTTGAAGCGGTACAGCATAAAAAGGAGATAATAGAATGACTATTCAAGAAATAAAACAGAGAGCAGAAGATGATGAAAGATTTAGAGAGTATAAAAATAAAGCTGGCGTAACCTTTGAAGATTTTAAGGTAATAGATATTCCAAATAATAAAGTCCTGCAAGATGGTAGCAGGAAAGTAGAGGGCGATTGCATTATGATACTTGATGATGATAAGTTACAAGTACATTGTGCTTTAATTTAGTAGGGAGTATGTTTATAAAAACTCTTAAAGATTATACTCAAATGTAAATGGGAGATTTATCCCATTACAAACATAGCTAAAATAATAACGACAGAGTATATGAGAGTATTTTAGCAACTTCTTAATGGTTTTGTATGGGTAAAGGTTTAAAGTGCTTTGTACCGTTGATAATTTTTCGAGCGTGAATAAATTGAATTTGATTAATGATATTCGTTTATGAATCGGATTCGCAATGTTAATAAATTATTATTTTTTTGTGAGAGGGTAGACATAGGGTAGATTTTTGTTTGATTATTAAAGCTTAAAGCAGTTGCTAAAGCCCTATGTTTAGGAGTATATAAGCCCGAAGGCTTATATTACAGGCGTGATTCGTAACGTCTCATCATATAAAGACGTTTAAGCATTTTTTTACGAGATGCAATTTTGAATTTTTTACGCTTTTCAGTTTCTGTT
>Ga0256842_1001872_pt1 | contig 16079 bp, 18 predicted proteins | sample 4559240metaG_FD_185973 | JGI IMG/M metagenome (GOLD analysis project Ga0256842, IMG submission 185973) | Hydrothermal vent microbial communities from Guaymas Basin, Mexico - 4559-240 | ecosystem: Environmental > Aquatic > Marine > Hydrothermal vents | place: Mexico: Guaymas Basin | collected...
TTGAGGACGATGTCTTCCTAGGCCCGCACGCCACCCTCACGAACGACTTGTACCCGAGGTCCTTCAACGAGGATTGGGAGGTCGTGCCGACCCTAATTAAGAAGGGTGCGTCCATAGGTGCGAATGCTACTATAGTGTGCGGCGTGACTATAGGGGAGTACGCGATGGTCGGTGCTGGGGCGGTCGTCACTAAGGACGTGCCTCCGCATGCCCTAGTTTACGGTAACCCAGCACGCGTTAGGGGTTTTGTGTGCTACTGCGGTAGGCCTCTAGACCTTAGCAAGCCTGTTAAGGAGGATGAGGAGGTGGTGGCGTTTAGGTGCGGGCACTGCGGGAAGGAAGTGAGGATACCTAAGAAGCACTTAGCGCTCCTTGAGAGGTAATGTGGAGTGAGGGTAGTCGTCACTGGCGGTGCTGGATTTATAGGGCACCACATAGTCGCGAAGTTAGTGAGGCAAGGTCATGAAGTAACCGTCGTAGACAATCTTTCAAGACCCTCCCCAAGGGGGCTAGCGACGCTCAAGCAACTTAACGTGAACCTGCTTAAGGCAGACATAACGGACTACGCCACGATTCATGAAGCCCTAAGGCGCTTAAGGCCCGACGCTGTAGTGCATGCGGCCGCGCTAATAGATGTTGCTGAGAGCGTCGAGGAGCCGCACACGTACATGCACGTCAACGCGGAAGGGACTGCCGCGGTGGCTAGGGCAGCGATCAGTGCTGACGTGAGGAGGGTGATCTACCTGAGTTCGGCTGCGGTATATGGTGTCCCGAAGTACTTGCCCGTGGATGAGGGACACCCGACGAAGCCAATATCGCCTTACGGGGCTTCGAAGCTCGCGGGTGAGCTCGTCCTCGAGAGTCTAATGGGTAGCTTGGGGAAACCTGAGTACGTTACTCTACGTTTATTCAACGTGTACGGGCCGGGGCAGAACCCTTCAAGCCCTTACTCCGGGGTCATAACGAAGTTCATCCACGCAGTAACGGGCGGGAAGGAAATAGTGATATACGGTGACGGTGAGCAGAGCCGGGACTTTATACATGTTGAGGACGTGGCGGAGGCCGTGATTAAAGCACTAACTGCTACTGAAGCGTGCGTGACCCTAAACATAGGGACGGGGACGAGAACCACTATCAACGAGCTGGCTAAGTTGGTGATGGGCGTGGCGGAGAAGGAAGTCCCGGTTAAGTACGCCCCGCCTAGGAAGGGCGACATAAGGCACAGCGTCGCGTCAATAGAGAAGGCTAGGAAGGTGTTGGGGTGGGAGCCCAGGGTAGGGCTTATTGAGGGGTTAAGGACTCTTCTCGAGGCCGTCGACACCCAATGTAAGTAACCTGCCCTTAACGCCGTAGCTTACGTCGTCGTGAAGCACGTTAACAGCGTCAACGATCAGTGGCTCACACCCAGACAGCTCGATGATGGTAGATACCTTAAGCCCCCTGTAGGCCGTGTGCCTAACACACACGATCACAAGCAACGAGTCCTTGAGGGCTTCACGCAGGTTGTTGGTTAAGCCCACACCTAACCCGCTTAGGTAGTCATCCTTAGTTACGAGCGGGTCATGCACGATGATGTTTCTATATCCCTTACTGAGGAGGGCGGAAATTACGTCATGCGTCGGTGATAGGCGGGGGTCGTCAATGTCTTCTCTGAAGGCGTCGCCGAGAACAGCTACCCGCACGTCCTTAGGCTTTAGTCTGTGCTTAGTAAGTAGCTTGTGAGCTAGTTCAGCGACGGTCGATGGCATTGACTCGTTAATGATCCTCGCAAGCTTCGTTAACTCCGTCGAGACCCCGGCCCTTACCGCCTCACTCATTAGGAAGTAGGGGTACGAGGGTATGCACGGCCCGCCCACGCCTGGTCCGGGCAGGAGTAGGTGGCAGTAAGGCTGTGTGTTGGTTGCCTCCCTAACCTCGTAGTAGTTAACGCCTAACGCCTGAGCCACTAAGGCGAGCTCGTTGGAAAGCGCTATCACTACGTCCCTATACACTCCCTCAGCAAGCTTCTCGAACTCTGCTGCGGTTGTTGAGGAGAGCCTCACGACACCCTTACGGGCGACTAGTGAGTAGAGGCGTGTCACGGCGTCGAGGCTACGTGGGCCTACCCCGGCCACGATCTTGGGGTAGTTTTCCTCAAGGTCTCTTAAAGCTCTGCCGACGTAGACGCGTTCCGGGCTGTAGGCGAGGAGGAAGTCCTCCTCGGCTCTTAACCCGCTCGTGGATTCTAGGACGGGTTTAGCGACATGCTCGGTGGTGCCTGGCGGCGCGCTGGACTCGATCACTACTAGGTCTCCGGTGCTTAGCCCCTCACCTATGGAGGTTAGTGCGTCGACGAATGCGTTGAGCCTCACGGTCTTGCGGTTCCGGTCGAAGTGTATGGGGACCGTAACTACCTTGATCTTTGATTGGCGGGACGCCTTGACAGCGTCACTCATTAATTTCAAGGCACCCGTTTTGAGGCCCTTAACAATGGCTTCCCTGACCTCTGTCTCGAAGAACTTCACGCGACTCTCCCGAATATCGCTTAGCTTACCCTCATCGATATCGACACCAATTACATTAAGACCGCGTCTGAGGAAAGCGGCGGTTAACGCCCTACCAACGTACCCCATGCCGTAAACAGCTATCCACGCCTCACCACTAACGACCGCATCCACCGGGTCACGATTGCTTACACTCAATACCGAACTCCTCAAGAGGTGGTTACTCGACCCAAATTAACGTTGGCGGGAACCTCATTCTTTTAAGTAAAGCGTCTAAGTAGGTTAGGGTCGGTAACCATGAAGTGCTTAGAGAAAGGCTTGGTCGCGTGGTTCACGGGCCTCCCTGCAAGCGGTAAGACGACTGTGGCCTCCTTGGTCAAGGAGGAATTAAGCAAGGCGGGGTACAGAGTGGAGCTCCTGGACGGGGACTGGGTCAGGAAAACAATAAATGTCGGGGCAGGCTTCACGAAGGAGGAAAGGGAACGCCACCTCCTTAGGGTCGCGTGGATAGCGAGGCTACTAGCGAGGAACGGCGTGATAGTCCTATGTAGCTTCGTGTCACCCTACAGGGACGTGAGGAAGAAGATCAGGGACATCATAGTTGAGGAGGTCCCCTTCCTGGAGATCTGGGTTAAGTGTAGTGTCGAGGAATGCATTAGGAGGGATCCGAAGGGATTGTACAAGAAGGCGTTGAGGGGTGAGATACAGCACTTCACAGGCATAAGTGACCCGTATGAGCCGCCGGAGAACCCCGACCTAGTGATAGATACTGAGCGCGACCCGCCTGAGAAGAATAAGGAGGCCGTACTTAACCTGCTTAGGAAGTATGGAATTGAGGTTTAAGTCAGAGTATGTTTTCTTGATTGCCTCTTCAGACACATACTCGAGGGTTTTCCATGACATTAAGAGTAATTATTTTTAATTAGTTATAATTATAGATCATTAGGGGAAAGAACGTGCTAGAGCCAGCATCGCTAGCGTGGACAGCAACCCTAATCGCCTTAGCGCTGACGACGCAGTACGTCAGCGGCGTCATAGGGATGGGGTACGGAACGATCTTGACGCCAGTACTCATACTTTTAGGGGTTAACCCGCACGATGCTGTTTCCTCAGTAGTTGTTTCACAGTTGGTGGGGAACTCTGTGCTCTCCCTCATGCATCATAGGTTTGGGAACGCTGACCTAAGGCCGGGAGGTGAGGAGTCAAGGCGGGCCATGATATTAGGGGTTTCAGGGATAGTGGGCCCGTTCGCTGCCGTGTTCCTCATGCTACGCATGCCAGCAAACTTACTTAAGGCATACGTAGCTATCCTAATGCTATCCATGAGCGTGCTGGTCGTGTTGAGCAGGAGGGTCAGGGTTAAGTACTCGACCAAGAAGCTTTTCCTCATAGCCGTTATCGCAAGCTTTAACAAGGGATTAACCGGCGGTGGGTACGGCCCCGTAGTGACTACCGGGCAACTAATACTTGGGATCAATCCGAAGTCGGCTGTTGCCGTCACGTCCATGGCAGAATTCATAACTGAGGTAACGGCTGTTACCTTGTATGGGTTTGCCGGGCTACTTAACCCAGCACTCATAGTACCGATGACCGCCGGAACGGTGCTGAGCGCGCCGCTAGTGGCTAAGACCGTTAAGGTCGCGCCAAACACGACCTTAAGGAGGGTCATAGCGGCAGGCATGACTTTCCTGGCCTTAGCCGTGCTCGTGAAGGCGCTCGCCATGTTGTAAGGAATACGAACACCCTCGAGCCATACTGTACGTTCACGCAAACACTCTTATTGGGGAACAACCCCTCATTAGATTGAGGGTCAGTAAGATGGGAGAGGAAACCGTAAGCATCGAGATATCGAGGGAGCTCTACGAGAAAGTGAAGAAGTACATTGAGGAGAACGGGGGGTTCTCCTCAGTAAGGGAATTCGTTGAGTTCGTTATTAATGAGGTACTCTCAACTGAGGAGGAAGCCAGTACTGGCTACACTAAGGAAGAGGAGGAGAAGGTTAAGGAGAGACTTAGGTCTTTAGGATACCTGTGAGGGCGCGTGGTCAGGTAACACGTTTGTTTTTAAGGGCAACTTCCTGCTTCAATTAATTACGGGTAATTATATTTAATTGCTACCGCGACTTATTCCCGGGTGCTCACTTGCCGGAGGAAGGGAGGAAAAGCAGTAGGAGCCGCTACACCACGGTCTCAATACCCGTGACGCTATACAATAGGATAAAGAAACTCATAGAGGGCACGGGCTTCGCCAACGTCTCCCAGTTCGTTACCTACGTGCTTAGGGAAGTTGTTGTTGAGTATGAGAGGGCCCGTGAGGCCGAGGAGCCCTTTACCGAGGAGGAGAAGGAGAAAATTATTGAGAAGCTCCGTAGGTTAGGCTACATTTAAGGAGGTGATGCGAGATGGTGTCCAGACCGCACGGGGGTAGGTTAGTTAATAGGGTTGCTGAGGGGAGGAGAAGGGAAGCCCTTCTCGAGGAGGCGAGGGAGCTTCACAGCATTGAGGTAACAAAGAATACCGCATCAGACATCCATAACATAGCGTATGGCGCGTATTCGCCTCTCCAAGGATTCCTGCTTAGGGAGGACTACGAACACGTACTCTACGACATGAGGTTGTCGGACGACACGCCCTGGACCATACCCATAGTGCTCGACGTGCGCAGGGACGAGGTTCAGGGAGTAAAGGAAGGTGATGACGTGGCCTTAACGCATGAGGGTCGGATCCTAGCCGTCATGAAGGTCGAGGAGATCTATGAGTGGAATAAGAAGGAGTTTGCTAGGCATGTGTTTAAGACTGAGGACCCCAACCACCCTGGTGTTGCCCGCACATACGCCCGTAAGGAACTACTAGTCGGAGGTCCTATAGACCTGCTTAACCCGCTGAAACACCCATTCGATAGGTACGCGCTAACACCGCTTGAGACGAGAGTGCTGTTTAAGGAGAAGGGGTGGAGAACCATAGTGGCGTTCCAGACACGTAACGTGCCGCACTTAGGGCATGAGTACGTCCAGAAGGCCGCCTTAACATTCGTTGACGGCCTCCTAGTCCACCCGCTAGTGGGATGGAAGAAGCCAGGAGACTTCAGAGATGAGGTCATAGTGGCTGCTTACGAGGCACTGATCAAGCACTACTACCCGAAGGACTCAGTCGTGTTCTCTGTGCTGTGGATGCAGATGAGGTATGCAGGACCTAGGGAAGCAATACACCACGCGATAGTTAGGAAGAACTTCGGCTGCACACACTTCATTGTGGGCAGGGACCACGCTGGCGTGGGTAATTACTACGGGCCTTACGAGGCGTGGGATCTCTTCAACGAGTTCCCCGACCTAGGCATAACGCCGCTATTCATACGTGAGTCATTCTACTGCAGGAAGTGCGGAGGCATGGTGAACGCTAAGATCTGCCCGCACAGCGATGAATTCAGGGTAAGGATAAGCGGGACTAAGCTTAGGAAAATGATAATGAATAAGAAGAAACCACCAGAGTACATGATGAGGCCGGAGGTAGCGGAGGTTGTCCTCAGCTTCGACAACCCGTTCGTCTCTTAAGGAGGTTCCAGCCTGCATTAAGTTTGTTGAGGAGGCCCTTAAGAGGGATAAGAAGGTTTACGTACTGCATCACTGGGACGCCGACGGCGTAGCGTCCGCAGCGATACTCCTGCGGGTGCTGGGGCCCCGCATAGTGGGTATGAGCACACCTAGAATAGGGATGTATGGGGCAAGCGCCTTAAACCCTAGTGAGATCGAAAGGAGCGGAGCTGACACCCTGGTAGTGCTGGATTACGGAGCGCGCCCCGACGAGATATTAGCGCGGATGCCTCAGGGGATTCAGACATTCATCGTTGATCACCACGCTGTTAAGTTAAGTAGTGATGCCCGAAGATGCTGTTGTAACCCGGTAGCGTTGGGTATGGGTGAGGCTGAATACCCCTCAACCACGTGGGTGCTTTACGAACTCCTTAACACGCCTTCAGACATCGTTGATCTAGTGGCGTTAGGTATTGTGGGGGATCTTGGGCCGGCACTCGCTACCAGCGAGCACGTATTGTTCGTTGACAACGTTGCTGCCGAACTCAACATGACCCTCAACGACTTCGTTAGGGCGGTGGAGCTCATAGACTCCTGTTATAGGGTCGTGGATAGTAAATGCGTCGAGCATGCGGTCCGGGTACTAGCAGAGAAAGGCGTTGAGGGTGTCCTGCATGACGAGGTGCTCATCAACACTCGCGAGTTAGCCTCACGCTACGTTGAGAGCGCTTATGATCGCCTTCAAAGCCTCAAAGAACCCTGCCCCGGAGTAAAGGTGTGGAAGCTAAGGTTGGATTCCCTGGTGACCTCATACGTGGGGAGATCATTAGCACGTGCATACCCTGATGACGTGATCCTACTAGCCCATAACATACCATCACTGAACGTGACGTACGTGTACGTCAGAAGTTATTCCATGCCGCTGAGGAAGTTCCTTGAGAAGCTAAGGGAGGAAGGACTGAACGTGGGTGGTAAGGACATGGTGTTCGTGGTGACGTGCTCCGAGGAGAACTGTGATGAAGTGCTAAGTAAAATAACCACACATTTATGTCGCGACCTAAGTAAGGAAGGGTAGTGAATTTGAGGAAAGTATTCGTGCTTGGGCTGGACTCAGCACCGCCGAAAACGCTGTACGAGAGGTACGGCGTCGACATCCCCGCGTTGGGTTCGCTCATAGACGACTCAAGGAGGTGGTTGATGCGCACCTGCCACCCACCAATAACGATACCGGCATGGCTAGTGATGTTCACTGGTAAGACACCGGGAGAACTAGGCATTTACGGGTTCAGGCATAGGAAGCCTGGGGACGTAGGGCACACCTACATAATAAATTCGAACTTTATTAAGCACCAGACACTATGGGACGTCGTCGGCCGCGCCGGCGGCCGCGTAGGGATTTTCGGGGTGCCCCCAACATATCCGCCGAGGCCTGTGAGGGGCTTCATGATAACGGACTTCATGACCCCAGGTCCAGAGAACCAGTACGCGTTCCCGCCGTGGCTTAAGCGTGAGCTAGAGTCGAGGTTCGGGCCACTCATATTTGACGTGAAGTTCAGGAGGCATGATAAGGAGAGGGTTAGGGACGAACTCTTCCAGATGACTAAACAGCACCTGAAGATAATTGAGTACCTAGTTAAGCGTAAAGCGTGGGATCTCTTCATATATGTTGAGATAGGTATTGACAGGATACACCATGCCTTCTGGAAGTACTTCGACGTCTCCCACCCTAGGTACGAGGAAAACGAGAAGTTATCACGCGTGATCCCTGACTACTACAGGTTAATAGATGAGGGATTCGAGAAGATCAGGAGAGCACTGCCGAAGGACACGATAATAGTTGTTGCATCCGACCACGGCGTTAAGTCAATGACTGGCGCGTTCGCCGTGAATGAGTGGCTCATTAAGGAAGGGTACCTGAAGCTGAAGGAGAGGCCGAAGAAGCCCGGCACGGACCTAACCAGAGAAATGATTGACTGGGACTCAACAATAGCTTGGGGTTGGGGAGGCTACTACTCACGCATCTTCATCAACCTGAAAGGAAGGGAACCAAGAGGAATTGTCGGTAAGGAGGAATTTGAGGACGTCGTAATGCAGCTCTCCAACGACTTACGGAGGGTGAGAGGCGATAATGGTGCATTATGGCGGAACATAATACTTAGGCCGGAGGAAATATACCCTGAAGTTCATGGTGACCCGCCCGACCTGATGGCATACTTCGACGACCTAAGCTGGCGCGCTGCCGGAACCATTGGATGGGACACTCCGTTCCTTCCGGAGAACGATAGGGGGCCTGACGACGCGGTTCATGACTGGCATGGCGTGTTCACCGTCTACGACCCTGAAGGAACCGTGCCTCGCGGAATGGGCGGTGAGATGCCCATAGAGCGCATAGCTGATTACTTAAGGGAACTGATGCTCTCCAAGTCTTGAAGGATTTTTCTACTTCTTTACATGTGTTCATAGATCCACGACTAGCGGCGGGGGTTGAAGCCTAAAGCCACCAATTAAACCTATAAGCCCCCAAGATCCGTAAGTATCACCAAAGAATATTCAGAAGCAATTAGAAAGCACATAAAATATCAACAAATTAGGAACAGCCTTAACAAACACTGTATAAATGCATGACAAGAACCTGTATCTCAACTTACTGGTATTAGCTATTAGCTTCTTTCACACATGAGAATGGGTAAGCACTTAATCATGCCAGTCTCAGGAGGGCTTCATCGGTCTTTTCTGCGTTGTTAGGACGTATTCGAGTATGCCGCGCAGGGATGTCCTAGCAGAGTTCTTGAATATGGGGTTGTTCTCGCGGGCAGCCATTATCTTGACTACTTCGGGGTCCTCCTTAAGGACGATCTTGAATACTTCGTCAGGGTCTGTTAGACCCTTTCTCACAGCGTTCTCCACAATGTTAAACCATTGTAGCATCTTGCTCTTTACCCTCTCGAGAGCTTCCTCCCCTTTCCAGGGTAAGACTCCGTAGTGTGAGACCGTCACTACGTTAGGGCGCTCTTCCTTGATCCTTTCGATGCTCTTTAGCGCTAGGTCGGCCCGGAAGGGTGGTGGGGTGACGGGATGTAGCTTTCCCTCGTGGTGAATAGCTAGCGCGTCTCCTGTTACTGCAACTGAGTCAGGGATCACTATGTATGCTACGTGGTGGGGTGCATGGCCCGGTGTGTAAAGCGCCTTAACTTTAACGTTCCCTAAGTCGATTATTTCGCTGTCCTTAACACCACGTACGTATTCGGGATCTATGGGTTCCGGCTTGCCCATCGCGTCCGCCCTTTCCTCTCCCAGCACTGTTAATGCTGAGAACCACAGCTTCGCGGGATTAACAACGTGCTTGACGCCACGTGGGTGAACTAGGATTTTCCCCTCATACCCTTCATTAATTAAGGTCTTGAGAAGTGAGGCAGCCGCACCCCCGTGGTCTAGGTGTATGTGTGTTAATGCTATGGAGAACTTCTTGATGTTACTATTACTTAGTAACGACCTAAGTGCCTTGAGTAGGTTTTTTAGGCCAGTCATTGCTCCGGCATCGATTAATACTGCCCTACCCTCACCCACCACTAAGTAGACCCCTATTAGTTGAGGTATGCCTAAGGGCTCCGTATCTATTAGGTAGACGTGATCAGACACTCTTCCTATGTTCATCCTATCCACCCGTTAGATTTTCGTGAATGTCCTCTCTAAATCTTCCATTAAGTTGTTGGCATCCTCTGGCGGCTTCCCGAACATGCTTGATCGCCTTACCTCTATTGCTTACTATGGAATGCTCTCCCATCCAAGTACCCATAGACAGTGCTAAGTCTTACATGAACTACCTAGAAGCTTAGTAACGAGGTAATTGACTATAACCTCTACTCAGAATATACTATTTAACTAAGGAAAAGTAGAGACTGAAATCAGTACTTAAGGTGAAGAAAATAGCGATGAAGATAAGTATGAGTTAGTAATTATTGGGTGAGGTGACTTAACTGAGTGGAAGCGTATACGATAGTTTTGAGAAGGTGTTAAGTAGTCTCTCAGAAGCAGAGATAATTGTTGGAATCCCTTCAAGAAATACTGCCCATACTATTAACTACGTACTTAAGAACGTGGAGAAAGGACTGAGGAAGTACTTAAGGGGCTTTAAATCCCGTGTAGTGGTGTGTGATGGTCTATCCACTGACGGGACTGCAGAAGTGGTTAAGGCATTCAGGAAATACTTAAATGTGGAGGTATTCGTCATCCCTAACCTTAAGTCTAAGGGTAAGGGCGGGGCTGTGAAGACCTTAATTGACGTAGCCAGCACATCAACTAACTTAAGTAAGTTAATCCTACTGGATAGTGACTTAAGGAGCATCACGCCTGAATGGGTACCCCTACTTGCTGAGGGTGAGTGTAGCTTAACTACACCCTACTACGTGAGAGACAGATTTGATGCAACAATAACTAACTTTGTCGCTAGACCCTTAACAACAGCTACCTACGGGGTTGACGTAAGGCAACCTATAGGTGGAGACTTCGGGCTCAGCGATAAGTTAGTTAAGCGCTTGAAGGGCACGACCTTATGGTCAGTTAATCCCTGGTCCCTATACTTCGGGGTAGACATAATGATTACCCACGTCGCCCTAGCCATGGAGGGCGGAGTATGTCAAGCATACTTAGGTACTAAGATCCATGAGACTAAGGACCCTGGCAAAGAACTTAAGGGAATGTTTATCGAGGTTACCGGCTCCCTCTACGTAATGCTCCATGAATTCAGGGGTATCTGGTCATCTAGACAGGTAACTCTTGAAAGCGTGATGACCCCCAAGTTACTTAAGGTCCATGAAATACCCAAGGTATCACCTCCTGAAGTTAAGGTGAACAGAGAGTTAGCTCTGAGAACCTTCAGGGAGGTAGTAGCAAGTAAAAGTGATATAGTGAGGGAAGTACTTGGAGTAGAGTTAAGTCAGGAGGACCTGAGAACTGGGTTAGGCAGGGATAAGTGGATTAAGGCCTTAGTGAGTGGGTTTAAAGCATTCACTAACTCAGGGAAGGGAGCTAGAGAGAATATACTTGAGGCCCTCTTCGGTCTATGGCAGGGCAGGCTATTTAGCTACTACAGAGAGGCCCAGGGACTCACAGATGATGAAGTCGAGGAGTACCTCATGGATGAAGTACGTTACGCAATCCAGTCAAGGAATGAATTAAGGTCATCCACCAGTTAAGGTAAAGAGTTTATGGGATCTCAAGCGTTGTTAGGGGACATAGAGATTAAGGAATGCGCCTACCTAATTAAGCTACAATCCCTACTTAGAGCTTCTTCATTATTAATATCTGTGAGTTAAGGGGATGTGAAGGGCAGCTATCAAGACGCCTAAACCTATGCTGTCGCAATCTAACATAGCCTTTTCCTCCAAGGAGCTACACCGCACCATTACTGGAGGTTCTGGTGAGGACTTACGAGGCCGGGCAGGCAGGGATAACTGTTAACCAAGCGTGGAAACCACGCGTACTGCGGCGCCTAGCCTCATGTGTCGTGGATAACTTGATGAAGAATTTAAGGAATGTGGCGCCGGGGGCGGGATTCGAACCCGCGTGGGCACGTAGCCCACCGGCTCTCCAGGCCGGCCCCTTAGGCCGCTCGGGCACCCCGGCTCCAAGTTAAGTTGGTATTGCGTGGTTTTAAAGATGGAGTCCATTAAGGGGTTTGCTCTGCTTACTGGAAATAATTTAGGATTTTCCCTCTTACCTTAAAAGTTCTAGCTCTATGTATACGTCGTCCGGTACCCTTACCCTCATTATTTGTCTCATCACTTTCTCATCGGCCGCTATGTCTATGAGGCGCTTGTGTATCCTCATTTCCCATTTCTCGTAGACCTTAGTGCCCTCGCCGTGCGGCAACCTCAGCACCGGGACTACTAGTCTCTTAACTGGTAGGGGGACGGGGCCCCTTACCTCGACGCCGGCTTTCTTCGCTATACTCACTAACTGCTCTGCTACGTCCGTTAGGTGCTGGACGTTAGTGCTCCACAGCCTGATCCTTACTTTGCTTGTCATGGCGGCATCCCTTAAGGCTTGTGAGGTTGGTTAGTTAAAAGGCTTTTACTTCTTCCTGATCTCTACGGCCCTGGGCTTGACGTCCATCACGATGCCAATGCCTATGGTCTTACCCATGTCCCTCATAGCGAACCTGCCGAGCTGCGGGAACTCTGAGTACTTCTCTAGCACCATCGGCTTTATTGGCTTGAACTTTATGATCGCTGACTCACCGGGCCTCACGAACTGCGGGTTCTTCTCAGCTATCTTACCGGTCTTCGGGTCTAGCTTGCCGGGTATCTCGATGATTCTGGACGCTACAGAGGCCGTGTGTGCGTGGATCACTGGGCTGTAGCCTACGTGGATTGCTGTCGGGTGCCATACGACGTAGACCCTAGCAGTGAACTCGTCCACTACGGTTGGTGGGTTGTCTAGGTGGCCCGCCACGTCACCTCTCCTGATTTGGTTCTTGGCAACGCCTCTGACGTTGAAGCCTATGTTGTCGCCGGGTATGGCTTCCTGGAGCTTCTCGTGGTGCATCTCGATTGACCTGACCTCACCGACGACGCCCGGAGGCATGAAGACTACCCTGTCGCCAACCTTCAGCTTACCGGTCTCTACCCTACCGACGGGGACTGTGCCGACGCCGGAGATGCTGTAGACCTCCTGTATCGGGATCCTGAGTGGCTTGTCGATGGGCTTCGGTGGCGGAGTCACTGAGTCAAGAGCCTCTACGAGGGTTGGTCCTTTGTACCAAGGCATGTTCTGTGACTTCTCGATGACGTTGTCGCCAGTCCAGCCGGAGACAGGCACGAAGGGTATCTTGTCGACCTTATAGCCGAGCTTCTTCATGAAGTTCTTCAGTACAGTCACTACCTTGTTGTACCTCTCCTGGCTCCACGGCGGGTCAGTGATGTCCATCTTAGTAATGGCGACGATCATCTGGTCAATACCCATGGTTCTTGCCAGCACGATGTGCTCCATTGTCTGACCTTCCCTGCTCATGCCGGCCTCGAACTCGCCAGTCTTAGCAGAGACGACTAGTAGAGCTACGTCAGCTTGGCTGGTTCCGGTAATCATGTTCTTGATGAAGTCTCTATGTCCGGGAGCGTCGATGATTGTCCAATAGTACTTTGGTGTCTCGAACTTCATGAAGGTTAACGCGATGGTTACGCCTCTGTCACGCTCCTCCTTGAGCCTGTCAAGGAACCATGCGTACTTCTCCGACTCCTTACCTCTCTTCTTGGCTTCCTCCTCTACTTCTTTAACCATCTTAGGGTCTAGCGCGCCTAGCTTTAGCAGTAGGTGACCTACTAGGGTGCTCTTCCCGTGGTCGACGTGCCCAATGACGACCAGGTTTAGGTGTTCCTTCTTTGGCTTGCTCATTACGCATCACCCCTACACGGCATCAAGTAGTTATGGTGAGTACCTTATAAAAGTTTTTTAATGGTAATTGAAAACCGCCTTACCTGGAGCTTAAGGCTATCCTCTCTATCTCTTCCTTCCTCGCGACCGCATAACTTCTCGGGTCGTTGTTAGCGGCGTTTATGATCTCATCAGCTAAGCACTCGGCAATACTCTTCGAGGACCTGAAGGCCGCGTTCCTAGCCCCTTCAGTAAGGTGCCTGAGAGCCAGGTCAACGCGCCTTAAGGGAGCCACATCCACGGCGACGTGGTAAATTATGCCACCGTACATTATCCTCGTGGTTTCCTCCCTTGGTGCGGCGTTCTCTATTGCCCTAACCAGCACCTGTATCGGGTTCTCTCCGGTCTTGATGTGGATTATTTCGAAGGCTCGCTTCACTATGTTGTAGGCTAAGTGCTTCTTGCCCGCGTTTCTTCCGTGACGCATAAGGTTGTTTATCAGACGCTCAACAATGGGTACCTCAGCCTTCCCAAACCTTCTATGCTCGTGCCTCCCGCCAGTGTGCGGTAAGTACACGGGCCTCAACGATATGTACTTCTTGAGGCTCGGGTCCCTAACCACTACGCCCTCGAAATTCCACTTACCGAAGAGCTTAATTTCAATAGTTCTTGTCGTGTACTCACCCGCGCTCATGGCTACCACTCAACCCTAGGCAATTCTCTGCAGAGCTTTAAAAGATTTTAAGTGTGACACGAAGCACAAAGAGAGGCTATCGGATCCTGCAGGAGTGTGCGGTTGTCATGTGGGCTGATGAAGCGGGAGGTAACCTCGTAAGGGTAACGGATGTGGAACCCTTCGTTACTGAGGCAGATGACTTCATGAGTGGTGCGCTCACATGTTACCTAGAACGCGGAGGGAGTGTCACCCTATACTACGTACCGCTGGAAGTGGCTAGAGCCATAGCTAGGCTTAGAGCGATGGAGGAAGTGGTCGAGGCCGCACAAGATTTCAGGGACAGCATTTACGAGTTATTAATAATGATGACGCCGAAGCTCAGAGAACTCGGAGAATCCATAGAGATGGTAGTGATAGACGGGTATAATGAAAAGAACGGGACGTACAGTGCTAGCCTCTACCTGAACGCTGACGGGATCAAAGTTAAGTACACGTTAATTCCTAGCCACGCGATATTCCTTGCAATCCTCTTCAACAAACCCATCTACGTTACAGAAGAGATCATTAGGGTCTCACAGGAGCTTGAGAGCATAGATGAGGAGAACGGATTCTACGACGAATTTGAGGATGAATTCTGAAAGCAATCGTAGCAGGAACTCCGTGGGAACGACCCCCTATATAATTAAGGTGCGGTGTAACTACGCTCAAAAGCTTTAGCGCACCGGCTTCTGCTTCTTACCCTTAATTAACGCATCCAGTGAGACGCCGTTAACCATTATTACCTTATACCTGACTCCGGGTAGGTCACCAAGGGACTTACCCTGGCTACCGCCTATGCCAGCTATTATTACCTCGTCGTGCTCATCAATGAACGTCACACCACCGTCGTAAGGAACGAAGGCCGTGACTACCTTCCCGTTCTTTACTAGCTGTACCCTAACACACTTCCTGAGAGCCGAGTTAGGTTGCCTAGCCTCAACACCGACTTTCTCAAGCACTATTCCCCTAGCCATTGGGGCACCACCTAGGGGATCGTGCTTCTCCTTAAGCCTAAGCATTCTCATTCTGAACTCCTTCTGGCTCCACCTAAACTTTAGTCTCTTCTGCCTTAGCTTCCTAGCCGCGTAAAGGCCGTAGGGTGACTTCTTGCCAGGCATACCTACACCTCCATGCCTAGTAGGGGTTAGCCTTCATCTCCTTATAAGCGTTTACTCGGGGTCATTTCATGCGACTGAAACAACGTCTATGTCGTAGTACCTCTTCAGTATTAGTTTCGCTTTAGCGACGTTCCTTCCTCCCCTGCCTATCGCTATTCCCCTGTCTTCAGGTGCTACCCTAACGTACAGCATCTTTCTTCCGTCGGGCATCTTATTCAGCCTTATACCGAGGACCCTAGCCGGCAGGAATATGTTCTTGACGAAGTTCTCTAGCGTGTCGGCCCACTCAACTATCTCTACCCTCCTCCCCAGGATCTTGGATAGCCTCTTCACGTTCCTGCCCTTAGCGCCGACTGCTAGACCTGCTTGACCTGGTGGGACAACAAATACGATGGTTCCGGTATCATCATCAATTATGCAGTCCTTGGCTGATACCCCTGTGATGTCGCTTAATAAAGCAATATACCTTAGTTCCTCCGCCGTTAACTTCACTGGCAAGCCTTCACTCACCCTCTTCCAGCAGGTTTGAGTCGCCCGGGTCTAATATTGCTATGGTTGATATTGGGAACGGCTTACCTACTGCTGTCCCTAATTCATAACTACTGCCAGGGAACCTAATGACTTTAATGCCACTGAGCTTGGCATAGTAGAGGACGTCGTCCTCAATGTACTTCGGTAGCTTCGTTGCTAAAACAACTCCTTTAGCCTTACCTAACCTTATTGCGTCTAAAGACCTCTTAGCACCTATCACAACTTTCCCGGTTTTTAGGAGACGTCTTAGTTCATTATCCAGCGAGGACGTCCTGGGCATGCTTCCTCACCTCCCCCTACCTCTTACTCAAGGGTTTTATTTTAGTTGGGTT
>Ga0256842_1001873_pt1 | contig 16078 bp, 18 predicted proteins | sample 4559240metaG_FD_185973 | JGI IMG/M metagenome (GOLD analysis project Ga0256842, IMG submission 185973) | Hydrothermal vent microbial communities from Guaymas Basin, Mexico - 4559-240 | ecosystem: Environmental > Aquatic > Marine > Hydrothermal vents | place: Mexico: Guaymas Basin | collected...
ATTAGGTACTAACGTTGCTGAAACTGAAATTTCAAATGAACTTTTCGCTACTCAAGGCGATATCAAACCTCGCCCTTGGAGTGATTTTTATCCTGTGAAAAAAGATGATGATTCTAACGACTAAAATATGCTAGATTTTATAAATTTATATGGTTCAGCCCTTCTAAGAATTCTAAACCTTATTTTATGGTCATATTGGTTTAACCAAAATAAATTTAAAGGATTCAATAAAAAAGCTGTATTGTACTTCTTAGGTTTCAATTTTATACATGTTATTTGGAATACCAGTATGTTCATAGGAGATAGTCATCCAAAAATATACATAATTTTTTGGATAGTAATAGTTATTTTTGAAATAGTAATGATTTTATCTATCTTATATAGCATCAAGGGACTTCATGAAAAATATCATGACTATTATATAATAACGATCGCTGTCCTATCAATTCCGGTTATCTTGGCTGGTGTTATTTCCTCTATTAAATGGGATTACAAACCTATAAATGTAACAGACTTTAATGTCCAAATATTAATCGCTTTTGGAGCAATATGGATACTAAGAGAAATTTTGAACCAAGATAATTTTATCCAAAATATAGAAGCATTCTTTATATTCTCAGGCTTCATAATGTTATTTAGCCTTGACACACTAGCTAGTAATTCTCAGTTATTCGGTTTTTTAAGAAATTGGAGATTTAGACAAATGTCAACATTAATAAGCCAAGTATTCTGGTTAGGAGGAGTTTTTTCATCGTGGAAAATCAGATCGAAGTATTTGTAATAGTTTCATCAATTTTTTTAGGACTTTTCATCCTGATAAGTGTGTATTTAGTAATCAAATTAAAATTAAATGATATGTTGCTGCAAAAATCAGAAAAAAATCTAAAAGCTTTAACAGAATCTTTACAACAATTAGTAGATTCTCAGACCAAAGACATAAGATTATCTGAGAAAAAGTTCAGGAACCTTTATGAATTTAACAAAGAGGTTTTAGAGCATTCTCCGGCAGCGATAATTAAATTAGATGTTAATTGGGATATTGAATTCTATAATTTGGAGGCAAAAAAATTATTGCATCCAAAATCAGGCAATGCGTTAAGCATATTAGACTTAAGAACAGATAATTCACTTGATATTGATGAGTTTATGAATTCATTGGAAGACAAAAAAGAGATAAAAAGAGAATTTACAAATAAAATCAATAATTCTATACATCATTATGAACTACGTGGAGTTCCCCTTGGTGATGATCATCTTTTTGATGGAGCTGTTTTAGTTATTATTGACACAACCGCTCAAATCACTGCCAAAGAAAACATACGCAAAAGCTTTGTCATGTTGCAAAAAGCTACTGAAGACATCATTATGGCAATGGCAAATACATCTGAAAAACGAGATCCATATACGGCAGGACATCAGAAACGTGTTCAAGATTTATCACTAGCAATTGCAAGAGAATTAAATGTTACTCAAGCTCAGTTCGAGGGACTAAAATTCGCCGGCATTATTCATGATATAGGCAAAATAGCTGTCCCTTCCGATATTTTAGCAAAACCCGGCAACATAACGCCGTATGAATATGAAGTTATAAAATCCCATAGCACTGTTGGTTATGAACTTTTAAGTAAAATTGAATTTCCTTGGCCAATCGCAGAAATTGTCTATCAACATCACGAAAGAATTGATGGATCAGGATATCCGCGAGGTTTAAAAAGAGAAGAAATTTTATTGGAAGCTCAAATCTTAGCAGTTGCAGACATTGTGGAAGCTATGGTTTCTCATAGACCATATAGACCGGCATTGGGAGTGGACAAAGCACTTCAAACAATCACAGATTTAAGTGGAATATCTTTAAACCCTGAGATAGTAGATGTTTGTATTGATTTAGTCAAATTCAAAGGATACTCTTTTGTTGCAAATGAATAAAATAATTCTTATATTTTCCTTATTACTTATTATTATAAGAGCTTTTTCTATAGCTGAGTTAACAACAGCTGATTCTAAATTTGAAAATCAAATCTATTTTGATGATTTTCAAAAAACCGAACCGGCAGATTTCACAAAATTGGATAAACAAACCAAATGCTACATTTCCTATGATCATAATTTCATCTATCTGCATTGGGAAGCTAGCATTGATAAAAATTTCCAAAAAGGAAATTTCACATCAAGAGAACGGCAACCGGAATCAGATTATTTATCTTGTGAGATTATTACTCAAAACGATTTTGCCTACGGTTTTAAATTTTTCCCTTATAAAAACAAGATAGATTATGTTCGGAAAAAGGATCTATCTATCGAGGTATCTTGGAATAGTAAATATTCTTATGAATCCGTTTTTTCAGATTCCCTTTGGATTGTTGATGCAAAAATCCCGGTAAACAACTTTAGATTTAATGGAAATTCTGAACAAATTTGGAAAATCATTTTAAACAGATATGAAAAATATTCAGACGCAACATATTCATATCCGGCTCTGTCGACTAACATGGGAAAATCTTATTTCCAAAATGCACAAGAAATATTAATCAAAGATAAACTTGCTCGAAATTTAAATATTTTTATCAGACCCTATTTAATAAACAATTTCAATCTACAAGACAGCAATTCAAATGATTTTGATTACGGTGCTGATTTTTCTCTCGATCCAACTGCTTCTACAAAATTAAAATTATCTTATAATCCCGATTTCAGTGATGTCCCATTAGATACAGTTACCGATATTTACAATCTAAAGTACCCAAATTCTCTAACAGAAAATCGTTATTTTTTCATACAAGATTTTAATGTATTTAACGCAACAAATGATCTTTTCTATAGCCGACGAATTATGCAACCTCAATATGCAATAAAATTTAATGGGAATTGGGAAAATTTCTCCTTCGGATTGTTATCATCAAAAGACACCAAAATCACAGATACATATGCAACATCTGATTCTACTTCTTTCACATACACTACAAATGATGATGATTTATATAACATCATTGCCTTCAAACCAAAAAATGATACTTTTTCCAGCGAAATAACATTATTGAGCAGAAGTAATTCTGACAATGAATATCATAATGAAGTTTTTCATATAAAACCGGTCTGGGAATTCGCTTCGGGTAATTCCGTCTGGTTAAAATCCAATCTTTCATATTTATCAAATTCATCTAATTCAAAACAAGGTTATAACAATGCTATCGGATACAACTTAGATTCACATAAAAATTCATTAGCCATTAATTACGAGCAAACAAGCAAAGATTACAGAGCTCAGATGGGACTTGTTTATGAAACCAATATTGAAACTTTTAAATTGGACTTTACTCACAGAGCTTCTTTCAATAAATTTAAATTAAGGAAAATTTATTCTAACTTCACATTCTGCTCGGAAAATAGTTTAGATGAGCATAAGAATATAAACCGTTTCATTTCTAGTTCTATTACATCTTCCACTAACTATAACTTTGCTGTAAGTTTAAATTCTACCATTAAAGATGAATTCTACATAAACAAATTCTACGATCAATACATTGTCACTATAAGCGGTATTTGGTATAATTATGGTTGGTTTGTACCGGACTTCAGATTTAGTAAGCTAAAAGCTCTTGTTTATAGTGAAGAAAAATGCTTTGATATGTATTGGTTACAAGGCGCTATTTCTTCCGAGATAAATAAATTTACTTCCATCAGAATAACTTCAGATCACATCCAATATTTGAATACTGAAGAATATGGTTTCGATGATGATTATTGGCTAGTAAATATCGACACGGATTTAGCATTTTCAGAAAATTTTTCCTGCTCTGCAGGCATTAGATTAGATACTTATAATGAAGAAGAAACAATTGGCTCTTTTATAAATTTTCAATGGAAATTATTGAAACATTATTCTATCACTTCAGGATACAAATCTTCACCTGTTCAATCTTCAGATAAAAATAACCAAACAATTTTCATAAAAAACGAATTACTCTTCTAACCTACATATTTCAAAATACTACCTTTTCGGAATCTAACTAATTTATTGACAGCAAATATTCTATTTAATATTTGTCTGACGAAAAAATAGTATAAAGAGGTCATAATGATTAATTTTGGATTAATTGGCTGCGGAAGAATATCAAGCAAACATTTTGAAGCAATAGCGGAAATCGATGGTGCAGAAATTATTTGTTGCTCTGATATCATCGAATCAAGAGCTAAAGATGCAGCTGAAAAATATAATGTGAAAAATTATTACACTGATTATATCGATATGTTAGATAAAGAAAATATTGATGCAGTTCTTATCTGCACACCAAGTGGTTTACATCCGCAAATGGGAATTGCTGCTGCAGAAAGAAAAATCCATGTTATCACAGAAAAACCAATGGGCATTACATTAAAAGATGCGGATGCTTTGGTAAAAGCCTGTGATAATAATAGAGTTCATTTATTTGTTGTGAAACAAAATCGTCAAAATCCACCTATCCAACTTTTGAAAAAAGCTATTGATAAAGGTAGATTTGGTAGATTATTTAGTGCAAATGCTACTGTAAGATGGACACGGCCACAATCTTATTATGATCTGGCAAAATGGCGTGGTACTTGGGAATTTGATGGTGGAGCATTTATGAATCAAGCTTCTCATTATTTTGATTTAATCCAATGGTTAATGGGACCTGTAGATTCTGTAATGGCTTTTACTGCCACATTAAATCATACAATTGAAGCAGAAGACATGGGAACAGGAATTATTCGTTTCCGAAATGGTGCTTTGGGAACTGTAGAAGTAACAATGAATACTTTCCCCAAAAATTGGGAAGGTTCAATTACTATTATGGGAGAAAAAGGCACTGTGAAAATCGGAGGAATTGCTGTAAATAAAATCGAAAAATGGGAATTCCAAGATTATGACGATGATGATAAATTAATAGAAACAGCAGCTACAGATCCAACTAGTGTCTATGGTTTCGGGCATAAAGGATATTTGGAGAATGTAGTAGAAGTATTAAAAGGAAATGCAGAAGCATCTACAGACGGAAGAGCAGGCAGAAAATCTTTAGAGCTTATTCTTGCCATGTATGAATCTGCTAAAATAGGCAAAAGAATTGCCTTACCATTATTATAAAAGAGGTAAAAATTGTTAATTCAAGAATATTTTAAAAGTAGAGAAAAGATATTATTAAGTGCAATGGATGAATATTTGGAGCCAAAAGACCAATATCCACCGGAGATTCACGGAGCTATGCGCTACAGCGTTTTTACAGAAGGAAAACGCTTAAGACCAATTTTGATGTTTGCTGCTTATGAAATGCTAATCGGAAGAAAAAATATTGGAAGATTAAAAAGATTACTTCCGGCTGCTTGTGCATTGGAATTCATCCATACAGCCTCACTTATTCATGATGATTTACCAAGTGTGGACAATTCTTCAGAACGAAGAGGTCAACCGACTTGTCATGTTAAATTTGGCGAAGCTACAGCAATTTTAGCAGGTGATGCTCTTATCACCAGGGCTATTGAGATTTTGGCAGATATTAAACAACCAAAATTAGCTTTAGAATGTATTCAAATTCTTACAAGAGCAGTATCAACTCGTGGGATGATTGGTGGTCAAGCTGTAGATATTATTTCAGCAAAAAAGAAAGTAAATATCACAACCTTACGCTATATTCATCTAAAAAAGACAGGTGCTCTTTTACAAGCAGCAATGGAACTTGCATGTGCTTTTGATAACGCCGAAGAAAATGTTCGTCTCACACTGGGAAATTTTGCAATCAATATCGGCTTATCATATCAAATAGTTGATGATATCTTAGATGAAGTTGGAAGTTTTGAAGTTTTAGGAAAAAATCCGGGTGAAGACGCACGCAACCAGAAAGCCACTTATCCTGCTTTTATCGGATTGGAAAAATCTAAAAAAGAAGCATTAAAACTTTTACGTGATTCTCATAACTTAATTAAAAATATGCCTAATAATGACGTTCTAATCGAATTTGTTGATATGATCCGTCAGCGTTTGCCATAAACTAAAATTTAGAAAATTCTTTTTTGCATATTGTGATGCCTTTTTTCAAAATAATCAGACCTTTAAATTGTTTTTTCACAGCTCTGTGTGTTTTATTCGGAGCTTTCTATATGCACGTTATTAGCTGGGAGAGCTCACTTGTTTGGGCAGTTCTCTCAGCTTTTTTTATTTCGGCAGCAGGCTATGTTATTAACGATTTTTTTGATTTGGAAATTGATATAATCAATAGACCTGAAAGAATTTTACCAAGTAGAAAGATTTCACCCAAAACCGCTTATCTCTACTCAGTTATATTATTTATTTTAGGATTATTATCTGCTGCTCTTTCCCAAAATACAAATTGCATCATTTTAGCCTTTGTAAATACATTACTGCTCTTTTACTACGCTAAGTATTTCAAACAAATAATGATTTTAGGAAATTTGGTTGTAGCTTGGGCTGCTGCATCAACTTTTATCTTTGGAGCTTTTGCTACTGAAAATCTTACTCATGGATTAATTCCGGCAGTTTTTGCATTTCTTTATACCATGATTAGAGAATTTATAAAAGATGCAGAAGATGTAGAAGGTGATAGAGATTTAGGAGCGAAAACATTACCAGTTCTGGCTGGAGTTGATTCGGTAATTTATGCAAGCATCATTCCTTTTTCCATTATGATTGGATTTTCAATTTATCTGAATAGGAAAATGCTTATGCCTTTTCATACATATATTTTGATGAATTTATTGGTTAATATCCCATTATTGGTTTATCTTATAAAACTTCGCTTGAAACCGACAAAACAATCTTTTTCAAAAGCATCAAAATTTTTTAAACTTAATATGTTAATTTTATTAATCGTTTTACTTAGCGCGATTATAAATTTGGAGAAAATTTTATGATATATAACAAATTAGTTAAACTTTCCCAGAAGCAAGCAAATTACTTTTGCTTAATCGATCCGGATGGAATGAATCCACAAAAGGCAGCTGATTTTGCAAAAATATGCCAAGACAATGGAGCTGATGGCATTTTGGTAGGTGGAAGTATTATGCTTGAAAATGATTTTGATATTAATCTAAAAGCTATAAAATCTGCTGTGACAATTCCTGTCCTAATTTTCCCGGGTATATTTAATTTTGTATCTCCTCACGCTGATGCACTGTTGCTATTATCCGTTATTTCCAGCAGAAATCCTCAAATGCTTATTGGTGAACAAGTAAGAGCTGCACCATTAATAAAACACTACAATCTTGAATCAATTGGAACAGGCTATATGCTTATTGATTCCGGAAAATCTACTTCGGTAAATTATATGAGCAATAGCTTACCAATTCCTCATGATAAAGATGACATAGCTCTTGCTACAGCTCTTGCAGGTCAATATTTAGGAATGAAAATAATCTATATGGATGCAGGAAGTGGAGCGCAAAAACCTATCAGCGATAGCATGATTAGTAAATTAAAGGAAAATATCGATATTCCATTAATAATTGGTGGTGGCATTAAAACTCCTGAAATAGCTAAGCAAAAAGCAGAAGCCGGTGCAGATTTCATTGTTACCGGAAATATTTTAGAAAAAAATAGCAACCCGCAATTGATAAGAGATTTTGCAGATGCTATTCACAGCGTGAAACGCACTATATAATTGCATCATGAAAGAATTTCAACAAAACATAATCGACATTCACACTCATATTCTTCCGGGAATTGATGATGGATCCAAAGACGTAGAAACGTCTGTAAAACAGCTTAAGATAATGGCAGATTTAGGTGTTACAGATGTTATTTGCACACCACATTTTATTACTAATTTTTATGAAAATGGTTTGAAAAAGAGAATTCACGCAGCAGAAAAATTATCGAAAGCATTAGAAAAAGAAAAAGTTCCTATAAGAATTCATTTAGGCTCTGAAGTTTTATTAGATTCAAAATCATTGGAAAATATTAAACTCGAGAAACTGAATATACAAGGAACAAATTACGTTTTAGTAGAAAGTGAAATGATTGCTTTTCCTGCAGATTTTACTGAAATCCTATATTACTTGGTGAAAGCTGGTTACACTCCAATTCTAGCTCATCCGGAAAGATATAATGAGGTAAAAAAAGATCCTAACATTATCGAAAATTTCCTGCATAGAAATGTTCTTATACAAATTAATTCACGAAGCTTGTTAGGAGACTATGGCAAAGAAGCCGAAAATGCTGCTTGGCATTTATTGCATAATGGGTGGGTACATTTCTTAGCTTCGGATAATCACTGCAGAAATGATAATTATAATCTAATTTTAGCAAGGAATCTTATAGAAAAAAAAATTGATTCTTATACTGCAGATCTTCTAACTAAAATTAATCCGAAGAAATTATTGGATAATGAGAAAATCACTTTTTTCTACCTTTCCGAATCAAACAAACAAAATAGAAAAACTTTTTTTGAAAAAATTCTGGAACGTTTTATTAGATAATTAGTTTTTCTTAGAAAAAAGGATGAAATGGCAAATAAAATATTATTAACAGGTGCAACCGGTTTTATTGGAAATCATGTTTTGCAAAATTTACAGCAAACAAATGCTGATATAACTGCAATCATACGCCCCAACACAGCCAAATCGCGCTTGAAGAATTTTGATAATTCTGTTCAAAAAGTGGAAATTGATTTATGTAATATACCAGCATTAAGAGCATTCTTAGAAGCAAATTCTTTTGATGCGATTATCCATATAGGCGCTTTACGCGGTGGTAGAAAAGCGACCAGGAAAACTTACCGCTTAGCTAATATTGATGCTTCAGAACAATTGATGATAAATTCGATAAAGAATGATTCCAAATTTATTTTCTGCTCTTCCGTAGGTGTTTTCGGCGCAATTCCTTGCGAATTACCTGCAAATAATTACACAAAAAGACAAGAAGATAATTTCTATCATCTTACCAAAATTCAATCTGAAAAATTACTCCAAAAATATGTTTTACAAGGTTTAAAAGGTGCAATCATCAGACCTGCTATCACTTACGGAATTGGCGATTATGGATTTCCTTACACATTAATTAAATTAATTGATAGAAAGCTACTTCGTTTACCGGATCATGATGTGACAATCCATCTTACAAACGTAAACACGTTAGCACAAGCTTTTCAAAAATTAATGGAAACTGATTATATACCGGGAAGTGCATTTAATGTAGCTGATCCTAAACCTGTAAAATTACATGATCTCGCTGATTTTATCTCACGAGAAATTCATAAAAAAAGATTCAACGACAAATATATTATAAAATCCAAATGGTTTGAACTTGGTGAAAAAATATCAATATCGTTAAAAAATGAACTCTGGACTGCTCGTTTTCAGTTAATTTCCAAAAGTTGGTATTATGATGTGGAAGATGCATACAAAACCTTGAGCTTGAAAAATGGTAGTACAATTCCGGATATAAAAGTTGTAATTGAATGGTATCTTAAGCAAAATAGGATAATGAAAAAAAAGAGGAAAAAATAATGGCAATTCCTATCTTAAAAAACTGGCAACAATATTTTCTAAATCCTGATGAAGGATTAGGCTCTTCCTATGAAAGAATTGTTATTAATAACAAATTACTGGAAATTTGCAAAAAGTATAACGTGAATAATTTGCTCGAATCTCCCTCTTTCGGATTTACCGGTGTTTCCGGAATAAATAGTTTTGCTGCTGCAAAGAAAAATATAAAAACCACTTTAGTAGATCATAATCAACAAAGAATAAATTTGATTGCAAAATTTTGGAGTATGCATAATGCAAGTTGCCAAATTCATTTCACTAAAACTTATTCCGATCTGCCTTTTGATGATAATCAGTTTGATCTAAGTTGGAATTTTTCAGCAATGTGGTTTACAAAAAACTTAAATGCATCACTTTCGGAATTGTGCCGAGTTAGTAAAAAAGCAGTTTTTATCTGCGTACCAAATCGTAGTGGCTTGGGCTATATTTTCCAAAAAATATCAGGAAAGAAAGAGCTGAAGAAATATTTAAAAGAGGAAAATATTATTCCGAAAAACATTATTAGAGAGATGAATCTTTTGGGTTGGAAATTAATAGAAAATGATTATATTGATTGTCCTTGGTGGCCTGATATTGGAATGCCAAAAGCTAAATTTCTAAAATATTTTGGATTGGATTGGCTAATAAAAGAGAAAAACAATTCACCCGTCACAATCATGGATTATTATGATGGAAAAGATGCAAATTTTGCATCTAAGATGATGAAACATTATTGGTTTGAAAAAAATGCCCCGAATTTTATTAAGAAATTCTGGTCACACCATAAATATTTTTTATTTGAACCAAAATAAGGAGTTACTATGTCACCGAAATTAAAAAGTTTCTTACTTTACTCAATTGTATTTGGGTTGGTATTTTTTCTTATAAGCTACTTTGTTCCGGCTATGAGAGCAAATCAATCACTAGCAACAATTGCTATAAAATCAATTTCCTCAGCAATTGTTTATGGCTTAATAATGATAAAAGTTAATGGTAAAAGGAAAAAATGAAGAAAGTAAATTTTAATCTTATTTTAGGAATTTTGCTTGGTGCAATCTTTCTTTTCTTGTGGATACGAATGATAGATTGGAATGAATTTATCAATTTTTTCCATAAATTTGATTTAAAATTTGTACTACTCTTTTCAGGATTTTATGTTTTGGCATATTTCCTTCGTAGTTTGCGTTGGAAAATCATCCTTAATCCTGTTCAAAAATTGCACTGCAAAGAGAGTTTCTTTATATTTATGACAGGCTTATTGATTAATTATCTAATCCCTGTTCGTGCCGGAGAACTTACAAAATCCTTTATCTTAAAGATTAGGCATAAAACTTCTATTAGTCAAAGCCTTCCAACTATCTTAATAGATAAAATAACTGATCTCTTCCCCATTATATTGATCATGTTACTTATTCCATTAATTGGAGTAAAATTAAATAATACTTTGAATATAATAATTATTTTGCTCTTAGGGATATTTATTTTTTTTATCGTATTTTTATATTTTGCAGTAAATCATAGAAATACTGCTTTAAAGATTCTAAATCTGTTTTTTAGCATTTTCCCTAAAAAAATAAAATTCAAATTCGAAGATTTTTTCGAGAACTTTATAGATGGAATGAGTGTTATGCAACATAGATTAAAAGATAATCTATTGGTTTATCTGCTAACATTTGCGGCTGTAATTTCAGAAGCAATCTATATTTTTGCTGTTTTCCGAGCTTTTGGCGCTGATATTTCATATCAGAAAATTTTGTTCGGCTATACATTAATGAATCTAACATATATCCTTCCAACTCCTCCGGCTCAAGTAGGATCTAACCAATTTATGTGGGTTTTGATTTTCTCTTTTGCTTTGGGAGTAGATAAGAATCTTACTGCTGCGGCTGTAACTTTCTCACATCTTTTAACTTCAATCTGGATTTTCTCTATCGGGACAATTTCTCTATTTGTTTTGAAAATTAAATTCTCAGATCTTTTACCAAAATTCAATTAAAGGACTTACTATGAACGAAAAACAAGAAATTCAATTATTAGAAGAATTAGCAAATAAGAAAAAAATGATATTTGCCGAATTAAACAAAGTGATCGTTGGACAAGAAGAAGTTATTGAAAATTTTCTGATTGCCCTGTTTTCTGGCGGACACTGTTTATTAGAAGGTGTTCCCGGCTTAGCAAAAACTTTGTTGATTTCTTCATTAGCAAAAGTATTGGATATGAGCTACAGCCGTATTCAATTTACTCCCGATTTAATGCCTTCCGATATTACAGGAACAGATATCTTAGCTGAAAATAAATCCGACGGTAAACGTTATTTTGAATTTATCAAAGGTCCTGTTTTTGCTAATATCATCTTAGCTGACGAAATCAATAGAACTCCTCCCAAAACTCAAGCTGCCCTGCTGCAAGCTATGCAAGAATTTGAAGTAACTGTAGGAAATCAAACATTTGACCTAAAAAAACCTTTCTTAGTTTTTGCAACTCAAAACCCAATTGAACAAGAAGGTACTTATCCTTTACCGGAAGCGCAATTAGATAGATTTATGTTTAATATTTTTATCGATTATCCTTCTTTTGAAGAAGAAAAGGAGATTGTGAAGCGTACAACATCAGGAAGAGTTGTAGAAATACAAAAAGTTATGGATTCATCTGAAATTACTAAATTGCAGAATATTATTGCTCAATTGCCGGTTAGTGATCATATTTTAGAATACGCAGTAAAACTTGTTCGAGCTACACGACCCAAAAGTGATGATGCTCCTGAATTAATTAAAAAATGGGTTAATTGGGGTGCTGGTCCTCGTGCTAGTCAATATCTGATAATTGCGGCAAAAACCAAAGCAGCTTTAGACGGTAAACTTACTCCAAGTGAGTCTGATATCAATGCTGTTGCAAGAATTGTATTGCAACATCGCGTACTTATTTCATTTGCAGCAGAAGCAGAAGGTCTAAGCAGTAGAGATGTAATTGATAAATTACTAAAGGAATTAAGAAGATAATTTTTTTTCAAAAAAAAAGTTACAAATTTATAAGAATTCAAAATGGTATAAATGCTGAAGATTAAACATTTGACACAACATATTTATTTCCATCTTGAAAATATATCCTTTTAAAAATAAAAATGTTAGTTGACATTTTATTAAAAATATTTTTTTTTATGAAATGTCTTTGGGGAATTTATTATTTTGACTAATTTTATATTTAAAGGAGAGAACCATGAAGAAAAAATATGTTACTAAGTTTGCTAACATCAGTAACGATCTGTACGATTTATGTTCGAAAAAAGAAACAACAAGAAGAAAATGTCTTAACCTGGGGAAAATGGAATGCAATTTATTATTCAAACTTGCCTCTGTTGATGAACCTCAATGTATGGCTGATTTAGCAAAATGCTTAGGAGTATCTCATAGTCGTATTACCAGAATTGTTGATAACCTTGTTTATTATGAATATGTTCACCGCTTCCCATCTCCTAAAGATCGTAGAAGCTGGTTGGCAGAACTTACTCCGGAGGGCGCAAGAGCTAATGAAGAATCTGTAAATGAGTTCCTCAATATTCAATTGAAATTGCTCAATAAATTTCCTGAAGAGAAATTAGATGATATTATTGAATGCGTAAACATCTATTTTGAAACATATAGAGAGGCATTAGAAGAAAAAGGGAAAAATTAAATTTTTAAACTCTTTGATAAATAACACAATGCGTTCATCATTCTTGAGCGCATTTTTTTTGTTTAATACTGCAACTATACATTTTAGTTCATAACGACAAATATTATATAAAAATAGATTATATCAAATTTAGACACATTGAATTTTTTTTTAAAATAGTATATTGACAAATTACACAAAGTGAAATATTTTATAACCTGTAATTTATAAATTAAATAAAAAAAATACAAGGAGTCAATTATGAAAAAAAAGTATGTACTCGACTTTGCAAACATTAGCTCAGAACTTTATCAACTTTGTTCAAAAAAAGAGTTAACAAGAAGAAAATGTTTAAATTTAGGAAAAATGGAATGCAACCTTCTTTATCATCTTTCCAATGTAGATGATCCACAATGTATGAACGATTTAGCAAAAGCTTTAGGAGTTTCTCATAGCCGTATAACTCGTATTGTGGATAATCTGGTTTACAAAAAATTTGTACGCCGTTTCCCATCTCCAACAGATCGTAGAAGTTGGATAGTGGAGCTAACTCCGGAAGGTGCAAAAGCAAATGATGAATCAGTAGATGATTTTTTAGGTATTCAAATGGATATTTTAAAAGAAATTCCTGCAAACAAAATCCAAACAGTTCTTGAGTCAGTAACTTTATATATTAATTCATACCAAAAAGCATTAAATAAAAGACAGGAGGAGCAAATTAATGGCGACAAGTAAGATCAGTTGGCGCAATGATATGTCATTCAATGTGGAATTAAATGGACATAATTTTATTATTGATGCAACAGATAAGGTGGGCGGAAAAGATCAAGGCCCAAGACCGAAAGGTTTATTGCTATCAGCTTTAGGTGGTTGCACAGGAATGGATGTTGTTTCTATTCTAAAAAAGATGAAAGTAGAAAATTATAGATTTGAGATTAATGTTGACGCTAACGAGACAACTGAACATCCAAAATATTATGATAAAATTACAATTGATTATATCTTTGAAGGCGAAGACCTTCCGATCGCTAAGATTAAAAAAGCTGTTGATTTATCTGAAACACGTTATTGTGGAGTTTCTGAAATGTTAAGAAAAGCAGCAAAATTAGAGACAATAATTCATGTTAATGGAGAAATTGTATGAATAAAAAGATAATCCTATTAATTATTGTAGTAGCATCTGTAATGTTGGCCTACTCGCAAATAGCAAAAACCGGATCCAAAGCAAATTGGCTTACTAATATGGAAGAAGCACAAAAAATTGCTGCTGAAAAAGATGTTCCTATTCTAATTAATTTCACAGGTTCAGATTGGTGTAGCTGGTGCCATAAACTTCGTGATGAAGTCTTCTCAACTGAAGAATTCATTAATTATGCAAATGATAATCTTGTTTTATTAGAACTTGATTTTCCCAAAAAAATTAAACAATCGAAAGAAGTAAAAGAACATAACAATAAATATTTAAAAATGTTTGGTGTTAGAGGATTCCCAACAATATTAGTTGTAGATTCTCAGCTTAACATTCTTACTCAATTAGGCTATCAACCGGGCGGACCTGAAAAATATATTTCAGATATGGAAGCTTCCATCGTTTTCCCGAAAAAAAACTATGATAGAACTATTACAACAGCAAATGGAATCGAGTGGACTACAAGTTTTGAAAAAGCTAAAGATGAAGCAAAAGCAACAGGAAAAGCTATTTTTGTAGATTTTACAGGTTCTGATTGGTGTAGATGGTGCACAAAAATAAGCGAAGAGATCTTATCTACTGATAAATTTAAAGATTTCGCAAAAGAAAATCTTGTAATGCTTTATTTAGATTTCCCACAAACGAAAGAGTTACCTGCCGGAATGCAACCATATAACCAAAAACTTGCTTCTCAATATGGAATTAAAGGCTTCCCAACAATTCTAATATTAGATGAAAATGGAAAAGAATTGGCTAGATTGGGCTATGAAAGAGCCGGAGTAGATAAATTTGTCGCTGATATTAAAAAGGCAATCCAATAACAAATACTAGGAAATTCAAATGAAAAAAATAATTAGTCTCCTCTTGCTTTTTGTTGCAATTACTCTTTTAGCTCAAGAACTCGATAAATTGTCTCAAGCAAATAAATTCAGGCAACAAGGCAAATATGAAAACGAGTTACAAGAGCTTGATAAATTGCTGATAAATGATGAAGATAATGTGGAAATTCTTTGGAGAATTGCACAAGCTCACTTTGATATTGCCGATCAATCAGAGGATAAAGATGTTCAAAAAAAACATTTTTATTCCGGCTTTAAATCAGCTGAAAAAGCTGTAAAAATTGATCCGAATAATGCAAGAGCAAATCATTGGTATGCTACTCTTATCGGGAAAATTGGCATGCTCGAAGGCAATAAACAAAAAATAAAAAATTCCTACAAAGTAAAAGAATATGCACTAAAATCTTTGGAAATTGATCCAAATTATGACGGTTCTAATCATCTTTTAGGCAGATGGCATTATGAAATAGCCAGCTTAAGTTGGCCGGAAAGAAAGATTGCCAGCTTAATCTATTCTAAGCCACCAAATGGAAGTTTTGCACGAGCTATCAGTTACTTTAAAAAAGCTGCAAAACTTAAGCCTGATGAAATTAGACATCAATTTTGGTTAGGTAAAACTTATCTTAAAACTAAGGAAAAAGAAAAAGCTAGAGAAGCTTTTCGTAAAGTTTCTACAATGAAAGCTTTTGATAACAGTGATATTATCATGAAAAAAGAAGCAGCTAAATTGCTTAAGAAACTTAATTAACTCATTTGAATTTCAGAATATATTTCTCATGCGGTAAGAGTAAAACTCTTACCGTTTTTTTTTTGCATTTAAATAATTTTAAGCTTGAAGTGAGGAGAATAAGAAGTGACAAGTGAAAAGTGAAGCGTAGCGCGTAAAAAATGAAAAAGTAGAAAAAGC
>Ga0256842_1001874_pt1 | contig 16070 bp, 11 predicted proteins | sample 4559240metaG_FD_185973 | JGI IMG/M metagenome (GOLD analysis project Ga0256842, IMG submission 185973) | Hydrothermal vent microbial communities from Guaymas Basin, Mexico - 4559-240 | ecosystem: Environmental > Aquatic > Marine > Hydrothermal vents | place: Mexico: Guaymas Basin | collected...
TTCTTTAGTATAGCAAAGGAATTAATTATGAAAAACATTTGTGTATTTTGTGGATCAAATACGGGGAAAAACCCAAAAAACATGATTCAAGCCTACAAAGTAGGAGAAGCATTGGCAAAACGAAAGATTAACCTGATTTATGGTGCTTCCAATTTTGGTTTAATGGGACAAGTAGCAAAAGCGGTATTAGATAACAATGGCAAAGCAACAGGTATTATGCCGGAAATTTTTTCTTCAAAAGTAGAGCATCCGAATTTAACTGAATTGATTATAACCAAAGACATGAAAGAACGAAAAGCTTTGATGTTGGAAAAATCTGACGGCTTTATCACTTTGCCGGGAGGTTTTGGAACTTTGGAGGAGCTTTTTGAAATGATAACTTTAAACCAAATTGGCTATCATAAAAAACCGAGTGCTATCTTAAACATTGATGGATTTTATGATAAATTAATTGAGTTTTTAGATCAATTAGTAGAGGAAGAATTTATTCATCCGATTCATCGTTCAGCTCTTATAATTTCTGATAACATAGAAGAAATATTAGATAAAATGGAGAAATTTCAAAATGTTCACACTGACAAATGGAGAAACGCATAGATGAAGAAAAGCATAAGAATTATTAAGGATATTGGCAGAGTTATATTTGTGGAAAATCCGCGTAATAAGAATATTAATTTAAGTTTTCATCCTATTAAGGGAATAAGAATTTCTTATCCACCGGGAACTGATTATAAAGCTTTGGAAGATATTATATATCGCCACCAGGATCAATTAAAAGCACTAACCGCACAATACACAGACCAAAATAAAGATCAAAATAAGAAAAAAGATAATAATAATGACAAAGTGAAAGAACAAAAAGCTGCGATAATTATAAAAAAAAGAGAAGCAAGTCGTCAAATTACACAGCGTATGAATTTCTTATCGGATAAATATAATTTGCCGTATAATAAATTAAGTTTTAGAAACCAGAAAACTCGTTGGGGAAGCTGTTCTTATCAAAATAATATCAGCATAAATATTCAACTTATTTTGCTTCCGAGCAAATTTCAGGATTATATTTTATTGCACGAACTTATGCATACAAAAATTAAAAATCACAGTAAAGATTTTTGGAATGAACTTGAAAAAATAATGCCGGGTGCACAAGAATACAACCGGCAATTAAAACTATTTCATCCTAAAAAAATAGAATTTATCTAAGCATATTGCAAGCGATAAAGATCATAATATAATCCTTCATTCGCCAATAATTCTTGATGATTTCCTGTTTCAACAATTTTTCCTTTATGCAATACGATTATTCTATCAACGTGTTGGATTGTTGAAAGACGATGCGCAATAATAATCGAAGTACGATTTTGCATTACTTTTTTTAAAGCATCTTGGATCAATATTTCTGTTTCAGTATCAATATTAGAGGTTGCTTCATCCAAAACAAAGATAGCCGGATTATAAGCTAACACTCTGGCAAAAGCCATCAATTGGCGTTGACCAACAGAAAAAGTGGAACCTCGTTCCATTACGGGTGCATCAAATTTCTCAGGCAAAGATTCGATGAAATGATTCACATTCACATATTTAGCTACTTGCTCTAATTCTTCTTGATTCATAGCATTATTATTCAAAACAATATTTTCTCGAATTGTTCCTGAAAATAAAAATACATCTTGTTGTACAATTCCGATATTACTACGCAATTCAGCCAAAGAATATTCTTTTATCTCTTTGCCGTCTAGCAGGATTTGCCCTTCTTGATACGGATACAATCCGGCTAATAAACTAATAATCGAAGTTTTTCCCGATCCTGTATGACCTACTAAGGCAACTTTTTCGCCGGCTTTCACCTTGAATGAAATATTTTTCAGAACATCTTCTCCATCATTATAAGACATTGTTACATTTCTAAATTCAATTTCTCCGGTAAATGGTTTACCCTCTATTTGCTTACTTCTTATTTCCTCAGCTGGTTTTTCCATTAAATCGAAAATTCTTTCAATTCCGCTCATCGCTGCCTGCATAATATTAAATTTTTCGCTCAAACGATTGATAGGTTCGAAAAATCTATCCAAATAACTTGTAAATGCGATGAAAAGTCCTAAAGAAATCTGATTCTCTATAATCTGACCACCACCGTACCAAAGAACAATTGCAAGCGTAATTCGACGCATAGAGCCAATTACAGGACGGAAAAAAGCGAACAGATGTAATTGTTCCAAAGATTTTTCGTAATACTCTTGGTTAATCTTGCCAAACTCTTTGCATTTACGATTGTATTGATTGAATAATTGAATAATTTTCACACCTGAGATATTTTCGGAAAGAGAAGCGTTGATATTGGCTACTCGAATTCTTACTTCTCTATAAATAATTCTAGAGCGTTTTATAAATATGCGGAAAATAATAATAAGAATAGGTAAAACAGTAAAACTAACTAAAGCTAATTTCCAATTGAAAATAAGCATCATCACAATTATTCCGCCTAAAATCACAAATTCTTGGATAAGTTGAACCAAACCGTTAGAAAGCATTTCATCCAGTGTTCGCACATCATTTGTAACTCTGGTAACCAATCTCCCCACAGGGTTTGTATCAAAAAACTTCAGAGGCATATGAGAAAGATGAGCAAATAGATCTCTTCTTAGATCATACATTGCGTGCTGAGATGAATAATTCACAAAGAAAATTTGCAAATATCCCAAAATAAATTTAATAACAATTATTCCAAGGTAGATTAATCCGAATATTTTTAATTTTGAAATATTTCTACTTTGCAAACTCTTCATTGTTTGAAGATCAAAGTTTTTTTCTTTTTTTGCTTTCTTAAGCTCAGCATCGCTAATTGCAATAATTTCATCATTTAAATTAATCGTATCGTTGAAACGTAATTTAAGTCTATTATCCGTAGTGCTTTCAATCAAAGTAACCTTTTGATAAAATCGATTTTCTTCTTTCAGTTTAGCAATTTCATCTTTATCAAAAAAAGTTAATTTATTATTGGAAAAACTTAGAAAATATTTTCCGTCGTTATTATTATAAATATCAAACTTAACCTTTGGATATTTACTGATAAAATCATCTGCGGAATTTTTATTTTCAAAACTAATAATATCCTTATTTGATGTGATAAATTCATCAACAGCATAACGTGTAAGTGCCGGCATTGCAAGTTCTGTAGCAGCCACACCCATCAAGATGATAAATGCAATAGTCAAATAAAGCCAATATGGTTTTAGATATACCAGCAATTTTTTCATCAAATCTTTATCCAAAACTTTTCTATTTATATTATCCTGAGTTGTATCAATATTCATTCTCATTTATAACCTCTATTCACACTGATTTATTCTTTCTTCTATTTGCTGTTTTTCAAAAAGATCATGATATATTCCACCTTTTGCCAACAACTCTTGATGATTTCCTGTTTCAGCAACTTTCTCATCTTCCAATACAATAATTTTATCAGCATGCTGCAAAGATGAAATACGATGTGCAATTATAATTGTAGTTTTGTTCCTTCTTGCTTTGACCAGATGTTCCAAAATATTACGTTCTGTTTTAGTATCTACAGCAGAAAGCGAATCATCCAAAACCAAAATATTAGGATCAGCCAAAAGAGCTCTGGCAATTGCTATTCTTTGTTTTTGTCCGCCGGAAAGGGTTACACCTCGTTCACCAACTACAGTATCAAAACCTTTTTCAAACTCGATAATATCTTTGTAAACTTGCGCAATTTTAGCAGCATTTTCTATCTCTTCCCTACTTGCATTAGGCTTACTAAGTGAGATATTTCCTGCAATCGTATCTGAAAATAAGAAGATATCCTGTGGCACCATTACAATACTACTTCTTAACGTCTTAAGCGGAATCGTATAAATTTCATGTCCATCTAAGAAAATAGTATTTTTAGGTGGATTATAAACTCTTACCAGCAGGTCAATAATAGTGGATTTTCCAACTCCAGTTTTTCCTACAATAGCCAAAGTTTTTCCCTGCTCCAAATTAAAAGAGATATTATCAAAAATCCTAGCATCTTCATTATAGCTGAAACTAAGATTTTTGACTTCTATTTCACCTTTTATCTCTTTGATAGAAAAATCTGTTTCCTCTTCATCATAGATTTCAGGTTTTTCCATAAATATTTTATTTATTCTTTTTAAACTAGCTGTTCCTCGTTGATACATATTTACAACCCAGCCAATTGCTATCATTGGCCAAATAAACATTCCTAAATATTGGAAAAATGCGATAAATTCACCTTTTGAGATCTCCCCTAAAATTGTTAATTCTCCACCGAAAACCATTACGATCATCATACTGGTTCCAATAATCAACATAAAAGATGGATCAAATAAACCTTGAACTTTTACCAATGCTATATTCTTTTCTACATAATCATAAGCTGATTCTGATATTTTCTCTAATTCTGCATCTTCTTGAACAAAAGCTTTCACCACTCTTATTCCGGAAATGCTTTCTTGAACACGACCGGAAAAATTGGAAAATGAAGCTTGAACATCAGAAAATAATTTATGAATTTTCTTTCCTAATACGATAATTACGATTGTTAGAAACGGCATTGGTAATATTGCCATAATTGTTAATTTTAAATTTATCTGCACCATAAAAGATATCGATGCAATCATCAGCAAAATTATATCCACACCAATCACAAAACCAAATCCCACAAACATTCTAATAGCATTCAGGTCATTTGTAGCATAAGCCATCAAATCACCCGTTTTTACGCGATTAAAAAAGTTTTGGGAAAGTGACATCAGATGTTCAAAATATTCTTGCCGGATTCCTTTATCTACGATCCAAGATGTTCCTAAAATTGTTATTCTCCAAAAATACCTTAGAAAAATCATAAATAGCGTTAAACCGAAAATAATGATACCACTGCGTAATAGATCAGATTTTTCATAAATTCCTTTATCGATATTATCAATGGCTAATTGAATGATTTTAGGAATTATCAACTGCGTAAAATCCACTGTTACCAAAATTAAGATACCAATAATAATTCTACCAATATTGTCCTTCAGATAAGGTTTTACTTTTTCAAACGTTTTCATTAAGATATCCTTATTTTATTTATTATAAATGAGATAATATATTTAATTTATGGATATATTCCTGTATTTTTAGAATATATTCAATTTGTTTTCGTTGCTTAGGCAACTAATATTTTATAGTTTAAATAGTCAAATTTTTTTAATAAAAGTAGGTATTTTTCTATACTGGTTAAATGTTTGCTTTTTTATGAAATATATTTTTTAAGTAGGATCAGTCTCTTGCACAAAATGTAGTAATTTTAAAAAAATTAAAAATAATAAGATATTCACATCCACAATTTTGGCAATCATACAATTTTGTAAATGGGATATGTCTCATCCATTTTTTCCGTTTGATTCTTATTGTATCAGTTTCTCCACATCTAGGACAACTATGTCTTTTTTCCTTAACCATGTTTTCACCTCTCTTAAATAAAAAGCAAAAATCCATATTTATTATAAAAAGTCAATCAAATAATTAAATATTTATCTCTCGCTAAGATATTTTATGATACCCATTCAGTATATAAACGTTCAATGTCTTTTATTATCTTTTTGGGAACAAGATCTTGGACAGATTTTTTTTGGCTAATTCTATCTCTGATCAAAGAAGAAGATACGTTATTTGGTGGCATCTCAATAAATTTCAATTTATGAATATAACCAAGATTTTTCCATTCAGATTTATCTATATTGGGTCTATTAATAATTATAAATTCAAGATTTTCCAAAAGCCATTCATATTCGTTCCACAAAGGCAATTCAGCCACTATATCATATCCCGCAATAAAGTAAAACTGCTCCTTTGGATAAATCTTTTTAATTTTTTTTACCAATTCGCTTGTATAGCTTGGTTTATCATTTTCTGCATCTAATGTACAAAGTTTATAATCAGGAAAATCTTCAATAGCTTTTTGGATTAACAAAATTCTTTGCTGAACATCAAGAAAATCCGAGCGCTTTTTTAGAGGGTGATTTCCGGAAGGAACAAACCAAATTTCTTGCAGATCGGTTTTTTTTAAAACATTTTCCGCAACCTGCAAGTGTCCTAAATGGATAGGGTTAAACGAACCGCCTAACAAGCCAATTTTCATAAAAAATTATTTTATATATTTAGCAATTTTTTTTGTTTCTTTAGATTCGGGATATTTGCTCTGCAATTTTGTATAAATAGCTTCAAGATTTTTTTCATCTTTACGTTTTTCATATATTTTTGCAGCATAATACAAAGATTTTTTATCAACATCATTTTTATTTCCCAACTCGATTATTTCATCAAAATACATTAAAGCAGCGCTATAATCGAACATTTTATAATATGCATATCCATTATAAAATTTCTTTTCTAATAATTTTGTATTGCATTTATTTATATAATCTATTGCTTCCGATTTATAATTGGAAAACGGGAATTTACTAATAAATGTTTGAAAAGCATCGATAGCTTTTTCAGTTTCTTCTTGAGTGTATTGTGGTTTTAAAGATTCTTCATAATAACAAACACCAATTTTAAAATATGCTTCATCAATTCTATTGTAATCACCAAAAAGTCTGATTAGTTCCTGATATTCAAATCGTGCTTCAGTAAACTTGTTTTGAGCGAAATAGCTTTCAGCTAAGAGCATTTGAGCTTCGGCAGTTAAAGCGGAATTTCTTTCAAAAGCAATTTGTTGCAAATATGGAATTGCTTTATGATGTTTATTTTTTGCGATATATTCTTTAGCTATTTCCATCTTTTTTTCAGCTGTGATTTGTTTTTCCAATTTATTATTACTACAGCCTACTAAAGCTACAAAAATAAATGTAATTGCTAAATATTTCTTCATATTATTCACCTTAATTTTTTTACACATTTTTTTTTATTATGACTCTCTGTCTATTATTTTTGTTTCAAATATTCTTATATCTATTGGTTATAACAATTTATGCTATGAAAAGTTACCAAAAGAGACGGTTTAAAATAAGAACTTGCGGAACCAAAAAATTTAGCTCCGCAATCAATCTTTTTTATCTTATCCGCGTAAGAAGAAAGTTCTATATGCTTTATAAGAAGAATAAATATCAGCTTTACTAGATAATTCATAAAGAGAGTGCATTCCCAAAATTCCGGGACCGCAATCAATAACTTCAGCGCCATAAAGAGCCATAAATTTAGCAATAGTTCCACCACCGCCTTCATCTACTTTACCAAGCGCACCATATTGCCAGAATACATTTTCTTCATCAAAGATGTTATAAATTTTAGAGTTAAATTCTGCATTAGCATCATTAGATCCGCCTTTTCCGCCAGCTCCGGTATATTTTGCCACGCCAACACCAAAGCCCATATGAACAGCATTTGATTTTTCATGAACACTTGGATAATTTGGATTGATTCCGGCATTTACATCAGCTGAAAGAACCTGACTCTTAATAAGAGTTTTACGTAAAGTTACACTGTCATTTTTTTCGTTATTATGAGCTAAAAGATCAGCTATGAAGTCGATAATGAAATTAGATTTTGCACCAGTATTACTATCAGATCCAATTTCTTCTTTATCTGCTAAGAATACGATTGCAGTTTTTTCAAATTCTGCATTTTCGATATCATAAAGAGCTTCAGCAGAAGTATAAGCACAAATTCTATCATCTTGTCCATAACCCAATACAAAACTTCTATCAATACCGCAATCACGTGCTTTACCGGCAGGAACCAATTCTAATTCAGCACTTAAGAAATCTCTTTCTGTTATACCGTATTTTTGGTTCAAGAGATAAAGAACATTCAATTTTACAGCTTCTTTTACATCTTCATCCTCTTCACCGATAAAAGGAATAGAGCCAAAAATCAAGTTCATATTTTCAGCAGCCACAGCATCTCCAATTTTCTTAGTAGCCTGAACTTTACGTGATAAATGTGGTAATAAATCTGGCATTACAAATACAGGATCATCTTCATTTTCGCCAATATTCACATCTACAACTTCGCCATTACGTTTTACAAATACACCATGAAGCGCAAGTGGAGTGCTCATCCATTGATATTTTCTTACACCACCGTAGTAGTGAGTTTTCATAATAGCCATTTGTGTATTTGTTTCTTCAAGCGGATTTTGTTTAAGATCTACTCTTGGAGAATCAATATGAGCTACAATAAGGTTTACGCCGGCACTTACAGGTTGTTTTCCAATAATTGCGATAGCAGCATTTTTCCCGCGTGAAAGGCGATAAACTTTCTTACCTTTTGCATCAGCATCGATATTTTCATATCCTCTTTCAGCTAATTGTTTAGCGTAAAACTTTATTGTCTCGCGCTCTGTTTTTGCATTATCAAGGAATTTTTTGTACCCTTCGGAGAAATCCATTGCAGCATTCTGGTCTTCTTTTGATGCTTCTTTCCAAAAGTTTTTTCGATCATAAGCCAAATCTTTCATTAAGTCTTTTGCTTTTTTCATTTTTTGCTCCTACATATTTATTTTATATCTAATACTTCAAATTCACGATTACCGATAGGTGCTTTAACAACAAAATATTCACCAACTTTCTTTCCTATCATTTGTCTGCCAATTGGAGAAGCGAAAGACATTCTTTCATATTCATCTTCGGTCTCAAAGACTTCATCTATTCCAACTAAATGGATTTTTAAGATTCTATCTTTTGCAAGTTCTTTCATAGTAACTTTAGCACCAAATCTGATTGCATCTTTTGGTAATTTACTTGTATCAATAACCTGTAATTTTCCGATTCTCTGCTTAATATTATTATATTCATTTTCTATATCACGCTGTCTTTCTCTAGCTGCGTGATATTCTGCGTTTTCACTTAAATCACCCATTTCTCTGGCTTCTACAACCTGTTTAATTACTTTTGCACGTAATTTAATTAATTCAGCAGAACGCTTATTAAGTCTTTGCATTCCTTCTTTTGTTATATATTCTGCCATTTTATTTATCTTCCTTTTCAGCTTTTTTTTTATATTTTTTTATAACTTTTTGCCCGTGTAATCCTACACGTTTTAATTTGATATTCCCACTTTTACACCAATTATTCACCATCTCTTCAATAATAGGATCATAACAAACAATAGCTTCACATAAGATATTAGCAAAATCAGGATTTCGTGTATTTTGATAGCTATAATAAACATTTAGATAAAAATCCTTATCTAATTTATAAACTTGTTTAAGGAATCTATAGTTTAATAAGATAAGTTCGTGAGTAGGAGAAAACCAGCTACTTTCCAATTTAGTAAATATCTTTTTAATTAGAGATTTATCATATTTAATTAATTTAATAAATAGATGTTCAAGAGCAATTATTAAGATAGGATTTGTTTGTTTAAGCCAATTTAATACTTTTGGAAGATATGTATCAGGATCATCTTTCACTAAAGGAAAAATAGCCTTATCCATAAGATGATTGGCTTCTTTTTGATTATTGATTTTGGATAGTTTTTTTTCTAAGTAAGGAAAAATTAATTCCGGTTTTTTTTTGCAAGCTACAGCAATTAGATTAACAAAAATAATTTTCCCGTTTTCACCTTTTTTTGTATCTATATAATCAAAAAAATCAAAATATTTATCAGCATTTGCTGCAATTTTAGTAGCAATAGTTTTTGACACCAAATTAAGAACAGCTTGTGGGATTTTGTTATCAATTCTTTGTGGATAAGCATTATAGACAATGTCTATATCATAATCTTTTTCAGGTAATTTTCTCTCGTAAAAATCTATTGAATCTTTCTTTAATCTTTCTTTCCAGTCTAATGAAATCATAAAATTCTCCTTTATGTAAACGTGTTGGTCAAAAAAGTTTCCGAGAATTACCTCGAAAAAAATAATCAGCTATCCATATAATTTTTCTCCATAAATTATATTTATCCTAATATTGTATTATCGGATAACTGCAAGTTTGCCTTTTTTATAATCATTTCCAACCTTGATAAAATATAAATACATTCCCGAAGCAACATTCTTGCCTCTAACATTTTTAGCATTCCAACTATAGTAATTTCTAAGCTCAGTGAGAGGCTCAAAATTTTCTGAGAAAACCAAATCACCGGCTAAATCATAAATACGGAAATTACCGGCTTTTCCAAGCGGTAAATTCGCAAACCTAATCTCGTGAAATTCACTTAAATACAAAGGATTAGGATAAATAATCATATGTTTTAGATCAACGATATCTGTCAAGGTGAAAGAACACTTATTGCCATCGTTTGAGATCTTATTTCCGGCTAAATCATATACATTATTTATGCGGATAAAATAGTTTTGATTTGTATATTTAATCTCGTTTGTAAAACTTATTTCAGAGAAAAAGCCATCTTCATCCATACCTGTTTCAACATACGATAAAACATTATCATTATCTATTGCAGGTAATACTAAATTGTAATTAGACAAATTAACGAGTTCTGTTTCTCGCATTGTTTCGGAAAAATAAATTCTTACTGAATTTTTATTTAAAACTTTAGTGGCAACTATCTCAGGAGCTGTAACATCTTCCTGATATTCAAAGCTATAATCTTCATCAGGTAAGAAAATACCGGTTTCGCCTTGCAAACCTTTTACAGATAACAAATAGTTATCAAAATCAGTAAACTCGGTGGTAAAGCTTAGCAATAAACCTTTTTTTCCGTGTAAGAAATTCACACTGATAGGTAAGCCAATATCATTATTAACTTCAAAGTGCTGAATATTGATAGAATTATTGTGAAGATTTTCACTAAAAATAATTTTAATTTCATAAGGCGAGCTCATTTCTATACTTTCCAGAGTAGGAATTTTGGCAGGAATAACCTGTTTCCACAAAGTAGTTTTCCCTATTGAAGGATCAAAATCTGAATCATAACCGGCGATACAATATTCGTAAGCATTACCTTCGATCAAACTTTCATCAATATAGAAATTATCTGTAGAAGTTCCTATTTGTTCAATCTGATCATTGTTTTTGCGATAGATTATTACATACTCGAAATCATCATCATCCCAACTAAGAAAAGCAGAATTAGCATCTCTTGGCATAGCGTTAAAACCGGTAGGAGTTGCAGGACCGGTAAAAGGTGCTGCAGGAGTAATAATGCAACTGGTAATTGGATTATCACCTATAGGTGCTATAATTTTTGGTCCGGCTGCATCTGTACTTGGAATAGCTACCAAAACATTTTTAAACGTGTTCGTGCTTTCTCCACGCCAAATAGGAACATAATCATTACCTACTTTATCTATAATGTATATATTTGGAGAGGCTAATATAACCAATTCATCAGCTTCATCATCATCTAAATTCTCAGCGACCAAAGAGTTTTTATTTTCTAAATGATCAAAACTAATTTCATCCATTAGAATATAATCACCTTGAGATTGGGAATAAGTAAACATTGCGAAATAAGAAAAACTGTTAGCTTCATTGGAAGCATCAAAATTATATCCACCAACACAAAAATCAGTGCTTCCATCTCCATCAAAATCACCAACAGCCATATTTTCCACATTTCCAACCGGCATTCTGATTGTCCAAATCATTTCACCATTTTGAAATAGCATTATATCGCCATCTGAATCAGCTGCAAGAATCTCATTAATAGAATCACCATTAAAATCGCCATATTCTATTTGATTTGTAAAAGCATTGATATTTTCGGTGGGTGTTGTGTTCCATAAAGTATCGATTTCAGTAAATTGATTATTAAATTTTCTTGTAATAGTAATAACTCTTTTATTTATTCCATTTACTTCAATATTTCTACTAAGAGCTGCTTCAAGCATACCATCACCATTGGTATCTACAAATCTTCCACCATAACAATCATCTATAGTTAAAATAGATACATCCGGATAATCAGAACCAGGTGATGCTTCATAAATTACTGCGTTAGAGATAGAAACACCTAAGAGATGTTTTTGTCCCTGTTCCATGCTTCCGACATCATAGGGCCAAAAGAAATTTCCAAATGGGAAAACATGCTTTTCTACAACTTGAGTTGAAGATACTTCATAAGTTTTTACAATTCTTGAACTATCAGGTTGAACTTCAATAGCAACTATTTCATTAAAACCATTTTCATCAAAATCCATAATAGAGCGAATGGAAATTAATTGCTTTGGAAGCAAAATTTGCTCCCAGCTATTAGTATCAATTGTTTTGGAAGAACCGGCAAATACAAAAGCGTTTTCAGTTTCTGTAGTTAATCCGCACAAATTTGTTGCTTTTAAATCTAATTCAGTTATGCCATTTCCCTGAATAGGAATTTCTAAAATTTGCTGTTTACTCGCATCAACACTAAAATAAGATTCATTTGTAGTAGAATTTAGAACTTCCAAATTTATTTTTTCATCATATAATGCGCCTAAATAATATTTATTATACTCATCATAATATCTTTCCATAATATATGAATTTTCAGGGAAATATTCCGGAGCAGATTGATCTATATACACACGATGTATCATACTGTAATGTTGGTGATCGGAAGTTACAACTTCCACTTTAATTTGATATTCTGTTTCAGGCATCAGTTCTTCTAATACAAACGATCCTAAATATCCATTTTCAACCGGCTCATAATGATACATTTCTCCATTAGGATCAACATTATGCCAATCACCATCATTAGGATCATCTTTTGTTGTGTAAGTAATAAAATAACGGAAAAATTCGCTTTCGGGATGGCATGTAGCTGTTCCATAAATATCAAAAGATCCACTGAAACCACTGTTTTCTGCAGGATAAGTTATTTTCACTTCCGGAGTTATCTCGCTTGTTAACATATTGTTACAATCCAAAAGTCCATGACCATATTTATTATCCACACCTTGTTCTCCAAGATCTTGGCAAGTAGTAAGCAATCTGGTTCTTACTTGATGAAAATCCATATCCGGTTCTACACTAAGCAATAATGCAGTAGCTGCAGCCACAAAAGGAGCAGCCATCGAAGTTCCTGATTGTTCATAATAGATATTTTCACCGGAGCTATCATAGGTACTTAAAATTTGCTGGCCGGGAGCAACCAAATCAAGTGCGGATCCGTAACTGGAAAATGAAGCTAATCTTTTTTGATTATCTACAGCTCCCACGCTGATTGTATTGGCTAATTTAGCGGGATATGTAACAGGATGTTCAGCAGAAGAACCTTCGTTTCCGGCTGCACAAATAACAATAGTACCTTCTCTATAAGCATAATTAATCGCATAAGCAATAATAGGCGAATATTCCACATCTCCCCAACTGATATTAATAACATCAGCTCCCATATCAGCTGCATAGATTACTGCAGCAGCAGCATCATCATCTTGCAAATATCCACCAAGATTGGAATTAAAACCGGCTCTAATTACTAAAATCTTAGTATTCCACAAAACACCTGAAACACCCATTTCATTATTTGTGGTAGCACCAATAATTCCGGCAACATGTGTTCCATGATTTATCTCATCTGTTGGATCATTATCTTGCTCATAATAATCGCCAATACCAATATTGGAAAGTTCAGGAGCATCAACAAAATCCCAACCTCTGTAATCATCTATATATCCGTTGTTATCATTATCGATTCCATCATCAGGAATTTCATTTTCATTGATATAAATATTTTCTTGCAAATCAGGATGATCAAAACGCAGACCGGAATCGACGATAGCAACAATAATCTCTTCATTTCCCGTAGTATAATTCCAGGCTTGAGGAAGGTTTATATTTTCTACATTGATTCTTTGTTGTTCATAATAAGAATCATTAGGTTCCAAATAAAAACTGTTTAAATAGTTTGGCTGAATATTTTCCACACCATCAATCCGCAAATTTTCCAACTCATTAGGATCAATATTTTCTTCCAAATCAATTATATAAAATTTATTATCTTCTTTTGCAAACACAGGTTTAATCTGTTTAACTTTATATTCGCTAAGAAAGTTATCCAAATTTTCTAATCCCAAAGAGCCACGTTCAATCGAACGAGTTTCTGATGTTTGAACAATAATTTGATTCGGTACATAGTCCATTGCCATAAGGCAAATAGGAAGTAAATAAACCAGCCAGAACAGTTTTTTCATATCTTCTTAATATCCTTTTTTTTAAAATCTCTTAGAATCTAAGTCCAATTTGAATCATGTGAACATCATCAATTTCATCAGCCATAGGAACAAAAGCATAATCAACATTTAATCTATGCAATTTCACTCCAAAACCGGCAGAATAACTTTCCGTATCATGATTAAATTTATAACCCATTTTCAAACTGAATTTATTGTGAAGCACAGTCTTCATTCCCATATTAACCATAATTCTGTCATCATCAATATGTTTAATAACTTTTATTTCAGAAGAGATATGAGCATTTTTTACAGGTAAATAATTCTCAAGTTCTTTCCCGATAAAAGAAACTTCAGCACTTAATGGCAAATCAATATCTTCTTCATAAAGTTTATTAGTTTTTCCTATATTTTTCATTGCTGCCGCCAGTTCAACACCGTTTAACATTGTAACATAGCGATAACCGAGATCTACAGAACCACCTAAAGCAGATTCAATATCTATCTTTTCATAAATTCCGTTAAGATTAATTCCGAAATAATGAGAAGGATTGAATCTATAAGAAATTCCGGTTGTAACAATTAAATCCATCGGATAAAATTTTCCTGTTTGTTGACCATCATCTGTTGCACCATCTAATGCACCGTAATCCAGATAACGATATCCAATACCAAAAGAATATTTCCCTTTGGAATTAAGATAACCAAGCGAGTTTAAATTTGTATCAAAAATCCAATAATTTTGATTAAAATTTAATCCTTTGTAATTATTTATATTTCCGGCTGCAGGGTTTGCCATAAATCTGAAAGAATTATTAGCATAGAAAGCACCGGTTCCACCCATTGCTGCTTGATCCGCATCAGAACTTATTTTGAAAATTTGTAAACCGTATTCTCCACTTGTATCTGCCCATAAGCCTACAAATAAAAGGCATATTATTGATATTATTAATTTCTTTTTCATAATTTCTCCATTATAATTTTTTTCAAAATTTCTACATCTCAAAAAACTGTAATTACCATCCTATTTTTCTATTGCAAATTTCTTTTTCAATACATCTCCGTCAGATTTAATAACTGCAAAATAAACTCCTGAAGATAGCTTACTGCAATTTACCAGAAAATTATTTTTCACATATGCTTCACAATTTATATCATCAGAGATTATTTTATTACCTGCGATATCATAAATATCAATTTCTACCAAAGCATCTTTACTTGTCATCAAATTCAATGCGATAGCATCTTCTACAAACACTCCATTTATCAAACAACCACCACTAATTGGATTAAGAGGATTGGGATAAAAATATGTTTCTTTCTTAATAATCAATTCATCGGTTTCGTATGTATTTTCCGGTAATGGAGCTGAATAATATGCTGTTCTATTCAAGTTAGCATATTTTTGTAACCAAGAATTAGAATTTAGATTCATCTTGCTATTTTCTTGTTTAAAGATCAATCCATTATCAGCTGTGATATAGATAGTTTTTTCATATTCGGAATATTCACCTACAAGCGGATATGTTCTTATTACAGATTGGAAAGTAATAGGAAAACCGGACATAACTCGGAAATTATTGTCAGAGATTCTTTCCCAAGCAACTAATCGATTACGAGATACATTTGCCAAAATCTCCAAAGAGCCATCATCATTAAGATCAATGGCAATCGCACCACCGGCTATATAAAGCGAATCAGGAGATTCGACTTCATGTTCAGGCATGTTAATATTGGCAAGATGATCAAAAGATACAAATTTATTTTCACCACCGTAAATAATTTCCAAAAAACCATTATTATCAAGATCTGCGAGCGATGGAACAGATATTCCATTTGTTGGAATTTCTACAGGGAAATTTGGCATCATAATTCCATTTTCGGAATAGCAGAATAATTTTTGTGAATCTGTTGTTATAACAATCTCATCAGCTAAATCACCATCAAGATCAGCACAAAGCAAAGAATTTATTGTTTCATTTTCCAAGTCGCTTAATTCATT
>Ga0256842_1001875_pt1 | contig 16066 bp, 14 predicted proteins | sample 4559240metaG_FD_185973 | JGI IMG/M metagenome (GOLD analysis project Ga0256842, IMG submission 185973) | Hydrothermal vent microbial communities from Guaymas Basin, Mexico - 4559-240 | ecosystem: Environmental > Aquatic > Marine > Hydrothermal vents | place: Mexico: Guaymas Basin | collected...
CCAGCCCTGGCGGCCTTTAACATATTTTCTATATGAATTGTATTAAATGGCATTTCCCTTATCACAAGTATTAACTTTCTTCCTTCTTTTAGTGTAACATCTGCTGCCCTGTGAATTAGATTATGACCACATCCATTAGCAATAGCTCCGAGTGTTGCCATAGAACAGGGACATATCACCATGCCGTGGTGTCTCCATGAACCACTGGCTGGAGGGGCCTCAATTTCATCTTCAGAATAAAGATACCCAGCCCTTGTCTTAAAAAAATCCACCCCTATCTGGTTTTCAATGGCTAAGACCTTTTTGCCTGCACATGAGATAATAACGTGAGTACTTATATTGAAATTAGTTAAATATTCAAAAAATCTAATTCCATATATGGCACCACTTGCCCCTGTAATTGCAAGTACTATCTTTTTCATGGTTTCCCTGTAACTTATATTTAAAAATAAATCAATATAGAATGTTGAGAGGCAGCAATATCAGCAAGAAACAGATTAGAATTTTTTGGGTGTTTTAATAGCACCATTAAGGGATGGTTTTATCTTAGGACTAAACAAATTAGGCAGGCCTAATTTTCGACCTGCCTTTAATATATTGTAGTTAAACACATTATGATATATAATATAAATAAAAAATCTAAGCCCTCACAGGCTTTTGAACTGCGCCGCTTCTAAGACATCTTGTGCATACCTTGATTCTGCGCACCTCTCCATTTGGTAATTGTGCTCTGACTTTTTGAATATTGGGTTTGAATTTCCTCTTATTTTTGTTGTGAGCATGGCTTATGTGATTACCAACTCTTGTCCTTTTTCCGCATATTTCACAAACTCTGGCCATTTTTTTAGTCCTCCATTGCATTATTTTTGCTATTTGCTTTTATTGATATTGAAAAATCATTAATTCTTTTGGCTAAATTGCTGTCCAAAAAAATTTTTATACCTACAATTTTTCTAAAAGGCAAGTCCTACAGCATGAGTTTTTAAAATTAAACTGCTACTTCTCCCTTTTCTCCAGTTCTAATTCTTATTACTTCCTCTATTGGAATTACAAAGACCTTTCCATCTCCAATTTTTCCTGTTTTTGCCGATTCCAGTATTGTGGAGATGACTTCGTCCACCATTTCATCTGGAACCACGATTTCTATTTTGATTTTGGGTAAAAAATCCACCACATACTCGGCCCCTCTATATATTTCAGTATGACCTTTTTGTCTGCCAAATCCCTTCACTTCAGTAATAGTCATACCTTTTATTCCAATTTCACTAAGTTTTTCCTTCACATCGTCTAATTTAAATGGTTTTATGATTGCTTCAATTTTTTTCATCTTTTCCTCCGAATAAGTGTAAAACTGGCCATTCTTCTTCTTTAAGAGTTGACATTTAATTTGAGGGGCCAGGATGGGGTATAAAAATACTCAAATCTAAATTTCTATTCTTACAAGTGGAAGTGTAAAAGCAATATCCTGAGCTAGATTCCCTCTATAGGGATATTTTTTTTGTAAATTCATTCCAGCCAACCCATGCCACATAACTCCCATGCAGGCAGCGTCTTTTGAATCTATTTTCATACCCTTTAAATATCCGATAATTCCTGATAATACATCTCCAGATCCACCAATTGCTAAATTTTTGCATGCAATATTTGATATATATATCTTTTTATCTATGTTTCCTACAAGGGTACCAGCACCTTTTAATACACATACACATCCATATTTATCTATCAATTTTTTTACAGCATTAAATCTATCTTGTTGTATTTTTGCAGCACTAGTGTTTAAAAGGTATGCAGCTTCTCCTGGATGTGGGGTTAATATAGTTTCTGGAGATATTTTAATATCTTGGTCTAATTTAGACAAATTGTAGAGTGCATCAGCATCTATTACAGTAGGGGGATGGTCGCTATTTAAATAGACCCTTAAAAATTCTCTTGCACCATCATTTCTGCCCATCCCAGGACCTATAACAACTGCATCGAATCTTGATAATTCATCTTTTATCTCATTAAAGTAGTTTTTATCAAATTCATTACTATCCTTTGAGCCCAGTTCTTTTGTCATTATTTCTGGCCAGTTTAGTTTGACATTTAAACCACAACCAGAGGGAATTGCAGCTGTAACTAAACCTGCACCAGCCTTTAATGCTGCCAATGAACACAGACTAACAGCTCCTGTGAGTCCTTTTGCTCCGCCAATTACAAGGACATGGGAAGCTGAGCCTTTATGGGCAATATGTGCTATATCGGGGAGAGATTTTATAATATCATGAGAAATTCCATAAAAGGAAGGGGGATTTTGTTCTTTTATTTTATTGGGTATTCCAATTTTTCCCACCACCAATTTGCCCACAAACTCTTTTGCCTCTGGAACATATAGACCTACTTTTGCTTCTTCAAAGGTTACTGTTATATCTGCTTTCACTGCAACAGGAGAGGGGACTCCTGTGTATCCATTTAATCCAGATGGAATGTCCACTGATAAAATATAACTGGATTTTTTGGCAATATTTATTGCTTCCACTACTTTTTTATAATCATCTCTTAGATCACCTGAGAATCCAGTTCCCAGAAGTGCATCTATTATTATATCATAATCTGTTAAATTTAAGTCATTTTCAGGGATCTTTTCAGCTAATACACCCATTTTAAGGGTTAAATTTACGTGGTAGGCAGCATCTTTTTTGTAGGATTCAAGGTCTTTTTTGTAGTAGATTTTAACATCTGCTCCAAGATTATTCAAATGTCTTGCTACTGCAAAACCATCGCCTCCATTGTTTCCAGGACCAGCAATTACAACAATTTTTTTGTTTTTTAAATTAGAAAACTCCTCTTGCAATGCGTAAACTATTTGCCAGGATGCATTTTCCATCAATATCTCACCGAAAATTCCAATATCTTCAATTGTTATCTTGTCCCAAAGTCCCATTTCTTTGGGAGTGGGAAGGGGGATGTACATAATTTTACCTCCTTAAGTTAGTATCAGCCTTCTAAAACTACCATAGCACCAGCTACATTTTTTTCATGTGATATAGAGAGAAAGATTTTTTTTACTCCAAGCTTCATTGCAATATAAGAGGCCCTGGAATTTAGCTCTATCTGCGGAGCAGTTATAAAACTAGGTATTATTTCAATATGTTGCAGAGAAATTCCCTGTGAAAATCCTGTACCTAAGGCCTTAACAAAGGCTTCTTTTGCAGCAAATCTGGATGCCACATATTTAACCATCTCTTTTGGTGCCATTTTTCTTTCCCGTTCAGTTAAAATACGATGGATTAATTTTTCGCCCCATCTTTCCAGGGCCTTGCGAATACGAATAATTTCAACTATATCAAATCCAATTCCAACAATCACACTTAATCCACAAAAGTTTTTATAATTTCCACCATATCTTTAACAGCCCTTTCCATTCCAACTAATGCAGCCCTGGCCACTATGCTATGGCCAATTGAATATTCACATATTCCAGGAACCTTTGAAAAGGCCCATATATTCTCATAATTTAGACCATGACCTAAATTAACTTTAAGTTTTAGGTCCTGGGCTATTTTTATACCTTTTAATATTTTTTCAAGTTCCTTTTTAGAGCTAAGATCATCTGTTGCATCTGCAAAATGTCCTGTGTGTATTTCAATGTATTCTGTATCAATTTTTTTTGCTGCCTCAATTTGTTTTGGGTCAGCATCAATAAACAGAGAGGTCTTAATACCAGCCTCTTTAATAGGATCTAAAAAATTTTTTAAAAACTCTATTTTTGATGCTGCGTCTAAACCACCTTCTGTAGTGAGCTCCTGTCTTTTTTCTGGCACTAAACAGACCATGTAAGGTTTTATTTCCAGGGCTATTTTTTGCATCTCATCAGTTGCAGCCATTTCTAAATGAAGTTTGGTCTTGATCGTGTCTTTTAAAAGTTTAACGTCTCTGTCCTGTATGTGACGCCTATCTTCCCTTAAATGGACAATTATTCCGTTGGCTCCAGCGATTTCTGCCAAAAAGGCTGCATGCACTGGATCTGGTTCTTTTGAGAGTCTGGCTTGTCTTATTGTGGCTATATGGTCAACATTTACTGCAAGCTTTGGCATATCTAGGCCCCTTTTTTTATGGGTGTTAAAAATCTTTAGTTTTTCCCCTTTAACTCTTGTTCTTATACTTTACTATTTTTTATCTTGCAACCTTCATTAATGAGGATTTCTTAGGCTGTGAATTAAGGAGAGATTATTCTTCTATTTTTTATGATTTATTACTTGAACTTTGATAATATTTTTTTTATAAATGAATGACATGGGCGGTTAACTCAGTGGTTAGAGTGCCACCTTCACACGGTGGAAGTCCGGGGTTCGAATCCCTGACCGCCCATATTGAATTCATCACTTAAAAATCTGAATATATATACCCATCCTCATTTTTAGGGATTTTCCACTTAATTTTTATGAAAGTCGTATTATTTGAGCCAGAAATTCCACCTAATACAGGTAATATAGCACGTCTTTGTGTAGCCACTAATACTCCTCTCCATTTAATTGAACCTCTGGGATTTAGTTTAGAAGATAAGTATCTAAAAAGAGCAGGATTAGATTATTGGCCTTATTTAGAGCTCTTTGTTTGGAAAAATTGGGAGAGCTTTTTAAAGGGGGTTGAGCCAGATCCCGAAAAAATGATTTTCACCACAAAAAGGGCAAAAAAATCAATATATGAACATTCATTTTTAGGAGATGAATTTCTGATATTTGGTCCTGAGACAAGAGGGCTCCCTGACTTTCTTTTAAATTCCTACCCTCATAACGTATATATACCAATGTGGGGAAAGACCAGGAGCTTAAATTTATCCAGTGCTGTTGCCATCTGTGTGTATGAAGCATACAGACAGGTAAAAAAATGGGGTTATTTAAATGGATAATGTGCTTTATTTAGTGGCCTTTTTACTGGATTTAATTTTTAAAGATCTTGAAATCTGGCCACATCCTGTTAGATTTATAGGGAAATTTTTAGATAAATTAGAGGTTGTGTTTAGAAATCAAGACAAAATCCCTCTAAGAATTGCAGGCATTTTTGCAGTAATTTTTTCCTGTACCCTGGTTGGGTTTATTGTTTTTTCTTTAATTTCTTTGCCTGTTTTAGGAATTTTTTTTACTATATATTTTGCCTATGCAGGTTTGTCCTTAGGCGGGCTTATTGACAAAGGTCGTGAAGTTTTAAATCTTTGCAAAGAGAACAACATAGATATGGCCAGGGAAAAACTTTCTTTTTTGGTCAGCAGGGAAACATCCAAAATGGATGAGAGAGAAATTTTAAAAAGCCTTGCTGAAACACTGAGCGAAAATATAAATGATGGTTTTTTTGCCCCTTTTTTTTATCTCCTTTTAGGAGGGCCTGTACTTTTGTGGATTTATAAAACAATTAGCACTATGGACTCCATGTGGGGGTATAAAAACAAGAAGTGGAGAGAACTTGGATGGGCTGGAGCAAAGATGGATGACATCCTTGGATATATCCCAGCAAGGCTCAGTTTTTGCTCTATATTTTTGTTCTATTTTATAAAAACAAGGGATTTTAAATTTTATGAAAAATTAAAATTGGCCATTGCAGACGCAAAAAAGATGGAAAGTCCGAATAGTGGATGGCCAATGGCTGCGTGCGGTAGGATATTTGACTGTGAAATGGGCGGCAAATTCATATATTTTGGTAAAATAAAAACAAAACCAAAAATAGGAGGAAAAAGAGATTGGAAAATAACGGACATAGAAAAATTGTTAGATTTTCTTTTATGGTGCGGTGTCTTTTCTTGCGCATTATTATTAAGTCTTAAGGCTATTTTATGAAAAGATTTGCATTCATTTCATTATTTGCATCTCTAATAACAATTGTAATAAAATTTAGTGCATATTATATTACTTTAAGTATTGGTATTTTATCAGATGCCCTTGAATCATTTATCAATCTTTTTGCGAGTATCTTTTTAATCTATTCTGTTATTCTCAGCCAGCGTCCAAGTGACAAAGAACATTTATATGGACATGGTAAGATAGAGTATTTGTCCAGTGCATTGGAAGGTATTTTTATCCTACTTGCTGGTGCATCTATTTTGTATGGCAGTATTAATAGGATAATTAACCCTTTCATTATTTCACATATTGAATACGGAATAATTTTATCTATTATTTGTGGAGCCATAAATCTTTTGACTTCTTTTATTTTATTTAAAGGTGCAAAAAAATTTGATTCAATTGCCTTAGAAGCTGATGCAAAACATCTATTAAGTGATGTTATTAGTACAGTAGGATTGGTTATCTCTTTTTTCATAATGTATTTAAATCCTGAAAAACTATGGTTTTTAGATCCTATTATGGGGATTTTTATTGGTTTAAATATTTTAAAGATGTCTTATTCTCTTTTAAAAAAATCAATTTCAGGTCTTATGGATTATACACTTCCTGAAGAAGAAATAGAAAAAATAAAATCTATTATAAATAAACACAGAAAGGATGTTGGCAAGTGGCATGGGTTAAAGACCAGAAAATCTGGTTCTAATAGATTTATTGAATTTCACCTGTTGGTTCCTGGAGATATGAGTGTCAAAAAAAGTCATGATATTTGCTGTGCAATAGAAAAGGACATTCAAAAACACCTTCCAAACTCCCATGTAATAATTCATGTAGAACCAGAAGAGGAAAAAGATTCATGGAATGGAAAAATTGTGGGTGGCCTAAGTCCATCAGATGAGTAAGTGAGTCTAATAAATAAAAAGTTGGAGATAAGATGGTAAGAAAATTTAATATATCTGATTTTCATAAAAGAATAATCTCTAAAAAAATCCTTTTTAAAGTTCTTACATACATTGACAAAAATCCTGATTTACATACCCCTCTTCTCTTAATTGACAGAGATAAATTATTACACAATGCAAAATTAGTGGGAAGTTTAATACCAAATTGCAAGGTATTTTATGCAGTAAAGGCAAATAGTGATATAAGACTGTTAGAAATTATAAAACATATAGGGCTTGGATTTGAAATAGCTTCAATTGGAGAATTAGAATTATTAAAAAAATTAGAAATTCCACCTGATAAAATAATTACCAGTAATCCAGTAAAATCTCCCCACTTTATTCAAAGCCTTTATGAGTATGGAGTGAAATATTTTGTATTTGATTCTACATCAGAACTTGAAAAATTGGAAAAATGGGCGCCAGGTTGTTATGGATATGTGAGAATTACTGTTCCAAATGAAGGGAGTGAATGGCCCCTTAGCAAAAAATTTGGCGTAGAACTGGATACAGCTTTTGAGTTAATAAAAAGGGCAAATGATTCTAAAATTATTTTCCCTATAGGAGTAACATTTCATGTTGGCTCTCAGTGTTTAAATCCTTATAATTGGTACATTGCAATAGACAAGGCAAAGCGGTTGTTTGATATGTGTCTTGAGAAGAAGATAAAGCTAAAGATCCTCAATATTGGAGGTGGGTATCCAATTAGTTATACTAAGATTGCGCCAAACATCAGGGAGGTTGAGGAAAAAATCTCCTCCTATGTTACAGAAAAATTTGATAATGATATTGAAATTTTTATAGAACCAGGAAGGGCCATTGTTGGAGATGCGGGAATTATGGTTTGTAGAATAATAGGTACAGCAAAAAGAGACTATGAAAACTGGCTTTATTTAGATGTTGGCATATTTAATGGGCTAATGGAGGCTATAGGAGGAATTAATTATCTTTATATCTTTGAACAAACATTGTCGGGGCAACAAAAAAATGATAAAGAATCTTTTTTTGATAAATATAAAAAATGGACAATAGCTGGTCCAAGTTGTGATTCAATGGATGTAATAGAAAAAAATGTATATATAAGCACTGATCCAAAGACAGGGCAATTTGTTCTTATTCCATCGGCAGGGGCATATACTGTGTCTTATGCATCAGAATTTAATGGTTTTCCCATCCCAAAGGTAAAGATTATTTAAATAAGGAGGCAAATTTATGCTGACATTTACAGAAAATGAACCATTCTCTCCTATAAAATATCAATATACTGTTGAGAAAATTTTATACAAAGGCAAAAGTCAATTTCAAGAAATTATGATATTTGAAAGTCCAGACTTTGGAAGAGTCTTTGTGCTGGATAATATTGTGCAATTAACAGAAAGAGATGAATTTTTTTATCATGAAATGTTGACGCATATTGCCATGCACACTCACCCTAACCCAAGAAAGGTAATAGTTATTGGAGGAGGTGATGGGGGTACAATGAGAGAAGTATTAAAACATTCATGTGTTGAAAAGGCCTATTTAGTGGAAATAGATAAAAAAGTGGTGGAAGTTGCCAGAAAATATTTATCCTTTGTCTCATGTAAATTAGATGATCCTAGAGTTGAGATACATTATAGTGATGGTTCTGAATTTATAAAGTCTATAAAGGATGTAGATGTTATAATAGTGGATTCCACAGATGCAATTGGTATGGCAAGAACACTTTATAGTGAAGAGTTTTTTAACAATATATTTGAATGTTTGTCTTCTGATGGCATTTATGTAACCCACAGTGAATCATTGGGTTTTCATAGAGAAATGGCAATAGAGGTGCAAAGTACTCTGAAAAAAATCTTTCCTATTGTTGATTTATACTCATTTCCTATCCCTACTTATCCAGGGAATTGGTGGAGTTTTGCAATAGCATCTAAAAAATTTGATCCACGCATTCCAAACAAAAAATTAGTTCCAGACACAAAAATTTACGATCATGAAGTACATAAATGGGTCTTTTTGCCTAAAACACTTTACTCAAAAATAATGAATCAAGAAGTTCAGTGGTAAGAGGAAAAAAATGAGTGTGAGAGGAAAATAGAGTAAATTTTACCTTTTCCTCTGAGTAGAAGGCTGATAAGATAAGAGATCAAGAAAAGAACCCCCGCTTATCTTCCTCATTAGATATCTTTCCTGAGACTGAGGGTGGGTGTTAAGGAGATTTTTTTATTGCTAATTCGTTATGTCATTTGGTAAATTAATCTTAGGAATTTTGATAGGTAAGTTTAAAAATTAAAAAATTAGGAGGTAAAATGAAATATAAATTTTTATTTTTGTTTTTTTTATGCTTAATTTCATTTGAGTTAAAGGCTTATTGTACAAAAAACAATACTGTAGGCTTTGAATTTTTAAATGATGCTTTTTTTAGAGAAGATAATAAAATCTCCAGCAGTTGGGCTATACATTTTCATTCTAAGATAGTCCATGCATGGGAAGAATTTGGAAAATGGGGTTATAAACTGGATGGCATAGAACGGCATCTGGGCGGAACAAAAGATTTATACCACAGGATTACCTTTAGTTTAGGGCAGATTATCCAGACCCCAGATGACCTCGATAGATCAGATTTAATAGAAGATGATGTTCCCTATGCAGGTATTTTAGTGGGCACTATTAATTTTTATTCCTTTAATTCTCATAAATTTAATGGGTTGCAGCTTGTAGTAGGCGTGGTAGGTCCATTATCTTTGGGAGAACAAACTCAAAAAGTTGTCCATCGAAAAGACCCCAAAGGATGGACTCATCAACTTCATACAGAGCCTATTTTGAATTTAAATTTTATGGTTAAGAGAAAATTACTTAGGTATGGTTTTTCCCATGGATTCTCATGTGATTTAGATGCTGGAGGTTATGGAGGTCTTGGAAATCTTTTTACTCAAGCAAGTTTAGTAACTAATTTTAGATTTGGATATAACTTACCTCAGGGATTTACTTATAATCCATATCCAGTTGGCTTTAATTTAAACTATAAAGCAGAGCTCCCTCAAAATAACAATAAATGGTCATTTTACATTACCTTAGGAATTAGTACCTCTGGATTTTTGAGAAATTTACTCTTTGATGGTAATACTATTAGAGATAGTCATAGCGTGGACAAAAAGGATTTTGTGGCCCAATTTTTTAGTGGAATCCATCTTGTTAAAGGAAGGTTTGCCCTCAGATTTTATGTCTTGGTGACCACAGATGACGTAGATATGAAGAGTGATTACAAAGGAGCTGATAACGAGAGATTTGGAACAATTTTATTAGAATGGAATTTTTAATTGGAATTAAAGAAGCTTAAATATAATCATCTAGTCAGTGTAATTTTCAATATTTAGGTGTACAGCTAATGTTTTTTTCAAAAAAAAACAAAGAGGTGAAAAATAACCCTTCTATTGAAGAAAAGGAACTAGATATCGTAGAATTACCCATTGAAGCTGTTGCTGCATATTGGTTATCTTTAAAAAAGGTTTGTGGAACAAAATGGAAAAAAGCTGTTTCAAAGGAGGCCAATTATACATCAGAGCCCTTTATAAAATATATTTTAGATCTTATTTTATCATCTTTTAGTGACGATTTAATAAGAAAATATGCCAAATTTAAGATGAAAACCTATTTAAAAGAGTTTCAAAGAAACTTTGTCATTATAAGTATTGGACTTTTAGGTATATCAGTAAAAGAGAATCCGCAACAAGTGCTAATTAGGATCATGTCCAAATTCCCCTTGCCTCCAACATCTGATGTTAAGTTGTTTAAAGAGGCCCAATCATTAGTAGCTAATGTGGATAACGGGAAAAAACCCTTTGTTGAGATTTACCACGGACTTCATCCTGAAATATTAATAAAAAACATTTTATTTTATTCTATTCTCAGTAGAAGAAAAGGAGTAGATTTTTCTCTGAGATACTGTGAAAAGGTTCGATCTCCTTTTTTTAAAGAAGGCCTTCGTTTAATAATTGATGGGTTCGACGCTGAATTTATAAAATACAGACTAAATCTCCAACAAAGAGAGATATTATATGAAACAGAGCAAAAGATGAACATGTCTATAGAGATGGCTATATGTCTTAGAAATAAGGTTTCTTATGAGGATATGTTTAAAGTGGCTAACAGTTTTTTGATTTAAGTTAGATTATTAGGATTTTTTTCATGACTAACTGGTTGAAATATATACTAATATTATTTCTTATTTGTCCTGAATTCCTCTTGGCGCAGGGAATAGATTTAACAAATTTGTCTCTTGAAGAGTTAATGAATTTGGAAATAACCACAATATTAAAGGAAGAAAAAAAGGTTAAAGATATTCCTGCTTCCATATACGTGATCACCAAAGAAGACATTAGGAACTCAGGTGCTACATCAATACCAGAGCTTCTTAGGATGGTGCCCGGAGTTGATGTGGCTCAGATAAATTCCCATCTATGGGCAATTACTATTAGGGGTTTTAATGACGAATACTCCAATAAACTTCTGGTATTAATAGACGGAAGATCTGTTTATTATCCATTATTTTCAGGTGTCTGTTGGGATAAACAGGACCTAATTCTCGAAGACATAGAGAGGATAGAGATTATCCGTGGTCCTGGCGCGAGTGTGTGGGGAGCAAATGCAGTAAATGGAGTTATAAATATAGTTACGAAAAAAAGTCAAGATACGCAAGGACTTTATGGATCAATCCTTGTTGGAAATTATTACAAAGAAATATCCTCTCTAAGGTATGGTGGAAGGCTAAAAGAGGATATAACCTATAGGGTTTATTTAAAGTCAAGAGAAATTGGACATACTTATAAAAAGGATGGAGGGCACAGTCCTGATGACTGGCGGGATTTTAGAGGAGGATTTAGAATAGATTTTGTTCCTACACTTTCAGATTCAATCATGATTTCAGGAGATATATTTGACAAACATACTGGCCATTTAATTTCTTATGAAGACTTAACATATCCTTATTATCATTCTTTTGAAGACGATTCCCGTGAAGGGGGGGTTAATATAAACACCACATATGAACATGCAGTGGGAAAAGATAAAATTACTGTTAGCAGTTATATTGATAGAACTACCTTTGATGATCCCATATCCAATTGGGAGGTATTCACGGTAGATGGTGAGTTAAGATACAAACATCAACTTGATAAACACGATATCATAATGGGAATTGGGGCAAGGTTTATTAGAACAGAATTTAATGGCCCTTTTAGTTTTGACTTTAATCCTAATTCAAAAAAAAGTTATATTGGTTCACTGGTTTTTCAAGACAATATTTCACTCATTCAAGATAAATTGTTTTTTATAATAGGTGGAAAGATAGAGAAGCATAAATTAGTTTCTCCAAAGCTCTTACCAACACTAAGGGTACTTTATAAGATAAATAAAAACCATACATTATGGGCGGCTGTATCAAAATCTATCAGGACACCTTCCATGGGAGAAAGATATATTGTCATAAGAAATATTATAATGAGGAATGGTTCTCCTGAAGTTCTGACCTATTTGGGTAAAAAACATGTAGGCGTTGAAAAAATTACTTCTTATGAGATGGGTTACAGGAGTACATTAAACAGAAATTTATCTTTTAATATTAGTTTGTTCGCAAATGTGTATAAAGACATTTCCGATATTGCTCTTCCAATCCCTTCCCATTCATTGATAGGAGAGATAGGGAATTATTTAGATGGGGAGAGTTATGGTGGAGAACTGGAACTGAAGTCTAAGATTGACGATAAACTTACCATTTTTCTCGGATATTCATACAAGAAGATCTTTTTACATAATAATATTCCAAATAAACTCATGATGGGTGAAAGGCTAGAGCATGAAACTCCTGAAAGTACTATTACATTAAATGGTTATTTAAAGATAAAGAAAAATTTATGCATGAACATGTTTTTTAGATATGTAAGTGGATTAAACTCAATTGATGTAGATCCATACTTTTCTGCAAATATGGCTCTAACTTGGCACGTAAATCAACGATTAAAAGTAAAATTCGCAGTTGAAAATATGTTTGATCCCAAACATGAGGAATTCACTCCTCACTTTTTAGATCTTTATAGGACTGAAATACCTAGAAAATATTATTTCAAATTAGAATATAACTTTTAATCTTATGAAAAATTTATTTAAAAGCATAATTATTTTGATCATGATTTTTTGTTTAGATACATTTGTTTTAGGTAGAAATATATATAATGTTTCAGAATATGATATAAAGGCTGCATTTGTATATAATTTTTTAAAATTTATAAAATTAAAAAATGAAGTACATAAAAATTTTATTATTTTATGTGTATATTGCCCTGAAGATATTCGGAGTTCATTTAAAAAATTAGATGGAAAAAAAATTGAGTCAAAAATAATAAAAGTAGAATTCTATAAAAATATTAATAATAACATTCCCAATTGTGATGTTTTGTTTTTACATCATGATATTTTAAATAATAAACAACTAGATTTTTTAAAAAAAAACAATAAAAATATATTGTCTATTAGCGATCAAAAGGACTTTATAAAACATGGGGGAATAATAGAGTTGTTTACACAAAATAATAAAATTAGATTTAAAATTAATTTGATTTCAGCTAAAAAAGCAAAAATAAAAATAAGTTCAAGACTCCTTGAATTGGCAAAAGAAATTATAAAGTAGGTTATTTATGGTTATGACTATAAAAACAAATAAAAGTAAAAATTTGTCTATAAAAGATAAAATTATTAGAGTAATATTTTTAATTACGGGGATTTGTGTAATATTAAGTGGTGTAATTTTGACGATCTATATAAGTCTTTCTACAATTTATACAAAAAAGGAGAATCTAAAATTATTGGCAACGGTTGCTGGAAATAATTGTGCTGGAGCAATTATATTTAATGACAAAGAATATGCTAATGAATTGTTAAAAGGTTTTTCATCTATTAATGATCTAAGATTTGTTGTTCTTTTAAATAAAGACTTTGATCTGTTTACATATTATTTAAATAAAAAAATAATAAATAAAAAAATGTTATTTAACTCTATACAAAATTTTAAGAAAAAATCGTCCCTGATTAGGGATGTTTTTAACAATCAATTAAATGTACATCAACCAATTATTTTGAAACAAGAATTAATTGGATATATAGTCGTTTCTACATCAATTAATTCTATTTACAAAAAATTATTTGCAATTTGGTCAATTTTCGTAGTTGTTTCAGCTTTAAGTATAATATTAGGATACTTTTTGGCAAAAAAAATACATGGTGTTATTTTAGATCCAATAAATGATCTATATGATAAAATGCATTATATATCCAAAAGTAAAGATTATAATTTGAGGGTAAAAAAGACACAGGAAGATGAAATAGGTGCCCTGATTGATATGTTTAACGAAATGATAAGTCAGATTCAAAAAAGGGACATGGAGCTACAAAGGCATAGAGAAAAATTAGAAGAAATTGTAGAAGCAAGAACCCAAAAATTGCTTAAGATCAATAAAACTTTAAATGAAACTGTGGAAGAACTCAAAAAGGCTAAGACAAAAGCAGAAGAAGCGGCTAAGGCAAAGACAATTTTTCTAGCAAATATGAGTCACGAAATACGGACTCCTTTAAATGGTATTTTGGGAATGGCAGAATTATTAAAACACACTAACTTAAATGGTCGTCAGTTACATTACTTAAATACATTAGAAAAATCCGGTAATACACTTCTTACTTTAATTAACGATATCTTAGATTACTCAAAAATAGATACAAATAGAATGGAACTTCATCCAGATGATTTTGATTTATGGTTGTGTGTAGAAGATGTGATTAAGTCTTTTTTGCCCCAGGCATTAGAAAAAGGACTCAATATAGAACTTGATATTTCAAAAGAAGTTCCAAGGTTTGTTATAGGTGATGAAGCTAGACTAAAACAAATTCTCATAAATCTTATTGGAAATGCAATAAAATTTACCAATGAGGGTGAAGTTTTAGTGGAACTTAAGGCGAAGTCTAGAGAAAGGGATATCAATTTTGTTGAGATCAAGGTCGAAGATACAGGAATTGGAATACCTGAAGATAAACAAGACTCCATTTTTGAACCATTTAAACAAATAGATGAAGGTTGGTCTAGAAAATTTCAGGGTACAGGATTGGGATTGGCTATTACCAAAAATCTTGTTGACTTAATGGGAGGAAATATTTCTTTGAAAAGTACAGTTGGGAAAGGAACTATTTTTAACGTAACCTTGCCTTTAAAAAATTCAAATAGAATAGATGAATATAAGAAAAAATTTAATTACATAGAATATTATTTTTATTTACTCACCCCTCTTATGTCAGATTTAAAGAATCTTAAAAGATTATTAGAACATCTCGAACTAAAATATCAAGTTATCCAAGAGAAGGATATCTCTACATTAAACAATATTAAAGGCGTGTTGGTCATAGATATAGATATGGCCTTAAGAAATAAAGATAAGTTATCCCATTTAGAAAGATCCCATTTATTATTGGGGATAGTAGGGATTTCCAATTTTGGACAAAATATTGATAGAAATTTACAACAATTCAAATTTATCTTAAATAGACCAATTTTATTGCAGGATTTGATCAAAGTAATAGAAATTTTAACATCTAAGGATAAAGAAGATATAGAGGAAGAATTGTTAAAAAATATAGAGTTATCTGATAAGCAAATCTTAGTAGTAGAAGATAATGAAGTAAATTTGGAATATATAGTCAATTTACTTAAAACATTCAATGTTAGAATAATAACGGCAAATAATGGAAAAGAGGCCATAGAGGTTTTAAAAAAGGAAAAAGTAGATTTAGTCTTTATGGATTGTCAAATGCCAGAGATGGATGGATTTAAGGCAACAGAAATAATTAGAAAACTTGAAAAGCAGGGTAAGCTTCCATCTAAATACACCCCTATAATAGCATTAACTGCATATGCTTTACAAGGAGATAGAGAAAAGTGTATTTCATCTGGAATGGATGATTATATAAGTAAACCCTTTAATATCCAAGATATACGAAAAATAATTTTTAAATGGATTTGCGAAAAAATTCAAGATGTTAAGGACCAATGTGAACAATCTAAACATTATCAGAATTTAGTTGATTCTGAATCAATAATAAATCACATCCCCCTTGAGGAATTAAAAAAAATAGGGGGAGAGGAGATGGTTAAAAAAGTAGTAGATATGTTTATTAGTAAAATCCCTCAGTTAATAAAGGAACTTCAAAGTGCTTATCAACAGGGCGATGTACAAAAATTTCATCATCTGGTTCATTCTCTAAAGTCATCTTCAGCCACTATTGGTG
>Ga0256842_1001876_pt1 | contig 16057 bp, 16 predicted proteins | sample 4559240metaG_FD_185973 | JGI IMG/M metagenome (GOLD analysis project Ga0256842, IMG submission 185973) | Hydrothermal vent microbial communities from Guaymas Basin, Mexico - 4559-240 | ecosystem: Environmental > Aquatic > Marine > Hydrothermal vents | place: Mexico: Guaymas Basin | collected...
GATGTATTTGTTGGATTCTATTTTGCTAAAATCGTTTGCTACGGATATAAAAGGCATGATTATTCCCACACCTACCGTTTCCACCAGAGATATGACAATCGAAAAAGATAAAAGCCCCAATAAAAATTGCTTATCTCTTTTAGTAAGAAGTGAATTTAACTTTTTGATCAATCACAATCTCCCGTCAATCAAATCCTTATCAAAAAGACCTTTGATATCGTAAATAACAGTTCGTAGCGAACGGTTGGTATCGTGTAGTTTTTTTAGTTGATCTTCTATCTCTTTAAATTCATTATGAGCAACCGCTAAAATGACTGCGTCATATGCTGAAAGCTCAAAGCTGAAAGCTGAAAGCAATTCAAGACTATATTCTCTTTTCACTTCTTCATTATCTGCCCAAGGATCATATACATCAACATTACATCCAAACTCTTGTAGCTCTCTTATCACATCTATGACTCTACTATTTCTTATATCGGGACAATTCTCTTTAAAGGTTATTCCAAGTACCAAAACTTTTGCACCCTCTATCCTTTGACCCTTTTTTATCATTAATTTTACCACTTTGTTGGCTACGAATATGCCCATATTGTCATTTAGTCTTCGTCCCGCCAATATGATCTCGGGATTGTATCCTATCTCCCCGGCTTTGTGTGTTAGATAATATGGATCCACTCCTATACAATGACCTCCGACAAGTCCGGGTCTAAAGGGTAAAAAGTTCCATTTTGTTCCCGCCGCTTCAAGGACTGATTTCGTATCGATTCCAAGTTTATCAAATATAAGAGATAATTCATTTACAAAAGCTATATTTATATCCCTTTGAGAGTTTTCTATAACTTTTGCGGCTTCTGCCACTTTGATAGAGGGGGCAAGGTGGGTTCCTGCGGTTATGATGCTTGCATAAAGCTCATCCACTTTTTTTCCGATTTCGGGAGTGCTTCCGCTTGTAACTTTTAGTATCTTTGTAACCGTATGCTCTTTATCGCCCGGGTTTATTCTCTCTGGGCTGTATCCGCAGTAAAAATCTTTGTTAAATTTCAATCCGCTGAATTTTTCAAGGATTGGCACACACTCCTCTTCGGTAGCTCCGGGATAAACCGTGCTTTCATAGATAACTATATTATCTTTACTTAAAACTTTTCCAACCGTTTCGCTCGCTTTTATAAGGGGAGTCAGATCGGGTCTTTTATATTTATCTATAGGAGTGGGAACCGTAACGATATAGACATCACACTCTTTTATATCTTCTAATTTATCGGTAAATCTCATACCGTTTTTGATAGCCTCTTTTACTTGGCTCTGGCTAAGCTCAAGAGTTCTATCATATCCTCTTTCTAATTCATCTATTCTCCACTTAGCTATATCAAAACCTATGACTTTATACTTGCTGCTAAATGCATGGGCTAAAGGCAAGCCCACATAACCAAGACCGATGATAGTTATTTTCTTATTTTGCAAAGTTTATCCCTTTTTCAATACTTGTAAATTTTTTTGATATGAGATATTTGCCTTCCCATATTTAGTAGCAACATATCTGCTATAACTAAAGCCGCCATTGATTCGGCTACTATCGAACCCCTTATGGCTATACAAGGATCATGTCTGCCTTTTAGGTTGCATATCGTTTCATTTCCATCTTTGTCCACGGTTTTTTGAGGTTGAAATATAGAGGGTGTCGGCTTAAAATATACTTTTATGTCTATATCGCTACCGCTTGATATCCCTCCTAAGATTCCTCCGCTGTGATTTGTGGTAAATCCCTCTTTGGTGATTTCGTCGTTATTTTGACTACCCCTCAATGATGAAGAGGCTTCGCCTTCTCCTATCTCTATCGCTTTTACACCGTTTATGCTCATCATTGCATCAGCCAAAATCGAGTCTAATTTATAATATATCGGCTCCCCAAGTCCTATGGGGATATTTTTTATTTTTACCAAAGCCGCTCCTCCGATAGAGTCGTGCTTTTCTTGACATAATCGTATCATCTCTCTTTGTTTTTGTTCCACTTTTTCATCAAGTGAGTAAATGATGCTTCTTTTTGCATAGTCAAAGTCTATATTTTCGGCACTTATGCCTCCTATGGAAAAGACTCCGCTTTTTACTTCTATGCCTATCTCTTTTATCAAAAGTTTTGCTATAGCTCCAGCTCCTACTCTCATAGCAGTTTCTCTTGCACTACTTCTTCCGCCGCCTCTGTAATCTCTTATGCCGTACTTATTTTGATAGGTAAAGTCTGCATGTCCGGGCCTGAAGATATCTTTGATATTTCCGTAGTCTTTGCTTTTTTGGTCTTTATTGTATATAAGCAGAGCTATGGGGGTGCCGGTGCTTATGCCTTCAAAAGTACCGCTTAATATCTCAACTTCATCACTCTCTTTCCTTGCTGTTTCATACTTGCTTTTCCCGGGTTTTCTTCTGTTGAGTTCGGCTTGAATAAACTCTTTGTCTATCTTTAATCCGGCAGGAACCCCGTCTATCACACATCCTATGGCTATACCGTGAGATTCTCCGAAAGTAGTTATCCTGAAAATCTTTCCAAAGCTATTGAAGCTCATCCTTTTTCCTTATTTTTTAAAATCTCAAGAGCAATTTGAGCTACTTTTTGATGAGCGGTTTTTTTACTTTTGCCGGTAGCCTTTGCTATCTCTCTTTCCTTTACTAAAACTGCCATTTCAAACTCTTTTTTGTGATCCGGTCCTTTGGAACTGACCATTTTATACTCAGGTATAACTCCGAAGTGTTCTTGTGTAAACTCTTGCAAGGTTGTTTTATAGTCTTTAAAAATGGAGTCAAGATCAATCTTCGGATAGACCTCTTCAAGTAGTTTGTGGGTGATCTTTTTGACTTTGTCAAGTCCGCTTTCAAGATATATTGCTCCCATAAGTGCTTCAAAAGCATTTGAAAGCAAGGAGGGTTTTTCTCTTCCTTTGTTGTGTTCTTCCGCAGTTGATAGCAGTAAATATTTGCCTATATCCAATCTTTGAGCCAGTTTTTTAAAGCCCTCTTCATTGACTAAAGATGCTCTCATTTTAGATAGTTTTCCTTCATCAATATGTGGAAACTTATGAAAAAGATATTCTCCTACTACCAAGTCCAATACTGCATCGCCAAGAAATTCCAATCTTTCATTATTTTTTACTCTTTTACAACTTTTATGTGTAAGTGCCTCGAGTATAAGAGATTTGTCTTTAAACTCATACTCCAGACACTTTTGCAATCCATCAAATTTGTCCATCTATGCTCCCTTTTAATTTTTCCGCTTCACTTCTTGCAATTTTATCGCACTCTTCATTCTCTTTATGCCCGTTATGCCCTTTTACCCATATAGCATTTATCTTATGAGGTTGGGCAGCTTTTACATATCTTTTCCAAAGTTCTACATTTTTAACATTTTTAAAATCTTTTTTTATCCACCCCTCAAGCCATTCATTGTTTGCTTTTACTACATAGTTAGAGTCGCTGACAAGCTCTATTTCGCAAGGCTCTTTTATCGCCTCAAGTCCTTTTATCGCCGCTAAAAGTTCCATTTGGTTGTTTGTGGCATTGTCTTTTGCTCCAGATATGATTTTTTGATTGTTTTTGTATTTTAAGATGGAACAATACCCTCCATATCCCGGGTTGCCAAGAGATGAACCGTCGCAGTAAAGATAAACTTTTTTCATTATATCATCATCTCTCTATTGTTAAAACTCTTTTTAATCAAAACAGGAACTATCTCAACACTATCTATATTGTGACAGTTGGGACATCTTGAAAAATAAAAAGGATAACTGTTTTTGCAGCTTGAACAAAAATACTCGAAATTTAAATCAGCCTTATCGTAGTGTGCCTCTTTTAAGTGTTCGATTATCTCAAGTTCAAATATTTCGCTATGCAAATCTTTTTTTATAATTCCTCTTGCTGCTAAAATTTCTTGTAAAAACGGACTGTTTTTTGAGAATTCTATATCGAACATATCTCTATCCATCCTCCAAAAAATATCGAAAAGATTTTTAAAATTAAAGTTTTTTACCTCTTGAAAATCTATTTTTTTACCATTTTTGAGTATAAATTCGATATATATTCTTTGGGTTGATTTTAGTGTAGCAAGTTCAAACAGCCTTCTTTTTTTCTTTTCAAATGGCATTTCTTCTTTTGATATATTCATCGCCTGCATATAGGTTTTCTCTTTTTTTACATCTACATCCAACTCTTCTAAAGCATCTAAAACTTCTTCCGCTTTTTTATACTCTTTTAAAAGTTCGTAAGTGATAGTTAAGTATTTTAGTGAATCTTCATGCCTTGGGGAAATTTTTAATGATCTTATAAATATCTCCCTCGCTCTTTCTAAAAAACCTACTCTTAAGTAAACTTTTCCGAGCAAAAAGAGTATATTTTGTTTTTCCCTTCTTTTTTTGTAAATAGCTAAGGCATACAGATAGATACCGATACTTTTTTCATATTGACCGATTTTTTCATAACTTTTTGCTAAAAGTATAATGGTATCAAGGGTTAAATTTTTATCTTCAAAGATTATTTTATATTCATTATCTCCGCTTTCTATTTGGAACTTTTTGATAAATTTTTGGATACTTTTTTCTTCATCTTTATTTTTATAGACACTCCACCAGTAATTGACAAAAGAAACCATAAAAACAAGTAAGAAAAATACAATGATTCCAAAGAGTGGATCTCTGTAACTTATATAAAAATTGTCCATTTAAATTTGACCTCTATTTTAGTGCTTTATTATACCAAAAAGGATATAATATCTCTATGATAGAACAAAATTCGATAGAAAATCTCAAAAATAGGATAGATATTGTAGAAGTTATCGGCTCATATATAGAGTTGAAAAAAAGCGGTGCAAACTACAAAGCAAGATGCCCTTTTCATGGAGAAAATACTCCAAGTTTCGTGGTAAGTCCGGCAAAACAGATATATCACTGTTTCGGATGTGGAGCCGGTGGAGATGCCATCAAGTTCGTTATGGAGTATGAAAAGTTAACCTATCCCGAAGCCTTGGAAAAGCTTGCCGATGATTTTGGTATCAAATTGACTTATAGTAAAAATAGTTTTGAAAAAAGAGATGAGTTAAAAATTTTACATCAGGTAAATCTATTTTACAAAAGAAATTTAAACAATACCCCCTCTGCCAAATCCTATCTTACTCAAAGAGGAGTATATAAGTCATCCATAGAGAAGTTCGAGATAGGTTATGCACCGTCTTCCATAGAAACCATAAAGTACTTAAAGGAGAATTTTTTATCTCAAAATGATGCTTTAAAATGTGGACTTTTAGGCTCTGATGAGGGCGGTAGAGTGTATGCTAGATTTATAGAGAGGATTACTTTTCCGATATTTTCTCCAAATGCAAAGATAGTGGGTTTTGGAGGTAGAACTATCTCAAACCACCCCGCAAAGTATATAAATTCACCTCAAACTCCGTTTTTCAACAAATCAAAGCTTTTATACGGATATCATTTGGCAAAAGAGAGTATCATCAAAAAAGAAAGGATTATCATAACGGAAGGCTATCTTGATGTGGTTATGTTGCATCAAGCCGGATTTACCGAGAGTGTAGCTACCTTGGGAACTGCATTGACTAAAGAACATTTACCTCTTTTAAGAAGAGCGGAGCCGAAAGTGATACTATCTTATGATGGAGATAGTGCCGGTATAGCAGCAGCTTTGAAAGCGAGCAAAATGCTGGGAGCTATGTCGATAGAGGGTGGTGTTGTTATATTTGATGGAGGAAAAGATCCTGCCGATATGGTACAAAATGGTGAAATCAATGAGTTAAATATGCTTTTTAAAGAGCCTAAGCCTTTTATTCCTTTTGTTATAGAGAGGATAGCAAAAAGTTATGATATATCAAATCCTCTGCAAAAAAATAAAGCATTAAAAGAGGGGATAGAATTTTTAAAAAGTTTACCGCCCGTATTTCAAGAGGAGTATAAAGAGTACTTAAGTGTAGTTCTAAATGTCGATAAAAGAGTTATTAGATTTAAAAAAGAGCGAATGGTAAAAGATAGAGGTAATACGAAAGAGGATTTGGCTGAACTCTCTATCATCAAAACAGCGGCTTTAAAGCCCGAATTTTTAGATATGGTGCTTGATACTGTCGATGAAGATGTGTTTATAACTCATAAGAGAGAGTTATCTTTGCTTTTAAAAAATGGTCAAGATGATCCGGTTATAGGAGGACTTTTGATAAGAGAAGAGATAGCGGAATTGGATGAAGATAATTTGAGATTGCAATTATGTGTACTTCTTTCAAGTTTTTATAAAAGGGTGCTAAATCAAATAAAGACAAAAAAAGAGTTGGGTTTTGAGCAAAAGAGTTTTTATATAAGAAAAATCCAAGATAAATTGCAAAGATTAAGAAAAGGGGAGTTGGTAGAATATGAAAAGATATAGAGCTTTGGCACTTTTTAGTGGAGGACTTGATAGCATGATAGCCGTCAAACTTATAAAAGAGCAGGGGATTGATGTAACAGCTCTTTTTATAGATACCGGTTTTGGAAGTACAAAGGAAAACATGGAGCTTATCAAAGAGAGGGCTTTGGAGTGTGGAGCTGATTTTGAAGTGGTTGATATAAAGGAGAGTTTTATAAAAGAGATACTTTTTTCTCCTAAATACGGCTATGGTAAAAATTTCAATCCCTGTATAGACTGTCATGCCAATATGACAAGAGTGGCAAAATCCATACTGCCAAGATACGATGCTCACTTTATCATAAGCGGAGAAGTTTTAGCTCAAAGACCTATGAGCCAAAGAAAAGATGCTTTGCTACAAGTGAAAAAACTTGCCGATGATATGGAAGATAATCTTCTTTTAAGACCTCTATCGGCAAAACTTCTTGAGCCTACAAAACCTGAGCTTGAAGGTTGGGTGGATAGAGAAAAACTTCTTGATATAAGCGGTAGAAACAGAGAAAAACAGTTGGAACTTGCAAAAAAGTATGGATTTGAAGATTATGAAAATCCCGGTGGAGGTTGTTTGCTGACAGATAGAAAATTTTCAGAGAGATTGAGAGATTTTATAAAATATGACACTTTAAAAGCTGAAGATGTTGAGGTGTTAAAAGTCGGTCGGCACTTGAGGCTTGATAGTGGAGTAAAGCTTGTGGTGGGTAGGAATGAGAGTGAAAATAAAAAATTAAGAGAGTTAGGATATGAAAAAATGATTCTTATAGATGTTGAAGATCTGCCTTCTCCGGTATCTCTTTGTGATAAAGGTGTCAGTGAAAGCGATATGAAGCTGATAGCAAAAATCATTCTCACCTTTACAAAAGCAAAATCTGATGAAAAATATAATGTTCTATTTGGCGAGAAACAGATACAAGAGTCACCTTTTGAAAGCAGGAATGATATAGCCAAATACTATCTTTGAAAAAGTAAAGCTCACTACAATGGCAAGTATGGCTCTTATGGTAACCAATATCCCATAATTTGCTCCAAATATAACAAACAACAAAGTATCCTCTATAACAGAGTGGCATATCATCAAAAAAGTTGCGATAAAAAATATATCTCTTTTTGTCAAACTTCCGCTTTTTGCCTCATTGATTAAAACTCCGGCACCATAGGTTATGCCAAGTATCAGTCCTGCCGTTATAGAAAAAACAGTGCTAACTTTTTGCATATATGTTTGCATAACTTTACTACTTTTTATAAAATCCATTAAAAATATGATAGAGACTATCAATAAAATGATTTTAAAAGATAGAGATAGCGAGTTGATAGAGGAGTGGTAGAGCATTTGCCAAAAATTATCAAAATTTTTAGTTTCTATATTTTTTGTTACAATATCATGCGAAAACCAACTTTTGGGGAAATACGAAAGAGGTAAAACAGCTATAAATCCGATAGAACCTCTTAAAAATATGGAGTAAATATATGGTATGCCTATCTTTTTCATGATAACACTCTCTACTACCATCGAGTGGCACACCCCAAGAAATAGTCCCAATACCGTCCATTCATACGGTGTCAAACCAAGAGGGGCAGCTAAAGCGATAGCCGCATAAATATTTAAAGTTACTCCTGCGGCTATGGATAGGGCGGCATTTGCCGGTAGATGTAAGATAGCAGTTACCGGTTCAAATATAAAAGAGAATTTATCAAGCCAACCCATATATAATAAAATATCCGATAATATATACAAAGGTATCACAAGCTTCAAAATCAATATGGCACTATTTATTGCCGAATGAGTTGTCTTTTTTATATCAAACCTCATGCTTATCTCCAAATTTTTTAAAATTTTACCAAATATGGAGATAATTTTATTGTATGTTTTTTACTTTTTGATACTCTTTCAGAGTTGTCATTACAATACCCCTCCTCCAACTTAGAACATTAAATCTATCTAAAATCCATAAATACGAACTTCTCTAAAATATTTAGGCACCACATTCTCAATGAAAAGTTGATTTGACTTATTTATGGAGTTTGTGGTGAGTTGGTATAGTGCATATGTACTAAGTCGTGATAAGGCTCATATGGCAAATCAAGACTCTTGGCAACCGCTTTGTTTGTGCATTTTCCATCATATATATTTAAACCGTTTAGTAAATTTCCATCTTCATTTATAGCCTTTTCCAATCCAAAATCCGCTATCTTCAATCCATATTTTAAAGTATTTGATGTCAAAGCAAGAGTGGAAGTCAAAGATACGGCTCCTGGCATATTGGCTACACAGTAATGAACTATACCATCCACCACATAAGTGGGCTCATCATGATATGTTGCTTTTGATGTCTCGATACAACCTCCCTGGTCGATTGCCACATCAACGATAACAGAAGCTTTTTTCATCAAGGACAAATCTTCTCTTCTTATCAATTTAGGAGCTACGGCTCCGGGTATCAATACTGCCCCTATAACCAAGTCCGCCTCTTTTATAGCATTTAGTATATTTGTTCTGTTTGAATATAAAGTAGTTACCTTTGAAGAGAAAATATCATCAAAATATGCCAATCTTTCCGCATCAATATCCAAAATAGTTACATTAGCCCCGAGTCCTACTGCCATTTTACAAGCATTTAGTCCAACCATGCCACCGCCTATGATGACAACATTTCCTCTTTTTACTCCTGGAACTCCTCCCAACAAAACCCCTCTACCACCAAAAGGTTTCTCAAGATATTTTGCACCCTCTTGTGCGGAGAGTCTGCCAGCTATTTCACTCATAGGGGCCAAGCAGGGCAAATGACCTTTGTTATCTGTTATAGTTTCATAGGCTACAGCCTTGACACCTTTTTGCATAAGAGCTTCAGTTAATTCTTTATTTGCTGCAAGATGCAGATAGGTATATAGAATTTGATTTTCTTTAAATAAATCGTACTCCTCTTTTAATGGCTCTTTTACTTTTACTATCATATCTGATATATCAAATATCTCCTCTTTGTTTTTTACTATTTTTGCACCTGCTTTTTCATACTCCTCGTCTTCAAAACCGGCACCCTCACCTGCCCCGCTTTCAACAAATACACTATGAGAATGAGACACATATTCATCTACACATTCAGGTGTCATTCCAACTCTATATTCATGTCTTTTTATCTCTTTTATAAGACCAATTTTCACAAATGCTCCTTTAATTAAATTAAATTATTTAGTAATATTAACAAATTTTTCCTTAATTTAATTTAATTTAATTTTAGATATAATAATTTTATGAGTGTAGCAAAAAAGATAAAAAAGTTAAGAATAAAGAAAAAATTATCCACAAAAGAGTTAGCGAAAAGGGCTAATGTTTCAGCTGGACTCATATCTCAACTTGAAAAAGGTTCAACCCAAGGTTCAGTCGAAACACTTAGAAAGATAGCCAAAATATTAGATACAACATTGGCTTCTCTCTTTGAAGAGGAATCAAGTAAAGAATTAGCACTATCAAACGAATCGTTTTTTATAGTCAGAAAAGAAAAAAGAAAAAAGATATCATTCCCCGACCCTCTTTATAAATGTGAACTCTTAATCCCTGATTTGCAAGGAGAGATAGAATTTATTCTCGTTGAATTGGAACCGCATAGAGTAACAGATGAAAAATTACCTCATACAAGAGGTGGGGAAGAGTGCGACCTTGTTTTAGAAGGATCTATTTATATAGAACTTGCAGACAAAAACTTCATACTAAACGAAGGCGACAGCATAAGATTTAACCCTATAACACCTCACAAGATAGAAAACAAAAGTGATAAAAAAGCTATCTATATAAGTGTTATAACTCCTCCATCATTTTGAAAAAATCATTTTTTTAGATATAATATCGGTTCAATTTTTTACGGAAGGTGGTGATGTTGTATGCCAGGTATTAAAGTAAGTCCAAGAGACTCTTTTGAAGAGGCTTATAGAAAATTCAAAAAGCAAATTGACCGTAACTTAATAGTTACTGAAGCAAGAGCTAGAAAATATTATGAGACTAAAACTGAAAAGCGAAAGAAACAAAAAATTGCTGCAAAGAAAAAGATGCTCAAAAAACTCTATATGCTTAGACGATACGAATCAAGGCTATAATCACACAAATTTTGCGGTCTTAATGATCGCAAAATTTTCCTGCAACAAATTTAAACTTCTACATATATAATTATATAATAGTAATATAGCAAGTATTCTTTAATTGTTTTATTAGCTCTCTAACGATAAAATAAACTAACACATTTCAAACAAGGATAAATATGATATTAACTACACCATTAAAAAGCAATAGTATAAAAATTATTTTACTTGGAAGTGGAGAACTTGGTAAAGAAGTGGCTATAGAGGCAAATAGGCTCGGGGCGGAAGTGGTAGCCATAGACTCATATCCTAATGCACCGGCTCATCTTGTAGCTAACAAAAGTTATGTTATAGACATGAAAAACAAAGAAGAAGTTTTAGAAGTTATTCGAAGAGAAAAACCAACTTTTATACTTCCGGAGATAGAAGCCATCAGTATTGAAGCTCTGTTTGAAGCTGAAAAAGAGGGCTTTAGAGTTATTCCCAATGCAGAAGCCGTCAATAAAACCATGAATAGAAAAAATATAAGAGAGTTTGCATCCAAAGAACTTGGTTTGCTAACAAGCAAATACAGATTTGTAAAAAGTTATGATGAGCTAATCATAGCCGCCAAGGCTCTTGGTTTTCCTTGTGTTATCAAACCGGTTATGAGCAGTAGTGGACACGGTCAAAGTGTAGCATACAATTTTGAAGATCTTATGAATTCTTGGGAGATAGCAAAAGAAGCAAGAGGAGATGCCAGTGAATTGATAGTGGAAGAATTTGTTAAATTTGATTATGAAATAACACTACTAACTGTTAGAAATGAAAAACAAACCGTCTTTTGTGAACCCATAGGTCATGTTCAAAAAGATGGAGATTATATATTTTCTTGGCAACCCATGCAAATGAGTGAAAAAACTAAAATAAAAGCTAAAGAGATGGCAAAAAGTGTAACAGACGGACTTGGAGGAAGAGGAATATTTGGTGTAGAGCTATTTATAAAAGGTGACAAAGTCTATTTTAGCGAAGTAAGCCCTAGACCTCACGATACAGGTATGGTAACCATGATAACTCAATCACAAAGTGAATTTGCTCTACATATTAGAGCCGTACTTGGTTTACCACTTGAATTTATCACATACGGAAGTGGGGTAAGTGCCGCATATAAAAGTAAAACCGATACTTTTACTCCAAAGTTTAATGTACCGGATAATTCATTTTCAAAAAATAGTTTTATAAGAATTTTTGGAAAACCTCGCTCTCATATAGGCAGAAGGATGGCAGTAGCTTTGGTTTTCGGCAAAATTGAAGAATCTATGGAACAAGCAAAAGAGATCATCAATGCCATAAAAGAGTCATGAAAAAATTAACTGTTTCTCAGGCAGCAAACTATTTTGGCATAACAAAAGAAGCTATCTATAACAGAGTTAGAAGAGGAAAATTATCTACACTTGTTGAGAATGGATTAAAATATGTAGTTGTGAATGAAAAAGAGGAAAATCAAACAAAAACTTTTTCAAAGACAAGACAAACAAACAAAAACAATAATGAAAAATATGTTAGTTACCTTGAAAAAGAGATTTGCGAATTAAAAGAGAGGATAATTTTTCTCGAAGATGAAAACAGAAAGTTAATATCTCAAAAAGTTGAGCTTTTAGAAGCATCAAAAAGAGAATCGGAAGAGATTTTCAATAAAAGAGATGAACAGTTAAAACAGATATTGCATCTTATGAATGAAAAATATGCACTACCAAAGATAGAAAGTGTAGAAGTAATAGATGCAAATATCAAGAAAAAACCAAAAAAATCATCTAAAAAACAAAAGTCAAAAAAGAAGAAAAAAAAGAAAAAATAAAACAGCAAATCACTCAATAGTTTGAAAGAGGAAGGATTGTAAGTGAAAATAGTTTTTTTAGATGCTAAAACCATTGGGCAAGATATATCTTTAGATATATTTAAAGATTTTGGAAAATTTGTATTTTATGAAACAACAACAAACAAGCAAGTTATAGACAGAGTAAAAGATGCTAACATTATCATAACAAACAAAGTTGTTATAGATAAAATCGCTATGGATAGAGCCGACGGATTAAAGCTCATCTGTGTTGCTGCTACGGGAATGAACAATATAGACTTAGAACATGCATCCAAAAAAGGCATAAAAGTAAAAAATGTTGAAGATTATTCTACACCTTCCGTCGCACAACATACCTTTTCTATGCTTTTTTATCTATTAGAAAAAAGTAGATATTATGACGAATATGTAAAAAGTAAAGAGTGGAGTAAAAATGACATTTTTACCCATCTAAATAAACCGTTTTTTGAGATAAAAGGTAAAAAATGGGGTATCATCGGACTTGGAAACATAGGAAAAGAGGTAGCAAAAATTGCAAGCGGTTTTAGTTGCAAAATATCTTACTACTCGACAAGCGGAAAAAACAACTATGACAAATATAAAAAAATCGGTCTCGAAACTTTGTTAAAAAAGAGCGATATCATATCCATACATGCCCCGTTAAACAAATCAACAAAAAACCTTATAACCAAAAAAGAACTCTCTATGCTTAAAAACGGAACGATACTTTTAAATCTTGGAAGAGGCGGTATCATCAATGAAAAAGATTTGGCAAAAATTTTAGATGCAAAAGAGATATATGCAGGACTTGATGTTACCGAAAAAGAACCTCTCGATAAAGATTCACCACTTTTGGATTTAAAATATCCTCAAAGAATTTTCATAACACCCCATATCGCATGGGCAAGCAAACAATCAAGAGAGAGACTTGTAAAAAAAATATACCAAAATATAAAAGAGGAGTTGAAAAATGGCAAAAGAGCATAGTTTTGATATAAGTGCTGAAATAGATAAGCAAGAGTTGAAAAATGCGATAGAACAAGCAAAAAAAGAGATAAAAAACAGATATGATTTTAAAGGTCTGATAGCTGAGATAGATTATAATGAAAAGGCAAAAACCATAACCCTGCTATCCACCAGCGACAATAAAGCAGATGCTATGAAAGATATACTTTTATCTAAGGTTATCAAAAGAGGCATTTCGCCAAAAGCAATAAAAGAGCAAAAAAGAGAAAATGCAAGCGGTGGAAATATAAAAGTTTTCATATCCATAACCGATAGTATATCAAGTGATGAAGCCAAAAGAATAGTTAAAGAGATAAAAGCTTTAAAAGTAAAAGTACAAGCCTCCATAAGAGGAGATATCGTGAGAGTTATCGGCAAATCCATAGATGATTTGCAAACTTGCATAAAAGCTATAAAAGAGAAAGACTTGGATATTCCTCTTAATTTTATCAATATGAAATAGGCTTAATTTGCAAAATATAGCTACAATACCAATGAAGATAACATATTTTATCAACTCTCCAAGTCCAAATAATGAAGTCTTTAGTATATTAAAATGATAGGTTTTAGAAGGATAGGAAGAGATCGCCATCAATGTATAATATCACAAGATTATCTCTTTAACTCTGCCTATTTGCCCATCTTTAAGTCTTACTTTGATGCCATGTGGATGAGTGGATGAGTTTGTGAGGATATCTTTTACAATACCGTTGGTTAATATGCCACTTCTTTGGTCTTTTTTTAAAACTATTTTAACCTTTAATCCTTTTTGTATATCGACTCTTTTTGTTGGATTCATTGTGTTTCCTTTTTTATATGAGAGTTAAAATAGTATAAGTGGCCGGGAGAGGGGGATTCGAACCCCCGGAGGTGTTACCCTCGCCGGTTTTCAAGACCGGTACATTCAACCGCTCTGACATCTCCCGAAATAGTAGCAAGTGGAGGCGACACCCGGATTCGAACCGGGGATCAGAGCTTTGCAGGCTCCTGCCTTAGCCACTTGGCTATGTCGCCATGGTGGTGCCCGGGGCCGGACTTGAACCGGCACGATCGCAATGATCGAGGGATTTTAAGTCCCTTGTGTCTACCAATTCCACCACCCGGGCAAAAAACCGTTAAGAAAACGACAACTGCTTGTCGTTTTTAGGTTTTTTGGACAATTTTTAGTATGTAAGTCCTATTTTGCTTGTCAAAATAGTGACGAACATCAAAAATGTCCCTATCCCATAAACTGTAAAATCTTATTTCGATTTATGGAGCGGGAAACGAGGTTCGAACTCGCGACCCCAACCTTGGCAAGGTTGTGCTCTACCACTGAGCTATTCCCGCAAACAAAAAAAGAGATGAAATTATATCCAAAAAAAAGCTAAAAGTAAAGCAAAATTGGCTATAATTTTCATAAAAATTAAACAATAAGGATAACAGATGAGAAGTGATGAAGTAAAAAAAGGGTATCAAAGAGCACCTCACAGAAGTCTTTTTAGAGCTACTGGATTGAAAGATGAAGATTTTGACAAACCGTTTATAGGTGTTGCAAACTCTTTTATAGAGATAATTCCGGGACATTTTTTCTTAGACAAGTACTCTAAAATCATCAAAGATGAGATAAGAAAAAATGGTTGTGTTCCGTTTGAGTTCAATACTATAGGTGTTGATGACGGTATTGCTATGGGTCATGATGGTATGCTTTACTCTTTGCCAAGTAGAGAATTGATAGCAAACTCCATAGAAACAGTTATGAATGCTCATAAGCTTGATGCAATGATATGCATCCCAAATTGCGATAAGATAACTCCGGGTATGGTTATGGGAGCTTTGAGAGTAAATGTGCCGACTGTTTTTGTAACGGGCGGTCCTATGAGAGCGGGACGACTTAGTGACGGAACCTCTATAGATTTGGCGACGGTTTTTGAAGGGGTCGGAAAGGTTGAAACGGGAGAGATAAGCGAAAAGAAGCTTATAGAGCTTGAGTGTGCGGCATGTCCGGGAGGCGGAAGCTGTAGTGGTATGTTTACGGCAAACAGTATGAATACTTTGCTTGAAGCGATGGGTGTTGCACTCAAGGGAAACGGTACTGTTTTGGCTTTGACTCCTGAAAGAGAGGAGTTATTGAGAAAAGCGGCAAGAAGGATTTGCGAGATAGCAAAAAGTGAAGAATTAAGTGATAAGTTCAAATTTAAAAACATATTAAATAAAAAAGCCGTCAATAATGCATTTGCCGTAGATATGGCAATGGGTGGAAGTACTAATACCGTTTTGCATATGCTTGCCATAGCAAGAGAGGCGGGAGTGGATTTCAATCTTTCTCATATAAATGAGATGAGCAAAAAAGTTTCTCATATCGCAAAAATATCTCCGTCATTATCTACCGTTCATATGGAAGATATCAACAAAGCAGGCGGTGTTAGTGCCGTTATGCACGAGATAACAAAAAGAGGAAACGATGTTTTAGAGCTTGATAACTTAACTATAGAGGGTGAAACCATAGGTGAAAGGATAGCTAACAGTGAGATAACGGATACTAACATAATACACAAGATAGACAATCCCTACAGCAAAGTCGGAGGCTTGGCTATACTTTACGGCAATTTGGCCGAAGAGGGTGCTGTTATAAAAACGGCTGGAGTGATTCCGAGTATGAGAAAGTATAGCGGAAAAGCGGTATGTTTCGACTCGCAAGATGAGGCTATCAAGGGTATAACCAGCGGAAAGGTAAAAGCCGGGGAT
>Ga0256842_1001877_pt1 | contig 16050 bp, 16 predicted proteins | sample 4559240metaG_FD_185973 | JGI IMG/M metagenome (GOLD analysis project Ga0256842, IMG submission 185973) | Hydrothermal vent microbial communities from Guaymas Basin, Mexico - 4559-240 | ecosystem: Environmental > Aquatic > Marine > Hydrothermal vents | place: Mexico: Guaymas Basin | collected...
AATTTACCAATACTTATAAAGCGTACTGAAATAACATGATAAGGTGAAAACGGGCCCGTAGCCTAGCCTGGATAGGGTGCCGGCCTCCGGAGCCGGTGGTCCCGGGTTCAAATCCCGGCGGGCCCGCCACTTATATACCTTATATTTAAGCTTTTCCTTAGTGTCCCAGATAAGTTTTTATACCTTTGGGACTGTCCCATCTCATGTGGGAGTTTGGGACACTGTATTCTGGAGGAGTGGCAGGCTCGTGAGGTTTTACGGCAGCTGTATGAGCGGTATGGCAGTGTGCGGAAGCTCGCCCAAATGCTTAGTGTTAGTAAGAGTACTCTACACAGATGCCTTAGAGGCGAACAGTCGATACCATTAGTGCTGAGGGCCCGACTATGTGAAGTGCTGCCGGAAGAGGAGCTAGTTAGGATTCTGAAGGGTAGGGAGTTGCTGAGGAAGTATGGGCTAGTAGATAGTGAGGGTAGGCTGAACAAGGCAGTAGTACTAGCACTCATAGACGCGGCCATGCAGGTCGAGACTGTGAAAGAAGAGGTGCTAAACTACCTACTAAAATACTACAAGCAGGAGATAGTGGAGAGACTAGGCGAAACCCTACCAAAGATAGAGCTACACTGGACCACAGACTTCGAGAAATGGCTAACCGAGAAGAAATCTAAACCAATCAGCAAAAGGACGTTAAGAGACTATCGCAACCTCTGGTACAAATGCCTTGAAGGTAAGACCCTTGGCTGGTATTTGCTCAAGCAGCTATCAGGTAAACAAATGTTATGTCATGACAATCAATACCATCCAACCTCGTGGGCCCGCCAGGTGTTTAGACATTATATCAGGTGGCTGTACTCGGAGGGGAAGATAGATTGGGATACTTATACTCGCCTGCTGCTGGCTGTGCCGGGCCGTAAGTACGGTAGGAAGCTAGTCCAGAAACCCATCCATAGAGAAGATGTACTCCGAACACTCCAAGCCCTGAAAGAGAAGCGCCAGGATATCTATACACTGTATCTACTCATGCTGTATAGCGGGGTCAGGTTTGAGCACGCCCTCAGTACGTTGAAAGCCTGGAATCCTAATGAGACACTCTATGTACCTTACCTAGCCCGCAACGTTACGAGGCTCGAATGCCTGGATACACATTGCCGGTACTATCTCGGTAGAGAAACAGATAGAAAACCCGCCGGTTTCATGTTCTTCCCTAAGTATTTGCTCCCCGTGATAGAGGAGTATAGGGACAAGCTACCCGGCAAGAGGAGGATACAGAAAGTAGTTAAGCGGCTTGGTGGCCTTGCTCCCAAATACATTCGGATATACGCATTAAGAGAAATGAAAAAGATTTTCGGTGACAACGACACGTACCGCTTCATCATCTCGAAGTTCGGGGAATTATCAGTATCTGCGAGACACTACATGGACTTGCTAGAAGAGGCTGACCAGGTCTACCCCAAGTACGTCGAGCACGTTAAACTACTGCTAGAAAGTATGGGGTAATAGGTGTGGGGCCGCCAGCACTAAAACATCCTGAATGGTTTCTCCGAAACGTTGTTGACCGAAAGGTTATGGAGGAGCTTGCTGAGAGAGTTGCAAAACGTTACGACGATTTATACATGGAGATAGTGTACCGTGCCCATCACAATAGCTTCAAGGTCAGCTATGCAGACATATTCTATAGCGATTTTGTCAACTATATTATAAAGGCGTGTGGACTTAAGAAAAAGATGTTATGGAAATACCTACCCAAGGAATCGACCCTGAAATACATGTATAAGAGGAGAAAACAATTCTTCAAATACCTTAATAAGCCGCGAGAGAAACGAAGATATCGCATGTTTGGAGACATTAAATGGTCGCTCGACTTCTGGCTTTCACAGCTCAGTTTCTGGCATGCAACAGTAAAAGCCTTTACTAATGTATGGGTAAGTGTCGCGATTGATAACATAGACATCCCCCGAGAAGTGAGTTGGGATGAGGCGATAACACTCTACATAATAGCAGACTTTAAACATGTAGCAATATATTCGAATTACAAAGCAGTCGGGAAGAAAAAGATTGAGCAATATCGTAAATATATTAAAGAAGAGAGAAAGCCATATGACTCTTAATCTATAACGCTATTCCAATGTAATGTTATTTAATTCGGCAAGCGGTATGTATGCTTTAATGTATTGCACTCACAAATACTTAGTACTATAGAAGAAATAGTGAGTGTCATTAATATAAATAGGATAACAAGGAGGCGGGAGGCCGCGATGACATCTATCACGCTTATGCATGGCGGCATTTTTCGTCTTATCGAAATCCTAGTTGAAAGTCTTAGAATCGCGGGACACGATACAAGAGTATCTAGTATTGTAGAAAGGGATGTAGTTGATGCTTTAAAAAGAGCCGTAGAAGTTGAAGAAATTTCCGACCTTGGCCAGGCTGATATCATCTTAGAAGATGTAAGGTCTCTAGGCGAGGTATCAATTAACTTTGTAGAGAAACTAAGTAATAATTCATTGCTAGTAATACTTAATGTTATAGCGAGTATCAATCATCGACCTGAACTGTTTAAAGAGTTGGGTCTTGCAGGATTAACTAAATCCCTCTTACCCGTAGACGGTGGTGCTGCTATAGCTATAAAAAGAGGATACGATGTCGAGTTCTTTAAAAAGACTGTTGAGGTTTATCGTGAATCGTTTATACATGGCCCCAATCCTGTAGACTATAATACCGCTATAGCTCTCTATATTCTAGCTAAGTTTGTTCTTGCTCGTAGGAAAGGAGTAATCGTTGAAGTTGGTACTGGCCGTGGATTCTCAACGCTTTGGCTAGTACACGCAGCAAAGGAAACGAACTCGTATGTTATCTCAATAGATAATAAATGTGATAGAGTAGACTATACTAAAAACGTATTAGAGAACCTCAACCTAGAAGACCATGTAGAAATATTGTGTACGGATGCCAAGAACTATGACCGTGGGAGTAAGGATATAGTGTACGTGTTCATAGATGGTAAGAAAGACGAATACCACTTATACCTAGAAGCATTGGAACCCTACCTACTCCCAGGAGCACTCATACTAGCACACAACACACTATCAGATGCCCACGTAATCAAACCATACATAGAAAAAGTCTATAAAAAACCATACAAATCCATAACCATAGCAACAGATCCAAAAGGATTAACCATTTCAGTCCATACTTAATAATCTGTACTCTTCGCATGGAAAAGGTTAATCAGTACATAGCACCTTGTCATTGATGCCGAATGACAAGGGGGCCGAAGAAAAATGATAAGGCCCAGCTTAAAAGAGCCCGTCATCACTCCAAGAGCATGGGTTAACATGGATGGTTTCAAGGCTCCTATGATAGTGTCCTCTTTGTGGCTTGGACCAAGCCTCTAGAGTACGCTAAGAAGTTTCTCAAGGATACCGTAGAGGAGGCCAAGCTCAGAATACGTGCGGTAAGGAGTGTCATAGGTAGCTATGGTGATGCTAAAGTATGTCTCTACCAAGTATACATTGGTACTCCGGCTGTGGCCATAACTATAGAGCTCCTAATAGCCGCCGATGTGAGGAAGTTCATTCTCTTCGATGGTTGCAGAGCCATACACTTCTCCGTGAAAGTTTATGACCCAGTAGTGCCCATATGGGGTGTTAGAGAAGAGGGTACCAGCTATCACTACCTGTCTTCAAATGTTATTCTGAAACCAAACAAGAAAGTGTCTAAGACTATTGAGAAGAGACTTAGACCCGTGACCCGAGAGCTGGGCATAAATCTTCACGTTAGTAGTATATGGACTACTGATACTATATTCAGACAGACGAGAGACAAGATCAAGAGGTATGACTCTAAGGGAGTACTTGCTGTTGATATGGAGAGTATAGCGCTCATGGCTATAGCCATGTATAGAATGTTGAGCTAGGCATAGTCTACGTTGTAATTGATGAATTGTACGGTAGTAGGCGGAGGATGTACCAATACGACCGTAAAAGGGCAATATTAGAGGAGAGGATGGTGTATGCCCTTCCCTAGGTGTCTGCAGTAGTGGTATCGATAAATATTCCTATGGAACCATACTGCACGCCTCTAATATTCCATGTCCTAAGATCTTAGAGGTAATTACATGTATTGTTGTGAGTATGCCTACAAATTACTGTATTCTAGGTAAGGTCGAGTGTCCATGGGATGTGAGAATACTGATCCAAAGTTAGAATTCGGTCATGAAGGAAGATACTTTAGCATCATAGATGGATTCCGAAAATTTGTAGAGGCGCAAGCCTATGAAGAGAGTGTATTCTCATATCCAGAGAGGAATATATGACTTTTACTCGAGATATAAGTTATGGGTATAGATATGAGGCATGGTATGTGAAAGAAAGGGGAGAACATGTCTATACGTATCAAAGTCTTATTATTTTTCGTAATCATAACCGCTATACTCATAGTTGTTCTCTTCAACCATTATTACCTTACATATGTACAAAATGAGGAGGTAATCGATATACTGGTAAAAAAGTGTAGTGAGTGCGTGAAAGATCTTGGTGGTAGTACTCTTTGGAGAACCAATAATGTGTTCGTGTACAACGAGTCTACTTTCGCGAAAGGTTTTATCTATGAAAGGGTTGTGTATATGGGTAAATACTACAATATTGTTGTAGATAATGGGACTCATGTAACGATCTATGTAACTTCTGTAGGTCGTTTCCCTACGTACTCCAAGGGTGTCTTTTATGAGATACATGCCATAGCTATCTATTGTAAAGAGAAGGATGGCGATCTGAAACCAGCTATGATCTACAGCTATCGATATGCAAAGAACTCGTATCCACACTGCAAATACTATTACTTCTATCCTATTAGAGACGAAGACGAAATGGTATTCTATACGGCTAGATATCCACTCCGACCAATTCATTTCTGGGTCAAGGACTTCGTTAGGAGAGATATAATGAATGTGAACATAGATCATAAGGAGGTTTTGGAGATGAAGCTTCTAAAGGATTACAAGATTAATGACAGAGTCATATGGGTAGTCAAGTATTCCTTTCCTAACGAAAGCGTAGATGTCTATGCATGTATCGATATGGAAACGCAAGTTGTGTTGACAGAGGTTTTCATTGGTAAAGGCCAGATATCTATTGGTTACCTAGAAAATATTACAAATATAGATAGCGTTCCAGTAGAGCTACTATCGATGATAAGGAACGCTGAATTCGTGGATATCTCAACAAATAAAACATTAGAAGTACCTAAACCATAAAAAGTTTATTAATACTTTATCCACGAGTATCGATAGCTTATGACTTATGTAAAGCCCAGGATGTAAATGGTAGAGCTCTTGAGGGAAGATAGTGGATGATGGGTAGAATGACGCTCGTTGCAAGCATAGTCATAAAAACGATTCTAAAACTGATAGATGGTTGCCTAGAGATGTTTAAAGCAAGAAGCTGTGGTTCATGTAGAGAATGCTGATAAGTAAGGGAGAAGAGTTTCTTCATATCCTAGCTACTTAGAGAAAGTAGCTGATAAAGTAATAGCTGTCTTCACCGGGCAGATAAGCTTAGCAAAAGTAAAGACTATATTTAAAATATTACTTAGAGACTCTATAGAGAAACTATGAGAGCTCCATGATGGAAAACGCACCTAAGATACTAGGTGAGAGCATATAGAACATTCTCTCTCGGTCTTAAATCCCTATTTCTAAGTGGTTCCCTTCTCTACAGAATAAAATCATGACTATTTGATTTAACTTAGGGAGAACAGATGATGATTTTAGACCCAGACATTGCAGTGAGTCATTAACCATTGTGGTTTTGACACCCTATATAACGTGGAGTAAAAAGGCTATGTGCTAAAGGATGATGCTATAGACAAAGAACATCATATACTATGCAAGAGCCGTTATAGGTTATAACTCGTAAACTAATTGGATTATATTAATGAAGTTCTTAAGGCTGGGAAACGTAGGTCATGTTGCTATGTTTCCTTAAACTTAAATCTGTATGCAATAAGTGTTGCTGATGATGTTATGAAGAGTAGTAAGCTTGCTAGGTATGGTAGTGTTGGTCTTATTGATGCTAGGAATCCTGCAATTGCTGGTGAAACCAGGGCTATTAGTCTTCTATAACTTGATAGTGCTGATAGTATACTGCTGGCTTTCTCCTTGGGTATCTTACTGAAAATCCACGATCTATAGAATGGGAATGCTAGTACTTCGCCAAACCTAGCTATTAGATATGCTAACACGACAAAGATGAAAGGAGGGTTCATCGACATTATTAAGGCCCATAAGGAGACCAGTACGTAGCCTACAGCAATAGCTTCAAACCTATGGCTTTGACTTATCCTCTCGGAGATGTATGTTGCTACCATAGCTCCTATAGATATTGCCGCTTCAACGACCATAGCTTCGAAGAGCGTTAGACCAAGGACGTTGACAATGTAGTTTAGCAACACTATCTCTGAAGCTATAGACCATGCAAGAGTTATCAGCGCTTCCATCACTAGAATTAACCTGAACTCCCTATCTATCCTAAACTCAAACTTCTCAACACTAATCCTCTCCTCAACATCTAGCTTAGGTATGAACTTTAGGAGGTACATGATTGTGAATACAGATGTTAGACCAAACGCTATGAAGCCCAGCCTATAGTGGTGTGGTGTGTTGAATACATAGCCGAACAGGTATCCCAGTATGAGGAAGCCTACTAGCTGGCTTATCTCAGGTAGCCTGATATGCCATGCGAACACTTCCTCCATTCTATCCTCTGGATAGAGAATCCTTTCAGCTGCTTGGTAGAGTGGATAGAATATCGTTGTTATATCCTCTATGAGTAGTCCTAGGAATAGCATTAACGGTGCTATCGGTCCATAGGCAAGTCCGTAGAGAATAGATGCTACTCCATCAAGAGCATCTATGAGTATAAGGCCATGCCTAATAGCAATCCTATCAAATAGTCTCCCCACAGCATATGTAGCCGGGATAGATAGTACATGTACTAGAGTGAAGATGACACCAACCTCTAGAACGCTGTAACCAGTCATGAACATATACATAGGCAGCATATACCATGTAATCAGCAGTGGAGATATGATAGTGTGGTACAGTATGTATCGACGAGCATAAACAGGAATCTCACTCCATCTTATAATCTTCACCTGGTACTGTTACAAACGTTATATTCGTAAAATATTTTAAGTAACTGAGTCGAGTTACGGACGTATATTTAAATGGAAGCAAAATAATACAATACTGTAAACAGAAGGTGATGAATAGTGACTCTAGCTTATCGCCTTCCTTTAATCATTTTGATAAAGATAAACTAATGAAAATAGGAGACACACTAGAAAAACTATCAGAGGCACTAAAAAATCTAGATATTGAAAGCATAGAACAATACTCACAAATGTTAGAATCTATGGCTTATATTACATCACCTTAATCATTTCTGTAATCTAAACCTAAACATCACTCATAATCTCGGATAGACATAACATACTTATGTGCTTTCCGCAGCTCAAAATTCATCATTAGGATTAGTCTTATATGCCATTTATAATTTAATGTATTTTGCTGGGTCAGTTGTTCTATGCCTAAGATTTCGGTAAAAACACAGTTACTTGGAGGTGCTCTTGCGTTAGTATTGATATGTATTGCTACTGTACTTAGGTTCTACTCTTATGTTGAGAAGGGTGCTGACATGCAGCTTCTCTACAAACCGTTACTGCTATGGGTTCTAGTTTTCATAGACTACAGCATAGTTCTCTACGTAAGTTACCTCAAGGAGGTCTTAGGTAAACATATCCCCTTCTATAAGACCATAGTATATGCTGCGTTAGCTATACTCATAGTATGTATGGCTTGGGCAATAATTCTTGAATACGCACTACAATACTAGGAAAATCTATATCGCAATTATAATTTCAATATCATCTCACGCGCCTTTAATACTATTAATTGCATTGTACTCTTAGCTAAACCAGCCAAGCCAAAAATAACGTGTTAAAAATGTAATGACATCATGTTCGAGATATTCCCTTATAACCAGTCATAGTAACAACCTCTAAATCTAGAACTCTTAATGAAATCCCCCACATAGTTAATTACTGCTTCAATATACTTATGGCCTGTTTCAGGAGATGCTTCTAACGGGTTTCCTACAACACCAAACTTTCTAGGGTCGGTCTCCTTATAGATGCCTAGGTCGCCAACTAAATCGCTATCTATCGCCATTACTATGCTAGTCTCCCACATACCTGCATGCTTATCCTTAGATGTATCAACCAGACCTAGCTTATTGAGAATATAGGCTATGTGAAATACTGCTATAGTCGCTCCATGTTCTCTACATAAATCATCACATATTCTAACTATCGTGTTTTTGATATCCGGCCCGCCATGTCCTAGAACTATAACGAATCTCCTCTGCCCAAATTTTATGAAATGCTTAATTATAGAAGACAAATATGCTCCAAAGACTTCTGGCTCAATATAGACATTCCCAGGTCTTACCGGGACAGCAATAGTATAGATTATTGGTGGAAGCGATATCCACTCGTTTCTCCTAGCTAACTCATCAGCTACAAAACTAGCGATAATAGCATCAGTATCTATAGGGAGATGAGCACCATGCCCTTCAAGCGAACCTATAGGAATAACAAGAGGACCTCTATCATTATCAATGTATTCTTTAAGCTCAATCCATGTAAGGCTACGAGGATACATGAAGCCCCTCACAACCGTATAACTAGGATTATCCCTTTATAACATTTTATTTCGATATTTCAGACAAAATTCCTTCTCCGTTCTCTTATAATTTCTCTGATACGGTCATCAGCACTTGAAACCTTATCAACTCGATACGATATTTAGTAGTTTGAGAAAGTCGCCACCTAACAAGTAGCCCTAACTCTGAATTTAACCTAGTTCACCTATATTTGAAGTATGTATTATCGTTGTACTCGTCTACGTGTTCCCCTGACATAATCATAGTCTTAAATATTTTAGTTGCTCTTCTGGGACTATAGTTTACTGATGTAATTATCTCTCCATTAATGCTTTCAATCTTGAATCCGCCGATGTTATTGGAGTAGATGGCTATGTATAGTATTAGTGGTGGGCCATAGGTTATCCATCCAATGGATTTAAGTAAGTAGTGTATTCTCCTAGCTTCACGGTAGCCTCCCGGGAACATCATGTGTATTAGGTCGTGGACTAGCTGGGCGTGTATAAAGCCCTGCCTCAGCCCCATACTCCGTAGTATCCTCGCTAGCTTCTCTGAGCGGAAGTAGTGATATGAGGGCTTAGCCTTCTTTTCATGGTATACAAAGATGCCCTTCACCCAGAGCAACCATCTTCCAGTTTTCCGTACTCCAATTAACGTATGCTGGATTAGGCCTAACGCCTTTCTTGTCTCTCCCTGCTCTATGAGTTCTTCTGCAACTCGGAGAACCCTCTTGACTGCCAGGGGTATGCTCTTCTCCTTCGTAGCGCTTCTCTCTATTGGGCTATTCTCAGTGAGGCTTTCTACTAGCTGTCTAGCACCTCTCCTGCCAGCCTTGACCCGCCTAACATCTATTGTCTCTAAGACTAGCTTCTCATCCTCCACCCCGGCATAGTATTTACCGTACCTCTTCACTATGATTCCCTTCCTCTCCATTCTCTCCAATAGGTCCCCTACAGTACCATTGCTCAGCCTCTTCCTCCTCAAGAACTCATAGAGCGCTTTGACCTCCGTAAAGGTGATGCCCTTGTCTCTATAGAAGTGTATTAGTAGGTACCATATGACGTATTGTATGCCGTAGGCTTTGTAGTACGCTAGTATTGCTTGTAGGTGTCCTAGTATCTCAGGTAGGAGCTCACGAGGTAGCACAACTAGTACTAGGCTAGATGCTCCGTAACTTGAGCCCGCCGGGTCTAGCGCCGTTACCTTAAAGGGGTAGACTCCTACAGCGTTGGGGGTCACTGTTAACCTGAGCCTTGAGGTGAAGGGTGCTCTAGCCTGCTCAGGTGCTAGTGTATAGCGTGCTATGCTTGACTCCAACCCCTCCACTACTAAGCGTACATACAACCCAAACCTTGATTCCACATGAAGAGCGAGGCCGACTCTAGACCCAGGCCTAGCCACGATTACCTTTCTCGAAGGCCTAACCTCCACTAGATGCTGCCGTCTTGTCTCCTCCTGAGCACTCTCTAGCTGTAGAGACAACACCATACCCCACTACCTATAGTGCTGGGTGGCCATAATTATGGAGGACAAAGGAAGAGGATAGGGCTTAGACCCGACCTGAGTCGGGGCAACAGGGTCCGACGGTAAGTATATAGTGTCCAGGATGGGATGCCCCGACTTGATGTGGAGTGCTCCTAGGTGTTTTGTCGGGGTTGTTTGGTGAAGAGTCTTAGTCCTGGGTAGTATTCTGCTGCTTGTCTTAGTAGTGATGCTATCCTCCCTACTGCTAGACCTGTTTTTGCTGCTATCCATGCAGCGTAGTCTTCTACATAGTACCTAGCATTCGCGATTATCTTCGCTATCGTCCTAAGGGCTTTACGCTGTTCGCCCTGCGTCTCTTCCCTCCTTAGCCTCTTTAGGAGCGTATCTAGTCTAGCAGTGTTGTTTCTCAGGTATCTATCTATGTCTATGTATGGGTCTTCGCTGGGCCAGCCAAGCAGAGATGCTAGACTCTTAACCTCTATCTCCTCATTATTCCCCAGCCTGTAGAGCTTCCCCTTCACTGGCCCTACTTCGAAGTAGAAGAAGGGTGAACGGGCGAAGCCTGGGAAGTAGTCTCTACGAATATTCACGAGCTCCACGTCTAGCAGGAACCATCTGCCGAGTATCTGTGCAGCACAGTGTATATCGTAGCGGTAGTCCCACTTAGTGTATAGCCTCAGCTTCACCAACCCCTTCTCCCGCTCTGCAATAACATAGGCGCCAGGTATGGATTCAAGGGTTAGCTTCACGCTTTCTACTTGTCTTAGCATTTCCTGGAGTAACAGGCTAGGCACTCTCCCCACTATAACATACTCTGTTGCAGGCCTCCTCACGCCATGGACAAAGTTTATGGAGCGAACACTAGTCACTGGAGGCTCTACACCCATTGCTATCCTGCCGTGGGGGTATACGAGGTAAACCCTGTCAACACCATTATCCTTAATGACTTCAACCCAGTCGATAACCCCCCTCTCAACATCACCATATACACGGACTCTTTCTTTAGGTAATGAGTTGAGGAGCTTTAGGAGAACAGTCTTCGACACAACCAGAACATCACTGCCCTCGCGTTTCAGTAGATAGCCTAATATTAGGCTTACACCGGAGATATCGAGGAGCTTCATTAGCCCGAGGCTACGCATCCTTACTGGCTTGTTGAAAGTGTATGAGCCGTAGACCCTCTTTAGCCTGAAAACCCTATATTCTATACGCTCAAGACTGGGGTGTAAAACAATGCCTTTGTAGTCTGATATACTACTAGACATGATGCTGGTAGTTACTACTGCAACACTAATACCCTTATCTATCAGCTCGCCCACTAGCGCGGTTAGCTGTGCTCCCGGTAGACCTATGAGACCCTTATCGCTCCAGTGTAGTATAAGCTTCTCAACAACTTTACACTTCCCAGGTTCTTGTCTAACCAGGTATGTTGTGAGACTAAGGCTTCTCTCCAGGCGGCGGGCAAGCCTTAATACATAGGGTCTTCCTGCAGGAGGTAACTCCTTAGCTCTAGCCTTTAGCCCTTCTATGACATTCCTCATTTTACTGATTATCTCTTTGACCCTCTGATTTCTACGGAGATTATCCTTCCACAGACCATATATTTCTACAAGCCTTCCCGGCGGACAGTTACCGCCACACTTCTTAGCAAGTATTTCCTCGTGAGCCTTGACAAGCACTTGGTCTAACAGTGTGACCAGCCTATTCCACTCACCAACAAGTCTTAAAACCCCCCTATCACCTACCCTGCTTCTAACCCTTGCTATGTTCGCCTTCTTGATTACTGGTCTGCTTCTCATTAGTGCTTCAAGATACTCGTCAATTACGAGTATAACCTTCGTCACTCCTGCTCGCTGGACTGCTCGGAGTATTAATGGTAGAGCGTTCAGTGTTGTGACGATTATACTGTTGTGGACTAGGCTCTTAGACCACAGCATTTGGAAGAGACAATAGCCGGAGGCCTTTGCCAGCCAAGGGTCAATAAAGGGTACCTTCGGGACCTTACTCCATAATCTACGGTTCTCAGCAAGTAATGGGCATGAGAGACAATGTTCCATATCATGCTCCTTTAGGCCTCGGAGACAAGAATGCTCTTCACCAAGGTACAGTACTATTTTGACACGCCTAGCAAGCTCCATAGCATTAATGTCCGGCCTTTTCCTAAGCTCCATGTAGATTTTCTTCCACCATCCGACAAGGTAGCGGTAGAGATTAACCGCAACCCTACGATTGATAGTGGCAACTATGACAGTGTAGTTCGGAATATTATACTCTACTACACGTCTAACAATCCCCAACGTTACTCCAGCGGACTTGCCTATCCGTGGAGGCCCAAGCACATCAAGTTGGACACCAAACCGTAGTTGCTCAACAACCTTCTCAGCAACTTCTCTCACGACACGGTAGCGGGGCACCAGCTCCCGGTAATTGATTACACGTAGCATACCATACGAGGCAGAGACAAGCCTATTCCAAGGACTAGAGCCTCTAAGGGCGAGGAAGTAGTGTCTCAAGGGGTGCCAAGAAGGGACAGTACTATAATAACTATCTACCTTCTCTGAAGACCCCACCCCCTCAGCTCGCTTTCCATAACGCTGAACAACTACAGCCTTAGTAGCACTCCCTGAAGCCATGCCTCATCAATAATACGTGGCCTGTCAGGCGATATTATACTCTTTCATTAAGTTTTTATACCTCTACATAAGGCTTATACCTATGACTTGTGCCGTAATCTTAACGTAAAGATAGATTACAACTATTTGGTCTCTAGTAGCTCTTTTCTTAGTTCTTGAAGCTCTCTAGCGAATGCTATGACTTCTGGCGTGTTTACGTATACCTGTTCTCTATAAAGTTCTTCCGTTATTTTCACGAGGCTCTGCGAAGATGTAACACCTCCAACAATATCGCTAACTATTCCAGTAGCGGCATCTACTTCAAGCTTTCTTCCATATCTCTTTAGCTCTTCTACCATTTTTCTAGCTAGACGCTCTATACTTACAGAGAATTTGCGTATGGTTCTCTTAGCCCAGTACTTTTTCACACCTACAGCTATAGCTGCTGATATCTTCAATGCTGTGCCTAGGTACTGTACGAATAGCTTGTCAGAAAGGAAGGGTACCAGAGAAGTTAGATTATACCCAGCAAGCTGGAGCCCCAGCTTAAGATACTCGTTCAATATCTTAACCTCGCTTTCACCTAGGGTCTTTAGGCTTTCTCTAAGCTTCTCACGATACTCACGGCTACGATACTTCTCGATGACAGTATTGGTAGCTAGCTCGATAAGCTTCTTCAACATAATTACCGTGTCGTCAACTCTCTCTGCTTCCCGCTCCTCTAGCCTTAGGAGTTTCTCACATCTATACAGTTCGAGGAGGCTACGGGCAAGCTCAAGATACTCTGGTGCAGAATAATACTCTAATGGGTCAAAGTAACGTGGTAAAAGCTTCTTAACAACATCTATAGCATCGCTACACTTAGTCCTCCACGACAACACTATCACCTCCTCAAACTATACTATGAACTACATTACTATAATGTCCTAACTTTAGTCTTTAAGAAATCAAGATATCTATTAGGTATTTTGCCCTGGATTAACTCACTATACTTAGCTACTGTCAAGGTATCTAGCTGTTAGTGAACTCTTAAAACTTCAGAACTTTATAATTATAATATTGTATATTACTCTCCTTTTTCAAAATATCAAAAATAGACTATAGGAGCAATAGAAAGTTTATCCTAGGAGACTTCTAGTAGCCTAGTGTTATTAGTGCTTGTGGGCCGTTGTAGACCATTATCATTCTGCTTAGCACATCTCTGCCTAGCAACACCTTGTATGGCTGCTTATCTAGCTTCACCGCTATTACTCTGACGTTGTCTATGATTATTCTGGGTATGTTTGCTGGGAAGCGGGAATCCCTCTGTGAGGGTATTACTAGTCTCACCATGTAGACACCAGTCTGGCTAGTGCCGGATGGTGTTGCTAGGCCAGAGACTCCTATGAGAGGGTATCCCAGCTGGTTAAGCACTGCCTCGTCGACACCAGGTACTGAGGCTCCAGTATCTATGAGAGCCCCCTAACTTATGTGCTTGCTTAACCTTCTTCCCAGACTCTTAGCCCACTTTTCTACCACTAGTGGTGAGAGAATATCCACATTAATCTGAGGGCCTAAAACCATAAGTGTACGAAGGGCTAAAGCTCTAAGGTCTCTAATCTACTGGGCCTACTAATCAGGTTTCCTTAGGGCTTTTTAGCGTGATTTTTCTTGTAATGAAGGATATGGCTGTTCTTGCTTTTTCTATGGCTTCTTCTGCTTCATCTATGGTTATTTCGATCCCAGTATCTGGGTAGCGTGCTTCTATGGCTAGTGGGTATAGCTCATCAATTTCTAGCTCGTGTAGTTGTTGAAACTCTTGGTCGATTTCACTACATAAATCTATGAGCCGGGATAGATTATGTGTCTTCCCGAAATGCTTGTTATGGAGTACGAGATATGCTTTTAATGCTTTCTCAACAGCTTGTTGTGCATGAAAGACAATAACCCAGGGTTCTTCACCGATCTCGAAAAGCTTCTCAGCTACCCTTAGGTCCGTGTAGGCTTTCCTCAGCCATTTCTCGGCAATTTCTTCCTTACTCAACTTGTTTTCCCTCTAGATGAGCATAGTATGCGATCGTTCCAACAACGTTCTTGTATTTAACGTAGTACTCCTCACTAACCACTATTACATCACAGTATATTCTGTTTTTAGAAAGTGTCTTGTATATCCGATATTGTAGTCTTCTAATAGTTTTTCTATCAGGAGAGCCGCCTACAACAATCAGCAAATCCCAGTCGCTATCCTCCCTATAGTCACCTCGTGCCCGTGAACCGAAAAGGATTATATTCTTTACCTTAACACCCTCTTTTCGGGCCTCCTTAATAATTACGTCCTTAATGGTTCGCAATAAGTATATGGCTTGAGAACTAGACACTCTAACCACCTTACATCTCCATAAACCTTCTAATGACCTGTAAGTCCTCTCTAAGCTCTTCCTCTCCGTAGTGTATTGGTATCCCCTCTTTGGCTAATAGCTCTAGGAAGTCCCATTTGGATAAACCAGCTATCCTCCTTGCTTGGCCTAGATTGGCTATGCCCTTCTCATACAGCCTCAGAGCTAGCTCTATCCTCAGTCTCTCCTCAAGCTCGCCGGGAGGAATCCTAAGATTCTCTGGAACCTCTATGACAACTCGCTTAGCACTAGTCTTGACCACTCTAATCCCCCTCTAAAGACACTATATATATTGAAGCTATTAACCCTAGCCACTCACAAAAATCTAAGTTCTAGCAATACTAAATCCTCAAATTAGCTGCCCATATACTAGATAATGAGTACGAAAACTATACCTAACTGTCCCATTTTGTCATTAACTAGTGGGACATTTATTTATAAGAGAAAGCCTCCGGAGCTGGTGGTCCCGGGTCTTTAATCCCAGTAAACCGCCACTCATATACTTGATCTAATTCTTCAATAGATTGTTTTTAATATATATTTTGTGTCGGGGCGCTTAATTATGAGTTTTAATGAGTATAGTGAACAAAGGGGTAGGGAATAAGAGTTGTTATTTATATTCTGTAATATGTATTTTAAGACATAGAAGTATTGTGTCTGCGATATATTGTTATGGGGTGTAAATTGTTTTGAGTTATGCTAAGGGAGTACTTGTAACGTTTATACTCTTATTGTTGATTGGCTGGATCCCTGTTGTTGGACCAATTATTGCAGGCTTTATAGGCGGATACATAGCAAGAAAAGGAGCAGTCGGTGGAGCTCTTGTCGGTTTTGTAGGTGGTTTGCTTGGAGGGATCATAT
>Ga0256842_1001878_pt1 | contig 16047 bp, 15 predicted proteins | sample 4559240metaG_FD_185973 | JGI IMG/M metagenome (GOLD analysis project Ga0256842, IMG submission 185973) | Hydrothermal vent microbial communities from Guaymas Basin, Mexico - 4559-240 | ecosystem: Environmental > Aquatic > Marine > Hydrothermal vents | place: Mexico: Guaymas Basin | collected...
TATCCATACACTACGAAGATTCCGGTACCCGGAGTCCTGAAATATGAAGACGTAGATCTACAACTCGTTGAAGCACCGGCAATTATTCCGGGCGGAGGAGGGTGGAACACTAAGGTTGCGGGACTTGCAAGGAATAGCGATGGGCTTGCACTCGTCGTCGACTTGTCAGAGGATCCTATAGAGCAACTCAAAGAAGTTGCATCGTTTCTCAAAAGTCATGGTATACACGTTGTTAAGCCCAAGGGATACGTCGTTATCGAGCGAGGTCGCGGTGTGACGGGTATAAAGGTTCAGCTCTATGGTACGCTCAAATGCACTATAGACGAACTTCGTAAGCTTCTAGAGAGCTACCGCATCTACAACGCAGTCGTTAAGATCTATGGAGAGGTTGATTTAGATCTGGTTGAGCAAGCAATCTTCGAAACAATAACGTACAAGCCAACAATAATCATAGCGAACAAGCTTGATGCTCCAAACGCAGATACAAACCTAAGAAGATTGGAGAAAGTAGTGCCTTCGGAGATTCCGATAATTCCAGTTTCAGCAATCAATGGATCGAACTTAGACTCTATCGGACCTACATTGTTTAAGAAACTTGAATTGATAAGAATCTACACTAAACCTCCCCTTGGAGAACCATCGAAGAAGCCCCTAGTCTTGAAGCGAGGTGCTACCGTACTCGACGTAGCTAAGGCTATCCATAGCGAACTCTATGAAAAGTTTGCCTATGCAAGGATTTGGGGACCTTCAGCTAAGTATCCAGGGCAACGCGTTGGTCTTAATCACGTTCTTGAGGATGGCGACATAGTGGAAATAAATATTAGGAGGAGATAACATCCATCACTAGGTGAGTTTCATGAACATCAAGAAGTTTGTGCTCGTAACCGCATCTCATCTTCCACAACACAAGTACTTCCTAGATGTCGCGAAGAAGCTTGCCAACGAGTTGGGGGTAGAGCTCGAGGTTCGAGAAGAAGACTACGAGTTCCTATCCCAGTATGGTGAGAAGGATGAGTTTGGAATGGCTTGGGCACCGCAATTATTCGTAGTGTTGGAGAACAACGATGTGAAACCAATACTAACGAAGCTACCCATAGACGAGAAGACTCTCAAGATCGATACTGCTCGCGCCTACGAATTAGCTAAGCAAGCGTTATCATCACTTAGTTGATCAATACTAAAATCCTGAGGCATTTCACTACGTTGAAGGAGTACTCACGCTATTCTTCTTCACTTTCTTCTTCGCTAGGAACCGTGGTTATCATCTTTGCCAGGTTTTCTATTTCGCGCGATACAATCTCGTCTACGAGCGGAGCTATGATGAATACCTTCGTATCTACAAGATCTTCGCCTACCCATTCGTTTTCGTAGCTCACCACGTAGACGGGTACCTCGAATACCGCCTTGTCACCTGCTCTTCTAAGTCCAAACTTCGAGTATCTTTCATACTGTTCCTTCGTTATCGGAAGCTTTACTTGAATCTCTTGACGGTGCCTCATCACCACCAAATCCGATGCTTCGGGGTTCCAGAGGTTAAGCGCCTTCGTAACCACGTTCTTTACTACTTCCGTTATTTCTCCCTCAACTATGGTGCGCTCCTTTACTTCTCCTCTCTCTACGTGCAGGATCAGAATCTGCATGATGCACACCCTCTTGGAGTACTCGTAACAGAAATCTAAGGCTCTGGTTAAAAAGAGGTCTTATGTGAAGTCGTTAAGGAGCTCCTTAAGGTAATATGGCTGCAATGAGAATGAAGCTCACTGCAATCCCTACGAGCATGAAGACGAAATGCCTAACCTTCATGTAGGCTATAGCTCGTAAACCTTTCCAAAACGCTATCGCTCCGTATATCGCCGCCAGTAGCAGAAGTATAGCTACTCCGATCCATGCAAGAATTTCTGATGCCCCACTAAATCCGCTGAACGCTTTCATGAATGTAGAGGCTATGTTCTTCAGAGTTTCTACGCCCATCGCTACACCCAAAAGCATTGCTTAATAGCTTGGTGGGAATTAATAAGATGCGGGATACAACGTCGGGTGATGAAGGTTAAAAGCGCTGATACGTGATGAGGAGCCTGCCTCTGATTCATTCATCGAGTTGAAGCCTTAATGTTGCTACACAAGCCTGCTGATACCCGCAACTTCTTCCCATGTTATGCTTAAGGGTGTGAAGAGCTGTTCGAGAGCTGATTTCATTAGCTCGAGATACTTCTGAGGATCGATTTCGGAGATCTTTGCTAAGTGCACTGGCTTCACACCATCGCGGCTCTTGACCTTCACGAATATTATCACATCTCCCGGACCTATGTTTACTCCGTGATGTACGAGCTGCAGCGCGGCTTTCACATGCTGGGGCGTGTTCTTCTTGTATTCGCTTAATGGCTTCGTTAGACCCATCTTGAAAGCTACTTCATCGAGCGTGTAGAGCCTGTACCTAAGCTTCATACATGCCTCCTGCAGTCTTCTGCGGACAATCTCGATTATTTTGAACAGATCTTCAGGACTCTCAACAGTTTTGATATCCTCCAAGATCTCGCTGAACAGTTTCTTTATGAATTCCGGCGTATGCCTCTTCTTCGCTACGAGACCTTTCACAACTACGCCTCCATCGGGAAGCACACCTATGTAGTTCTTCTTGAGAGCAAACGCTACGAACTTGTATACCTTGTCTACTTCTAGCTCGAGACCAAAGTTCTCGTAGACCCACTTGCGTAGCTCCTCTAGTGCTTGCGGATCGGGATTCCATACGAATAACGAGTCGGTATCACCGTACAGAATTCTTAGGCCCAGCTCCGATGCTTTTCTAATGCTCATCAAGATCGTTCTTCGTCCTAACGCAGTCACGCTCTCGGACACGGATGGTGCGTATAGCGGGAACGATTCGGCTCCGAATACTCCATATGCAGCGTTGATGTATACCTTCATAGCTCTCTGTACAACGTCGTACCAGTTCCTAAGGTCTTCGGGCAAACTCTTGTCCTTAGCCTTCTTCTTGTATACGTGGACTCGGAAATCGCGAAGTAGACCTACGAGCTGTGCAGTGATTCCCGGCTTGTCGAAGCATACGGTGTGTATGACCCTACCCTTCTCGTCTAGTATTTCTCGAACGTCTCTACATACTCCTTCGGGAGGATCTATGGTTTCGTAGCTTAGGTTCCACCTCATTATTATCGATGGATACAGCGATGCATAGTCAAGCACCACAACGTTGAAGAACACTCCCTGCGGTGGATCTATGACTATGGCACCAGCATACTTCTTTCCTTTGATCGTTGCCTCCGTGACTTTCTTACCCTTCAGCCTCAGTATGTCTTCGCTTCTAGGTATCAATATGTTTCTCCTACGATGCTCCCAGTAGAACATGTTCTTGATCCAGACCGAAACCGTGGTTCTCGTCACGTCTTCGAGACCAAGCTTGCTAATTCTCATGAGTAGAATCATCAGCTTCCAAACAAGTTCGTTCGAGAACGTAGTTAGTTCTAATGTTAGGATTGCATCACGAACGTTGTACTTGACGAGCATTGCGAGGTCTAGTCTACCTATATCTTCCTCTAGCTGTACCTTACCGTATCCCAGCAACGCTTGAGAAATCGCGTCTAGCGTAAGCTCTTTGTATGCAGCATCGAATGCGTATGCCTGAATAGCTCTGTTTCCGAAGAACTTGTACAGATCTATGTGAAGTGCAGTCCTGATCTTTGCTTGATACTCTACACGGTTCCCTTTAGCTAAACTCTTGATCTTTATCGGTATCCATTGCTGCGGTATGCCTAGTTTCTGTGCTCGTCGATACAGGTATCTTAGGTCGAAGTTATCACCGTTGAACGTGAGCACTATTGGATAGCTCGAGATGATCCTAAAGACCTCTAGCATCATTGCGAACTCGCTATCGAATATCTCTACCTCTACATCGAGTGGAAACTCCTCGCTCTTCGTAACCTTTAGACCTTCCCTAGCTAGTACCAAAACTTTCCTCATTCCATCGGTACTTGCAAACGCTACGCTCATTACGGGATACTCAGCTAGATCCGGCGAAGGTATTCTACCAGCGAATGGTGTGTAAACCTCTATGTCGAGAGCGATTCGTGGAGGACTAAACCATCGGGTCTCGAACAGCTTTGCCAAACCTTTCGCAAGCTCAATCGTTTCCTTATCTTCTGCACTAACAACCTTCTTAGCAAGTTCGTACAGCTGGTTCTCATCAACATCACAGACCTCACGAATTATCGCTCCCTCAATGCTATACTCAAGACCAGGAATGAGCTGCCTATCGTATATGTAGTTCACGTGATACCGTATATTCGCTTCCCATGCAATGGGAACCTTGTTTCGTAGGCTTCGAACCGCTAGAGGATCCTTAGTAACGATCTTCGTCAGTACTCGCTTCACACCAAAGAGTAGATCTATCTTCTCAACAACTTCTATACCTTCGAACGATGGGTGATTAACGAGATCGCTAATCCTCTTCACCTTATCGGGCGGGAGATCCGTTAAGAAGTATGGTTTGTGTCCCGTTCTATCGTACCAATAGAGCAACCTACGCGTTTTCTCATCGTAGAAGATTAGTACAGCCTTGTTTCGCTCACCATCGTAATCAACGTCTAGTAGAAACGCTCTATCCACAACACCCACTTCATGCCTATCGAAGACAACTTTCCTAATCTCAACTTCGCTCCCATCCAGTTTACGAACTACGACACGAATTTCATCACTTACAGTTTTCCGCAATTGTGTTGGCGTCACATCTACGTGCTTACTCTTGTCACCACTAATGGTCTCCGTACCACACTGTTCTATCGATACAGAGATAGTTCGCGGTGTCGAATCCTTTCCACTCTTTTCCTCGATGCGACTCAAACGATCTTCGTGAGGCTCCTCCCGACGTTGCTGAGTTCCAGCACGTTGTTTCGCACTCCAATCGCTCGGCAGTATCACAAGTTCTTGCACACGCTGTCCCGCTAAACGTGTGTCCCTCGCAGTAACGGTTTCTACATTCTTAGTTCCTTCTTTACTTGCTTCTTTTGAAGTTTTCGAACGCCCTAAGTATTCTAGAAGCGACCTATTCCTAGCCATGATGACCCTAACCCAAGAAAGACTGTGTTCTTGAGCCCTATAAACACACGAATGCTCGTCGAATCGATTCACGTAGCCTCTTCGTAAAGCTTCTTTCTATTCTCATACTCATCGCGACTCATCAACGGTCTAGCAGGGCATCCTGCAACAACAGTCTCTGGCGGTACGTCCCGCGTCACTACGGCACCCGCTGCGATAACCGCTCTCCTACCTATCCTTACGCCCGCGACTATCGTCGCATTGGCTCCTATAACGACCTCATCCTCTACAACCGTCTCAACAAGTCTCGAACTAGGTGGATATCTATCGTTTGTAAACACAACACGTGGTGCGACGAAGACCTTCCTACCTATTCTTACGCGTGGTGGTATGTACACACCACTTTGAATACTAGTTCCAGCACCTATTACAACATCTCCATCGATTATTGTCCCGGTACCTATGCGTACGCCTTCCTCTACAACAACATTTTCACGTACTACTACATCGTGACCGAACTCGACTCTATCCCCAATAACTGTTCGTTCATATATTACGACACCCCTACGAATCACGACGTTCCTGCCTACGGCACATCCTTCGCTAACTTCGTCGAGTACCACATCGAGACTAGGCTTTGCTCCACGTTCTATTACTGAGAGAAGCTTTCTACGAGTTGGGTAACCCAGTACAACACCTCCATCAACGAAACTCTCATCGCCTATCGAAGTAGATCCGTAGATCCTTACGTCCGGTCCAAGAACTACGTTTCTTCCAAGCTTTACTCGACTACCTACGAACATCATGCCCTGGTTCGGATCTACATCCCTAGATATAAATCTGCTTCGTCCGGTTAGTCTCGGAGCTAAGCTTAGATCAGCTAGATTTTTATCGCCGAACTACATGCGAAGTACTTGGTCGTGGGTGTCCATCCGTGAAGAAATACGTGTACCAATTCGAGGAAGCAGATCCTAATAATAAAAGGCTGTTCGGAGGCAAGGGTTCGAGCCTCGTACTAATGACGAAGCTTGGATTGCCGGTACCCCCAGGCTTCATAATAACTACCGAAGCTTGTGTAGACTTCTACGCTCCTAGGAAGAAGGAGATCGATGAACTTGAAGCCCAGCTAGCGAAGAACCCACCACCAGAGATTAGGGATCAGATAATCAAGAGGATATGGGACATCATAAACGAGCTAACGCTTCCACCAGGTCTATGGGAGCAAGTAGTCGAGAACATGAAGATTCTCGAACAGAAGACTGGTAAGAGATTCGGTGATCCCAACGCACCTCTACTGGTATCGGTTAGAAGTGGAGCTCCCGTTTCGATGCCCGGAATGATGGATACGGTACTCAACCTAGGTCTGAACGACGAAGTTGTTAAAGGACTTGCAAAACTAGCCGATAACGAATGGTTCGCATACGATGCATACCGAAGATTCCTACACATGTTCGGAAGGATTGTGCTGGGCATCGACGACAAGTACTTCACATCCGAATTCGAGAAGCTAGAGGAAGAGTTCAAGAAGGAAGTGGAAGAGAAGTATCGCGACGAACTCGAAGAACTCAAGAAGAAGTTCCCACAATTCACTCTAAGACTCGATGCCCAACCTCCACGCGAAGTTGCCCCAAGGATATGGGTGCTAGCAACAGAGTATCTGAAGAAGCTCGTTGAGAGATACAAAGAGATAATAAGACAGCATTGGGGTGAGTTCCCGCAAGATCCTTGGAAGCAACTCGAACTAGCCATAAAGGCGGTATTCCGATCGTGGATGAATCCGCGCGCAATATTCTACAGAATCGCTAACAAGATAACGCCCGAGATCGCTCACTGTACCGCCGTAAACATAGTAACCATGGTATTCGGAAACATGGGCTGGGACAGCGGTACCGGTGTAGCATTCAGCCGCGATCCAGCCACCGGCGAACCAAAGCTCTACGGCGAGTTCCTACCCAATGCACAGGGAGAAGATGTTGTAGCTGGAATCAGAACCCCGATGTCGATCGAAGAGTTTAGGAAGATGTTCCCGCACCTCTATGAACAGCTAGAAAAGGCAGCCAAGCTCCTAGAGCGTGCTAACAAGGATGTTCAAGACATAGAGTTCACCGTAGAACGTGGAAAGCTCTACTTCCTACAGACGAGAAACGCTAAGATGACTCCGCTAGCACGTGTTAAGACCGCCGTCGACATGGCTAAGGAAGGCATAATTACGAAGGAGGAAGCACTCTTGAAAGTAAAGCCAGAGCACGTAATACAACTTCTCTATCCAAGAATAGATCCTAAAGCTAAGGCTACTCCCATAGCTAAGGGTCTACCAGCATCACCTGGTGCTGTATCTGGTCAAGTAGTGTTCCATCCAGACGATGCTGTCAAATGGGCTAAGGAAGGCAAGAAGGTGATTCTCGTACGTACCGAGACCAAACCCGACGATGTACATGGATTCTATGCAGCGGTAGGAATACTGACGAGCCGAGGCGGCATGACTAGCCACGCCGCTGTCGTAGCCCGTGCTATAGGTAAGCCTGCAGTTGTAGGAGCCGAAGCGATCGAGGTACACGAAGAGGAGAAGTACTTCAAGGTAGGAAACATCGTTGTCAAGGAAGGCGACTGGATAACGATCGACGGCAACACGGGCAATGTATACCTAGGCATAGTACCTACGATCGAAGCGGGTCTCACACCAGAACTCGACGAACTCCTGAAGTGGGCAGATGAATATAGAAGCTTAGGTGTACGTGCTAACGCTGACGTGCCAACCGATGCCGAGATAGCACTGAAATTCGGAGCTGAAGGAATAGGTTTGCTAAGAATAGAAAGAATGTTCCGCAAGCCAGAACGTCTAGAGCTACTCAGAAAGGTAATACTAGCTGAAACAGTAGAAGAGCGTGTCAAGTACCTAGAGCAACTCGCCAAAATGATCAAGGACGACTTCAAGGAAATTCTAAAGATCATGAACGGTAAGCCGGTAGTCATCAGATTGATAGATCCACCGCTGCACGAGTTCCTACCAAAGCCAGAGGAGGTACTGCAGGAGATATACGAGCTGAAGGCTAAGGGAGCACCGGAGGAGGTTATCAAGGAGAAGGAGTGGCTCTACCGCAGAGTCAAGGCGTTGCAAGAAGCTAACCCAATGCTTGGTCATCGCGGTGTTAGGGTTGGCGTTACCTATCCAGAGATCTATAGATATCTATCGCTAGCCATACTCGAAGCCACCGCCGAACTCATCAAGGAGGGTTACAACCCAATCACCGAGATAATGATTCCGCAGGTAGTCGATGCAAAGGAGATCATCTTCGTAAAGAAGCACGCAATCTTGCCAGCTCTAGAGGAAGTAGAGAAGAAGTATGGCGTGAACCTAAGGGGCAGAATCAAGATAGGTACCATGGTCGAGACCGTAAGAGCATGCTTAACAATGGACGAGATAGCCAAGGAAGTCGACTTCATAAGCTTCGGTACGAACGACTTGACGCAAGCAACGTTCAGCTTCAGTCGAGACGATGCTGAGAACAAGTTCCTACCCAAGTACCTCGAAGAAAAGATCTTGCCGAGCAACCCGTTCCAGACACTGGACGTGAAAGCTGTTGGCAAGTTGATAGAGATAGCTGTCAAGATGGCTCGCGAAAGCAATCCAAAGATTGAGATAGGTATCTGTGGAGAACATGGAGGAGATCCAGAATCCATAGAGTTCCTACATCGCGTAGGTCTGGACTACGTCAGCGCATCGCCATTCCGAGTACCTGTTGCTAGACTAGCTGCTGCACAAGCAGCTATAAAGTACGGTAAGAGAGAGAAGGGAACTCATTGAATGTTCAATCAACGACTCTTAAGACCTTGCCCCTAAGATCGTAGAATGTAGCATCATCAATTTTTATAATAACCCTTTTACCCAAGAGATCTGATTCCTCGCATTTCTCGAGAACCACAGGTTTGTAGTTGAATAACCTAGCGACATACGTACCTCGCTCCGGATCTATCTCCGTAATTATAGCTTGTGCTGTACTGCCAACATACCATAGATGCGTGTACAGCCCAACCAACTCGTATACGTAGGTACAGCACCTGCTTCGCAGTTTCTTAACATCGTCGCTTACTTGAGGCATTGACGCTGCTTTCGTCATGGGTCTAGGGCTAAACCTAGCTATGTGCACTCTATCGAGTTCTAGATCCACGAGGAGTTTTAGAGTATTGAGGAAAGCTACGTCATCCTCTCCCGGATGCCCTACAATTATGTCGGTAGCTATCTGAATCCCGACGATTTTGCTTCGAAACTCCTTAACGAGGTTTTCGAATAGCTCCACATCGTGACCTCGATTCATTACCTTCAGAACGTTGTCGTCCCCGCTCTGAACCGGAATGTGTAGATGTTTGTATACGCGTGGATCTCGTAGAATGTCTATCATCTCGTCTAGATAGTCAGCCAAGTACTTCGGATTTATCTGACCTATACGCAGAACGAAATCGGCGTCTATGGATAGAATCGCCCTCAATAGCTCTACGAAGCTCGGTTTACCGTAGAGATCTACACCGTAGACCCCCAGATCTTGCGCCGTTATCTCGAGTTCCCTAGCTCCAGCAGCTACCGCTTTTCGAACTGCATCTACGACCTTCTCTATTGGTGCCGAAGCAAGTCGTGGACGAGCTATTCGAACTATACAGAACGAACATTCATCTAGACAGCCTTCGGCAACAGGTATCGTTACACGAACACCTTCGACTACCATCGGAAGCCTCTCGAAACTCTTACGCTCAGCCCTAACGATGGTTCCTGGAGGAGCTCGAATTGCTTCAACTACGCGATCAACTGCTTGAGGAGTTAAGAGTACTGCCTCCGGTACGATTTTCCGAACGGTTACGGGAAGTGCGCTAGCCATACAGCCAGCAACAACAATCTTCTTGCCTAGCTTTCTCAGCTCCTTCAATCTCTTTATCATCCTGACCTCGGTCTCGCTCCTCACGATACACGTGTTTATTATAACTACGTCAGAATCCTCAATTCTATCGACTATTTCGAAACCAGCTTCGCGTAGTACCATCTTCATCAAAGCCGAATCGCCGTGATTCAATGCACAGCCGTAGGTCTCGATGTATACCTTCATCGAGCTCACACAACCATATTTTAACTGTGGGGAGTAAAGCTTGGTGGTCGAGATCTTGAACGAGCTAGAGCTACTCAAGAACTACGATGCATTGTTAGAGCGAGCGTACGCAAGGCTACCAGCTAAGCTCTCAGCGAAAGCCTACGATATTCCGGATCTGGAGATCGAATATGTTGGCAACCATACCGAGATCAAGAACTTTGCACATATCTGTGATAGATTGAGACGGGATCCGCAGATCGTTATGAGGTACTTCCTCAAATCCCTCGGTATGCCAGGAGCATTAACGGAACGAGGAACTCTCATAATATACAACAAGAAGATCAAGAGGGATACATTGAAGCAATTCTATCAACGATTCTTGAACAAGTACGTGAAGTGCCAAACATGCGGTAGCATCGATACCGAGCTTATAAGGAAAGGTAAGGTGTGGTACATACGTTGCTTAGCTTGCGGAGCTACGTATACGATAGAACCAATCTAAGGGCTTTCGCCATGGAGCCCCCGTTCGTGATGAAGATCCATAGGTACCAAGGCAAGACCTTAGTTGCAGCTTGCGATAAGGATATACTAGGCAAATCTTTCCGAGAGGGAGAGCTAGTACTCGAAATACCAACGGAGTTCTACTATGGTAAGCCAGCTACGCTAGAGGAAGTGATTGAAGCTATCATGACTTGCGACATGGCGTTGATTACGGGTCGAAACCTCGTTAAGGCTCTCATAGAGCGTGGATACCTAGACGAACACATGGTTCTATGGATTGGAGGGCAACCACACGCACAGATAGTGCGCGAGGTGATTACATGACGCGAAGATTCTGTGTAAGGTGCGGAGCTGAGGAAACAAGCGAGAATCCCATAGTTGAGGGTCTATGCCTCAACTGTTTCGTTGAGACTTACGGCGTAGCAAAGATCGTGCGTACACCAGAGCTTGTGTATTGCCATAGATGCGGAGCAATAAAGCTTGGAGGTCGATGGCTTTACGCTTCCAGCTACGATGAACTTCTGTCGCTCGTTCGCGAAATAATCTCTAGATGCATAACTCCATCGCGATCTTCTATAGAGTTTGTAAACATACACATCGATAGCTTGGAAGTGTTTAGACCGTACGTCGATGTATCCATAACGTTTAAGTTCCGAAACACGCTTGCTACGAGAAGCATTAGGATCCCGATGAAGTGGACTAAGCAGTTGTGCCCAGCATGCTTTGACCGCGCGTCCAAGAGACATCAAGCAGTTGTGCAGCTAAGGTGGCTCAATTTCGAGCCAGAAATCGAAGAATTCAAAGAGGAGCTACTACGCATTCTCGGTCCTTTCATTATCGAGATAGAGGAGCATAGATATGGATACGACATAAAGTTGTCGAGCGAGCATGTTGCTAGGAAGATTCTGGACCTAGCTAAACGAAGATGGCACTCGCTTAAAGTAGTTGAATCGTTCGGAGACGTTAAGAGGACTCGTGATGGTAGACGCGTTGCAAAGAAATACATCTCGATAAGGATCCTTAACGCCAAGCCTGGTAACTACGTCGTACTAAACAATCGTGCATACACCGTAGAATCCGTTGCAAACGGAAAGATCGTGCTCGTAGATAGCTCTGGACGGAAACTCGTAGTGAGCGAAAAGGAATTCGCATCAATGTACACACGATCGAGACAATAAGGATATAGGCTATTCGAAGCCTAGGATTTTCTAGGTGAGGCTCATAGCCAAGAAGAGAGTTGAAGAAGTTTCGAAAGAACCCGTACTACCTAGAGAAGGTCAAGTGATATGCGTGGTAGAGGAAATCATAGGGGCCGATCATGCAAGAGTGAGGTGTGTTGATGGAATGACTCGTGTCTGCAGGATCCCTGGCAAGTTCCGTCGACGTGTTTGGCTATCTGAAGGAGACGTTGTGCTGGTAACCCCATGGGATTTCCAACCCTCTAAGGGAGATATCGAACATAGGTACAGCAAGGAAGAGCTACGAAAACTCATCGCGAACAATGTAATACCTAAAGAATTCCTTGAGAGTATGGGCGTGATTTAACGTGGTGGAGAAAGACATTGAAGAAATCATTGATCGTAAACTCAGCATTCGTAAGGACGAAGAACGTATCAAGGATAAGGATCTTTTTGAAGTTGTGGAAGAGGTTTTTGATCGTAGAACTGTTCTCGCAGTTATCGAGCTATGCAGAAGAAAGTGTTTGAAGAGATTGAAAGGTGTTGTCTCGGCCGGGAAGGAAGCTAGGGTTTACTGGGCCAAAGGCCCTAACAACGAAGATCTTGCCGTAAAGATCTACCTAACGGTAACCGCAGAGTTTAGGAAAAGCATTTGGAAGTACATAAAGGGAGATCCTCGCTACGAATGGATAGGTAAGTTACCTAGGCATAAACTCATGGTAGTATGGTGCCGTAAGGAGTTCTCGAATCTGAAACGATTGTATAAAGCTGGTGTGAAAGTTCCTAAGCCCGTGTGCTGGTATCAGAACATCCTCGTCATGGAGTTCGTAGGTCGAGAAGGTGTGCGTGCTCCATTACTAAAAGAGTTGTATGAAGCAGGTTCTCTAACGGAAGACTTTGCAGAGAAGTTGTTTTGGAAGATAGTTGATCAGATCAAGCGAATGTACTGGCGAGCCGGCTTAGTTCATGCGGATCTGAGCGAGTACAACATAATGGTCTGGAACGACGAACCCTACATCATCGATGTGAGTCAAGCTGTAAGGCTAGATCACCCTAATGCACAAGGATTTCTCTACAGAGATATCTACAACATTGTTAGGTTCTTTCGAGAAGACGTAGGTTTAGATATACCAAGCCCCGATGAGATCTATAAGGACGTTGTAGAAGGTGAAGAGGGGCGCGAATATGAGTAGCCACGAAATCTCCTCGAAGCAGGAAGGTAAGACCGGCGAGCAACGAAGTTCAGCTGAGCAATCCACTCCAACGTCCGTTAGACCCTACCTAATACCTGGTGTTACGAGACTCTACGTAAAGGTGCCTCCCGATAGGATAGGGGTATTGATAGGTAAAGGAGGAGAAGTTCTTAAAATGGTGATGGAACGAACAAAGACGCGTATCACCGTCGATACGACTAACTGTACCGTTGTAATAGAGCCCGCTTCCCCCACAACTACCCCCCTAGACCTGATGAAAGCACAAGACTTCGTACGCGCTATCGCCTACGGATTCTCGCCAGAACGAGCTGCTCGAGTACTTGACGAGGATCAGGTTCTGATAGTTATCGATCTCAAACAGTACGTGAAGCCCGTACCACACCATCTACAACGCGTCAAAGGAAGAATCATAGGTGAACAAGGTCGTGCTAGAAAGAATATCGAGGAAATGAGCGGCGTATACATCTCCGTATACGACGACTACGTCGCTATAATAGGAGACTACGAATCCGCAAACGCGGCACGAGAAGCGATAATGATGTTGATAGAGGGACGTCAACATTCTACGGTGTATAGGTACCTAGACCGCGTGATGGCCCAGATAAAGAGGAGACAGAGGTTCGAGTACTGGACTCGTGGAATGTAAGGTATTGGGGTTTGCTCGTCATTCAACTAAATACACTTCCAAAGCTTAATAACCTCCGCATTCTCTGTCATACAGTGGATGACAGCTGGTGGGCCCGTAGCTCAGCCAGGTAGAGCGGCGGGCTCCAGCGCTACGGGTCTGTCGACCCTCTGGGGATGAGAGCGAGCTGGAGCGTGGAGGCCGGGGAGACCCGTAGGTCGGGGGTTCAAATCCCCCCGGGCCCACCACATCTCCATACACCGACTTATAGGTTGGGAAACACTTCTCGTTCTCGGTTGAATAGTTATGCAGTTGATAAGCTGGCAAAAGCTTAGAGACGTCGTTGCACGCGCCGACGTGGTCCTCAGCGTCGTTGACATACGTAACCCGCTCGCTACGTTTAGCAAACGTACTGAGCGTATGGCTAGAGAGCTCGGGAAGGAACTCATAGTCGTACTAAACAAGTGCGATCTCGTACCTCTATGGGTTAGCAAAGGATGGGCAAAGTATTTCCGTTCCGAGGGATACAAAACGGTATTCGTATCAGCGACGAAACGATTTGGAACTCGTAAACTTAGGAAAGCAATCAACGAACTCATCACGTTTCGACCAGCAGTGCTAGCGATAGTAGGATACCCTAAGGTAGGCAAATCATCGATAATAAACGCTTTGAAAGGTAAGGATTCCGCTCCTACAAGTCCCTACCCCGGATCCCCGGGATACACCAAGGCAACACAGCTGTATAGAATTGGCGAGGATCTCTACATCATAGATACGCCGGGAATCATACCCCCTACGGAATCCGACGATATCGAGCTCGTCATAAGGAGAGGTCCCATCGAAAGCATTCCAGAACCTGTGAAGGTAGCTGTGAAACTGATTGAGAGGATACTCGAATTCCATCCACGAGCTTTCGAATTCACTTATCGCATCCGTACAAAGGATCCCGTAAAGATATTGGAAGAGCTAGCTTTACGAAGGGGTTGGATCTACAAAACTACTCGAGAACCCAATATCGATGAAGCAGCTCGTGCAATCATACGAGACTATCTGAATGGCAAAATCCCGTTCTACGTACCACCACCTAATCTAGAGTCTATAGGAACTCGAAGTGAGGCATCTTCTTCCTAACAAGATCTATAGCACTATCGCTGAGTCCGAACGTTTTCGCAAGCTCCTTCACGATCTGCATAGAGACTTTTCTAGTCTTCCCGAACCTTCGCTGAATCTCATGCATGAGCCTCACTATACGATCCTGAGTACTCATACATCTCAAAATCGCTTCTTCAAGCGATATCCCATCGAATCTAGTCATCAACAGTACCTCCACTACTTTGTTTATCCTATTGGGCACACCAACAACAGATCCCTGAAACATTAGAACTCTACGAGGTAGTTCGCGATAGAATAGCTTGTGTATGGTATACGTTGCATAGGGTCGAGGATACTCATCGTCGACAACACCTCCTAGCACCCACATGCTGCTACCACGCACTACATGTTCGTCGAGCCTCTCCTCAGCGTAAGGATCTAGTACGATCCCTTCGTGGAACTTACTACCTAGAAGCCTCATTACATCATTCACGCTTTCCACAATCCATGCCCGATGCTCGACGATCGTTCGAAGCCTTCGCTCAAGCTCTATAGGCATCGATACGAATGCAACGTTTAGATCCGTTAGATATCTTCGTACAGTGTTCAGCAATGCTACGAGCTGCACCAGCAATTCATTGCTTTCCTTCTCGCTGTGTAGTTCCCACAACGAGAAGTCTATCGCTATCAACGGTGTTGGAGAGTATGCTTCGAGAAACACTGTCTCAAACTCTTTGTTCAAAATCTCGCGACAGGCATCCTTTTCACTTCGGTGAACTATTGCATAATCGCTTTTCCAGACCTTGCGTATGTCTAGCAACAGTTTTAACTCGCCGATGCGACCCGCTAGAATTCCTTCGAAGGATCCTCGACATAGAAGAGCCCGACCTGAAAGAAGCGTGTTCGTTAGGTAGTGCACGAGGCTATACGAAGATCTTCTGAATTCTCTCGGTATGTACTTAAACATCTTCGATGATATCACTACGCTCGGTATTCCTAGTACTCGAAGAACTAGTTCGAAGGTTCTCGCTACAACACTACCCATGTATCCACCTAGAAAATAGAAGTTCGATCACGTCTTAATCTACGATGCTTCGATGGATGCTACCTCTACCCCGCTTACCGATGATGGCACTGTTTCGGGTTCCTCGACGATCTCTATTCGAAGCGTGAAAGCTTTTCCACTACTCAACGCTTTCAATAATTCTTCTCCCGTAGGCGTTAACTTATACAGCTTGTAGTTGCCTCGGACGTAGACTACCTCAATTATTCCCAGAGCTTCAAGTACGTGGAACGATGCAAGCACTTCA
>Ga0256842_1001879_pt1 | contig 16044 bp, 10 predicted proteins | sample 4559240metaG_FD_185973 | JGI IMG/M metagenome (GOLD analysis project Ga0256842, IMG submission 185973) | Hydrothermal vent microbial communities from Guaymas Basin, Mexico - 4559-240 | ecosystem: Environmental > Aquatic > Marine > Hydrothermal vents | place: Mexico: Guaymas Basin | collected...
TCCTTTTGCTTTGAGGGATTATGATATTGTGATTCCGAAAAACTATCAAGAGTTGCTTGAGATAGATAAAAAGAGCAGAGTGGCTGTTTATTGTGTCATGATTGTGCAAAATCCCATACAAAATTCTACTATCAACTTTCTCGCACCTTTGGTATTTAATCAAGACAAGGGAGTAATGGGACAAATTATACTGGATAATTCCATATATAAAAATTACTCCATTATAGATAAGCTATCCAATTATTTAAGTCAAGATTAATAATAATAGTTATAGCATGTATTAATTGTTAAATTAGGTGGGTGATCGGGTAGCGAGATCATTTAAGAAAAATTAATAATATTACTATTTAAATAAAGAGAAAAAATGGGGATTGCAAAGGATTTAAATGAAAAAATTAGTTTTTATTTTATTTGCATTGTTTAGTTTTTTATCAGCAAAAACAATAATAGTAGGCAATTGTCAAAGTGGGGATGCTACATATTCAACAATAAGTAATGCAATCACAAATGCAAGTGATGGCGATGATATTAAAATATGTCCCGCTACTTATCTTCTATATAGTACTCTAATAATAGATAAAAAAGATTTAACAATTGAAGGGCTTGGAAATAATATTGATGACACAGTATTAAAAGGGTTTTTTGGTAACTATATAATCAGAATAACTTCACAAAGCAACATAGATACTGTAATAAAAAATATAAAAATCATTCAAAATAATTCTAGTGCCAATGCTGCCGTATATGCAAATGGTAATTCAAACGAAAAAATAAGATTTCAAAATATTATTATCGAATCCGAAACAAAAGGCATACAATTAGATAGTGGTATTGATTGTGGTAGCAATATAAAAATTACAAGTAAAAAAGGAGCGATTGATGTTACTCCAAAAAGTAATACCGATATATATTTAAACGGTTTGGATATTACAGTTAAAAGCGATCATGCAATAGTTTTTAATGGTGATAAATATGTTAATATAACAATATCCAATAGCAATATTATTACAAACAGTTATACAAATTATCATTCGGGAATATATGTAAATTATGCTGATAAAATAACTGTTGATGGAGTGTACGCTAAAGGAAGACCGCCTTTATGGTTGTCTGGCAATGTAAAAGAATATATAGTTAAAAACTCTATTTTTAAATCCACAGCAACAGATACAGGAGGAGCGGGGATTGTTACAAGTGGGACCAATCAAGGAACAAGCTTTGTAGCAAACACCTGTTTTTATGGGAATTATTTAGTACACGAATCAAGAAATGGTACTGTATATAACGGCAACTATTATAACGGAGTAACGGATGAAGACAATGATGGCGATATTGATGCAGATGATGGCAGCTATGCTAAAATATGGGGTCATTCAAAAGATACTGATTTCAAAACATCCTGTGATATAACTATAGATACTACAAAAGCCCCTGATGACTGTCCGTGTTGCGGTGAAGAACCTGAAAATACAAATTATTTCCAAAACAATTACACCTGCGGGATATTTCCAAGTGCTTTAACTTCTTACGACGAAATTAAAACAAAAAATAATAACATAAATAATACATGTAAAATTTCAGTAAAAGATTATAATTTAGAAGAAGATGAGAATAAACAAATTACATGTTATGATGAGAATAACGATCTTTGTTCTTGTAATTCTTCACACTGTTCGGCAAATAATACATGTGAAATTATAGATGCTCCTAAAAACAGATTAAATTATACGGTTTATGAAACAACTAAAAATGATGAGCATGATGAAAGTGGCAATTCTTTTACATTTACGGATTTGGAATATGGGGATTATGATTTACAGACAAATCAGGTTAGTTTTGAACCTACTGTTACTTACGAAGATGATAATAATAAAAAATTAATACTTTTAGGAGATGTCGTTTTTGACAAAAATAATCAGACAATATCATTAAATGAGGGTGATTATTATTTTAAATCTTTAACCATAAATAAAAACAATATAAAAATATGCCCTCATGGAAACATAAGAATTTTTGTAAAAGATGATTTTAATATTAGTGGAAATAATTTTTCTGGAGACTCATCTTGTAATGGTAAAATTTTTGTTTATGCGGAAGATGATGTAGAATTATCAGGTAATGGAGGCGGACAAACAAATATACCAATTCTTTTGTATGCTAAAGACGATGTTACGATAAATAATAATTCAAATAGTGCTCAGTGGTATGGTGCAATAACAGCTGAAGGTGATATAGAAATTAACGGCAATAATTTTAATTTTACATATGATAAAGATGCGGCCAAATCATTCGGATACGGCGAGTGTCAGTTATGTTATGCATTAAATAATAATAATGGGGCATGGATTAGTTTTGGGAATTTTTATAACGGGCAGTTTGATTTTCCTAGGACAATGGCTATTATTAATGACAGCGACGAGGAATTAAAAAATGTAAAAGTCGTTGAAAATGAAGATTTATCCGGATTAAGCGGAAAAGATGCCTGTTATTATATCGTTGACGAACATAAAGAATATCAGGATGATAAAAATATAAAAATAGATGTTTCGGGTACAAATATAGGTGCAGTATGCTACGGACCTTCTTTGCTTCCTCCTCCTTTCTTTTGTCCGGGAAAAGCATGTATAACCGACATTGGAGCGGGCAGTATTGAAATAAATGTAACTTCGGATTTTGGTGATTATACAAATGGAGGGTATGACGATTATCTTGCAGTTCAAATGTTTAATATTTCGGACCAACTTTTTGGTGGTAAAAATTTAAAATATTTTGCAGATTATGATGACCAACAGGGAAGACATTATGATAATGTGGAACTTGGTTATTGTGAAAATATACCAACAAATGAAGACAATTCTTACACAACCGGTCCGTTTGATGCTTGGGATGATGCTGCTTCTACGAGAGGTATAAACGATAGAAATATATCTACAAAAATTGTCAATCAAGATTTTAATCTCACGATAGCCTCTATAAATGCGGCAAATAATGCTGTTGAAGTAAAAGAGGGTATTGATTTTAAATACCAACTTTATGATATGGATACCAATACAAGCATAACAGCTTGGCAAGATTATAATGCTTCAACCGGTGCAGATGGAAAGAAAGCTATAAAACTGTTTCAAAATATAACTTCTACACATAAAGATGTTAGAGTTAGATTTAAATTTTGTGCCTATAATAATGGTGCAGGTTTGATAGTGAAAAATCTTAGCGAATGCGATTCTACAAGTAGTGATTATAATGCAAGCTACGAGTTAAACACATCTACATACAGTAGTGATGCTTTTGCAATTCGTCCTTATGCTTTTAGAGTATTTGGAGAAAATCAATATAAAAGAGCTGGTGAGGATTTTAATCTAACTATCAAAGCTGTAGATGAAGGAAATAATTCACTTGCATCAGGTACTGCATTAAATGTAATAGGAATACAAAACTACAACGAATCTACTGCTTCCTTAAATATTGTTTCCCAAACTTATATGCCAAATGCTACAGATATCAATCAAATGCTAACGGATGTCTTTGGAACTTCAACGAGTCATACGGCAGCCGAGATAAACACATGTCCGCAAGCAGGTACTTTTACAGTCACACCAAACAATTTCATCAATGGTGAGAGCAATGTATCTATGAAATTTAGTGAAACTGGCATACTTGATGTTAATGTAAGTGAGAAACCGGGAAGTGAGTTTGCAATAATAGATACTGATGATACAAATAATTCACAAAGATATATAAAACCGGCTACTAATATCAATGATGAAAGCAATATAACAGCAAACAATATACTTCTTTTTACACCTTACTTTTTTGTTACTACTGCAGAATATAATGCGACAAACGGGAAAAATTGGCTCTATATGTCTTATGATGTCCATAAATCCAATACTACATATACAACACCAAAAATGGCAGCTTATATCTCATACACTATAGAAGCAAAAAATAAACAGGGTAATAAAGTCAGAAATTACACAAAAACATGTTTTCCAGATACAGATGAAGTGCATGCTCCTAGAGTAAATGGTTTAAAACTAAATACCACATTTGATCTCTTTTTGGATGCCGATATAAACAGTAGTGCAGATGCAAATATCTCTCTTTATACAGAAGATAATGCAAATAATGCTGTATGGGTACTTAATAAAAACCAAACTATATTTGAGCATAACAATACTCTGCAAGAATGGATATCGCCTTTAAATTTTACAAATGGGATAGGAAAAGTAAAAGTTTACTTTAATATTGATAGAAACATATCTCATGCACTTAAACCTATTAAGATAACATTAATTGATGCCAATACATCTACTTCATGGATGAATAACCCAGGTTCACCAAAAGATTTTAATGGCACAATTTTAAATCAGAGTAAAACCTTTTACTACGGCAGAGTTCATGCACCTGATTATAGCACTCAAGGAGATAGTATAGATGCAAAAATTTACTATGAAGTTTATTGTGAAGATTGCAATCAGACATATCTAAATTCTCTAAATCTCGGAGATGAGAGTGCGGATTCGGTTTTTTGGTATGTCAATAAAAACCACACTTCAACAAACGACGGCAATATAAGCGGATTTGTTACAACTTCAAAAATAAATCCTATCACAAAAATAAATCCTATAAACAATGGCTTGGAAGATGACAATATAACTTATAATGCCGGTATTTATCCCTATAAAGAAAAGATAGAGATAAATGCATCATCTTGGCTTATTTACAATCCTTATAATCCAACTGCTACAATAAATGATTTTTCAGTAGAATTTTTAGGTGGCGGAGGTTGGGCAGGTATAGGGACTACCGGTAAAACTGTTGATTTGAATATCAGCACCAAAGGTTCAAAAAGGATTGAATGGTGAGGAAAGGTTTTACCTTTGTAGAACTTGTAGTCGCTATAGTTGTCATGGGGATTGCCCTTATGAGTGTTCCTCTGATGCTTTCACAAGTAAGCAAATCTGATGAATTTAGCATAAATCAAGAAGCGATTTTAGCTGGTGCTACAAAGATAGGCAATATTTTAACTTATCCTTGGGACGACAAACTTGTTAGTGAAGTTAATGTAAAGCATATATTGGATACGACACAAGGCGACTCTGAATTAAACAGATATCCGGATAATAACTCAACAAGAAGAATAGGTAATTTTAAAGCAAATTATAGAAGAAAATTTGATACCAATTTAACTTATGCTTCTACTGTTTTAGGAAGAGCAGGAGATACAAACCCTACTGCATATAATGATATAGATGATTTTGATGCAAATAGTGAGATTATAAATGGTGGGGGCAAAGGAGACTATTTGATGGATTTGAATTTAACAACAAAAGTTTTTTATATATCTGATAAGACTAACTACTTTTCATCTTCAACTTTAAATTTTGGCGATTTAAATACATCTGGCACAACTCCTACCACCAATCTAAAAATGATAGAAGTAAAAGTTATAAATCATGTAAACAGTCAAACAATAACTACTTTAAGAGCTTTTTCTGCAAATATAGGAAGTTATGAATTGCTTTATAGGACATTTAATTGAATAAACTTAAAAAACATTTTGCATTTACTATGGTGGAGATGATATTTGTTATCGTTGTGCTGGGTATCGTTGCAGCTATAGGTAGCGGAATTATAGCTAAAATTTATGAATCATATATTTACTCAAACAACATAAATACTCTTCAAGCAAAAACGGAATTGGCTCTAATGAAAATATCAAAATATCTCTCATTTAGGATAAAAAATAGTGTAATAGCAAGAAAATTATCTCCCAATGACAACAATATAAGTTCATTATCTACTGCCGATGGAACATATAAGATACTTGAATGGATAGGTTATGACAATGAAGGATTTGAAGGCAATACCACGGGACCGGGGTGGAGTGGTTTTATAGATTTATCAAGTTCTCAAACAAATAAAACTCAAATTAAAACTTCAGGAAGTCATCTCACTTATGCAACAAATGTCATAAATGCACTTTCTAACAAAGAAGCCAATTTGTCTGATGTAAATAGTTCTGTAGCTATTATTTTTAAAGGACTTCCAAATCAATTTGATATAAAACAGTATGGGTGGAATGATTGGAGCGGAACAAAAAATCATAACTATATTTTTAGAGTTCAAAAAATTGCTCCAGATATTTTAAAGTTCATTGAAAACAATGCTTCGACTATTTATGAACAGTATCAGCTTGTTTGGAGTGCTTATGCCATAGTACCTGAAGGTAATGCAAGTGATAGAAATTTGACTTTATACTACAACTATAGACCATGGATGGCTCAAAAATATAGCGATGGAAATAAATCTGTTTTATTAGAACATGTTTCTACTTTTAAATTTAAACAAATAGGCAATACCATAAGACTTAAATTGTGTATTTTTAATCCGATAATAAACGATGAAAATATCTCTTTTTGTAAAGAAAAGGTGGTTTTTTAATGAAAAAATCAAGACAAGGTTTTTCTCTACTTCTTGCGATTGTAGTCATGATAACGATAGCTACATTAATGGCAATAATGATATCTCTTATTTCTACTACTGCTAAACAAACATCAGATATCTATGTAAGCGAACAAACAAAACTATTGGCAAGAAGTTCGACAGAATTGGCTCTTCTTGCTATTTCGGGACATAATAATAGTGCAAATTGTATAAATTATATAAATTTTACTTATCAAACCAATTATGATGTCAATATGAGTTTGTATTATATAGGTACAAATTTACCCTCATCTTGCAATACACTTGATAATAATATTTCAACCAAAGAATCAAACGGTACGGTTATCATAGATACTTATGTAACCTTTAATGGTGCAAGTGAACCTATAAGATACCATAGAAGAACGATACAAAAGCCATAATTTATACTTTTTTAGATAAAATTCTACAAAGGGGAGACAACTTCTCTTATATCAATCAAAAGGAGACAAAATGAATATTAATATAGTTGGAAAACAGTTCGATTTGACTGATGCTATAAAAAGTCACATCGAATCAGCTATAAGTTCATTGGAGAAATACAATCTTGACATTATTTCAGCAAGAGCTGTAGTAACAGCAGATGAGAGAAACGGAAAAAAAGGGTTTAATGTTGATTTTATCATAACTTTACCAAACAAAAATAGTGTTGTTATCAAGCAAAAGGATAAAGATGTTTATGCCGCTATTGATTTGGCAAGTGAAAGAGCAAAAAAGGTATTGAGAAGACATAATGATAAGATAAAAACCCACAAAGCTGAAAAACTTGAAGAGATAGAGGCTCAAAAAATCATAGAGGAAGAGTTGAAAGCTTATGCTGAATTGGCAGATGAGATCATTCCTGCTGAGCTTGATTTGTATAAGCCGACAGAGCTTGAAGAGGCTCTTGAAAAGTTAAAAGAGAGTGACAAGCAGTTTTTGGTTTTCAATGATATAGACTCACATATGAGAGTTATATACAAAAGAAAAGACGGAAAATACGGTCTTTATTAGAGTTTTATGCGAGACTGCTCAAGTAGTAGTTTCGCTCTTTTTATAATATCTTCATCTTTACTCAAATCTATCCATTTAAACATTTGTCCGCTTTGTGATTTTCCGCTAAGTATATCACCGCTTTGACGAAATTTAAGATCAAGCTCGGCTATATCAAATCCATTTAAAGTTTTAGAAAACTCTTCCAATCTTTTAGAATTTTTTAAATTTGTATATAAAAAGCAGTATCCCTTAAGCCCTGTTCTGCTTACTCTACCTCTTATTTGATGCAAAGTGGCAAGTCCGAGTCTTTCGGCTCCTACTATGACTACAGTAGAAAGTTTCGGTAGAGATATACCCACTTCTACTACCGTAGTCGATATAAGTATAGAGCCTTTTTCTCGAAACTCTTTTAAGATACTCTCTTTATCTTTATCTTTTCCGTGTGTAACATAAACATTTTCAAATCTCTCTATCCAATACGATTTTGCCTCATCGATTGATTGATACTCTATGCTTTCACTCTCTTGCACAAGCGGATATATGATAAATACTTGATGATTGAGCGATACCTCTTTTTTGATATGCTCTAAAAGCTTTTTGAAGTCACTTTTTTTGATGATTTTGGTTTCGATCTCTTTTTTAAAAGGTATCTCTTTTATAAAGGAGTAATCCACCAAAGAGGAGTTTATCATCGCCATTGTTCTTGGAATCGGAGTGGCTGAAAATTGTAAAAAATGAGCTCTTTTGTTTCTGTCTTTAAAGACGATATTTTTTATAAATTCTCTTTGATTGACACCAAATCTATGCTGTTCATCTATCAAGACAAGATCACATTCGGGTAAATCTCTATACATCAAAGCATGAGTTCCCACGATAAAGCTATATCTGCCCAAATCCTCCTTTTTTGAGTCTGAAGTAATCAAAATCGTATTGATACTCTTTGGTAAAAACTTTTTCGCCTCTTGATATATTTGATGAGCAAGTATGGATGTAGGTACCATTAAAAGCGATCTTTTCGGATAAGCCATTACGACACTTGCAAGGATGACGATAGTCTTACCACAAGCAACATCTCCCATGATAACTCTTTTTGAGGCTATAGCAGAGTTGAAGTCTTTTTGTATATCTTTTATAGCATTTAATTGATCATTTGTCAGCCTAAACGGTAAAGAGTCTATAAAGGGTTTTACATCTCCGTTTAGTTTATTGCTTGAAGGGTAGTAAGTTCTCTTTTTGGAGAGTTTTTTGATATGATTGTATATCTCTACAAATTTGAACACCTCTATCTCATTTTTACCAAAACCCTCTTTTTGGTATCGTTTTAAAAATTGTATCGTAGGATTGTGGCATAGATACACTGTTTCGGACTCTTTTTTACTAAGTCCCTCTTTTTGCAGATTTTGTAAAGTAATATACTTTTTTATCAACTCTTTTGAACTCTTTTGTTTGTACTTTACCTCTATGGTATTTATATCTTTTATGATTTTTGGTTGAATGAGTGAGTATGAGCCAAAAGAGTATTCAATCTTTCCTTTTAAGAAAAATCTCTCCCCCGCTTTAAATACAACTTTGTGATATTTTTTAGGATGAAATATTATGCCGTTTATCTCTTTGTTGAAGTTGTGAGAAAAGAGTCTTATCTTTAAAAGCTTATCCGTTTGAGAGAGATTGAGAATTGTAGCATCAACAACATTTTCAATTTTTTCATTTATGCTGTTTTCTATGTAGTTGTTTTCGTATTTTGACGGAAGAAGTAGAGCCAAATCAAGTAGCGACTCTACTCCCAATTTTTTTAATTTTTCTATATCTCTTTTTTCAAAAAGATTCATTTAGTAACTATGGAGAAAGATAGCTTTAAAATTTCAGAATGTTTTTTTATAAAATCATTCAAATCTTTAAGCTTCAAATTTTCTATGAGTTTTAACTCCTCTTTTGAATATCCAAGTTTTAAGCCTCTATAATACTCAAAAAAAGCTCTGTTCAATCTTTGAGAAATAGTCTCCACTCTTAAAGGTTCGCTACCGCTTAAAAACTTTTTTGCCGCTTTTAACTCTTCTTCAATGGCACCTTTTTTGATAAAATTATCTATTATCTCTTTGACCGCTTTTATAGCACTGTCTTTATTGTCAGTTTTTGTTTGAAGATATCCGCTAAAATCACTATAAGATTTGTTTAAATTTACCCTTGCATAAGCAGAATATGCAAGTCCTCTTTTTACTCTTATCTCTTCCATAAGTCTGCTTCCAAAACCGCTTGAACCGAGTATAAAGGCGGCTACTTTAGCTTTGTAAGCATCTTTGTCATTAACTTTAAGATAAAAAGGGCTTCCAAAATATATATATGCCTGTTTTGTATCTTTTGTTATAGTTTTTACTGTTTGCTTGTCGTTTGGCTCATAAAAATTAACCTTTTTATACTCTCCTGTTTTCAATGAAGATAAGATATCTTTAGCATATTTTATAGCCTCTTTTTCATCAATATCTCCACCTATAACTACCATAGCTCTACTGCTTACTATATGCTTTGATATAAAGTTTTTTATATCTTCTATCTTTAAAGCATTTATACTGTTTTTATCCCCGATAGAGCTATGTCCAAGAGGGGTTTTTTCAAAAAGCATTTTTTTTAGATTTAGTGCCGCAATATAGTCAAAATCATTCTCTTTTGAAGATATCTCTCCAAGAGTCATAGTTTTTACCTTATCAAAACTGCTTTGGGTTAAGTTCGGATCTATCAAAAGAGCTTTTAACTCTTTGATTGCAAGTGGAAATTTCTCTTTTAAGCTATTTAATTCAAAAACAAATGTTTCATTTCCATTGTTTATGTTTAGATTGATAGCATTATCGTCCAATATCGTGGCAAATTTTGTAGAACCGAGTTTTTTAGTACCTTCATTGAACATTTTGGCACTAAATCTTGCCAAACCAAACTTTTTGCCATCTTCGATACTGCCGGAATTTCTAAATACAAGCTCCATTGATACTATCGGCAAAGAGCTATCCTTTTCAAAAATCACAGGTATATCTACTCCGTTTATATCTATCTTTTTTACTACTGCACTCATCAACAATCCTTGTGTTAAAAATATGGTCATTATCAGGGTTTTAAACAGTTTCATTTGAAAACCTCCAGTATATTATAGGCGGTATCTCTCTTTGCAGGAGTTGCCCCTATATCTTTTATGAGTTTTATCATCTCTTCTTGGTTCATTTTGTTTGATACCCCTGCAGCGGAGACTACATTTTCTTCCATCATGGTGCTTCCAAGATCGTTAGCTCCAAAAAGAAGAGCCAACTGTCCTATGTAACTTCCTTGAGTTACCCATGAGCTTTGGATATTTTTAAAGTTATCAAGATAAAGCCTGCTTAGGGCAAGAAGTTTCAAGTATCTATTTGGAGAGGCTCTAAACTTAACGATACCCTCTTGTTGGAGTTTTGTGTGATTTGGTTGAAAACTCCACAATATAAAAGCCCTAAAGCCTCCGGTTTCATCTTGAAGTTCTCTCACTCTTCTTAAATGCTCAACTATATCTTCATCATTATCCACCGAACCGAACATCATAGTAGCGGTTGTTTTCATGCCTATCTCATGAGCTGCTCTATGCACGGCTATCCACTCGTCGCTTGTAAGTTTTTTGGGAGCTATCACTTCTCTCACTCTATCGCTGAGTACTTCCGCACCGGCTCCGGGCATACTAAAAAGACCTTTGTCATAAAGTCTTTGTAAAACCTCTTTATAGGAGATTTTTGATATTTTAGCTATATAGTCTATCTCTACGGCGGAAAATCCATGTATGGTTATCTCGGGATAATTTTTGCTGATCCACTCCACAAGCTCTTCATACCACTCTATCTTTAACTTGGGGTGAACTCCGCCTTGAAAAAGTATCTGAGTTCCTCCGATACTTAGTAGCTCCTCTATCTTTTTGCCTATCTCTTTAAAGCTAAGCACATAAGCTTCATCACTTTTTTGGTGGCGATAAAATGCACAAAATGAGCAATCCACCCAGCACACATTGGTATAGTTTATATTTCTATCGACTATAAATGATACGATGTTGTCGGGATGAAGTTCTTGCTTTTTTCTTAAAGCCATTTCGCCTATCTCTTTGAGGTTGCTATTTTGTAAAAGTTCCAAGGCTTCTTTGTCGGTTAATCTTTTATTCATACAGTGTGTGCTACCCTTTCAAAAATAAGCTTTATTATACTTCAATATTTGTTAAGAGGCGATAAATGAAAAAAACTTTACTTATTATTTTATTTTTAATGTCGTGTGTAGTTCTTTTTGAGTTAATACTTCAAAGAGTCTTTGGATAGGTTAATTGCATCAAACGGTTTTCCATACAAATAGCCTTGCATCATATCTATATCCAACTCTTTTAATGTTTTACTTATCTCCTCTTGGCAAACAAACTCTGCAACAGTTTCGATATTTAACTCTTTTGAAAGTTTGGTGATATGCTTAACTATAAAGTAGTTATTTTTATTTTCATAAATATCTTTTATCAAGCTACCATCTATCTTCAATATATCAGTATGCAATTTCACAAGATATTCAAAGTTGCTATACCCGCTACCAAAATCATCTATGGCGATTTTTACTCCGTATGACTTAACTTTCATGATAAACTCTTCTATAAATTCAAAATCTTCTATCATTTCGGATTCTAAAAGCTCAAAAGTGATCCTTTTTCCTACATCTTTAGTGTTATTATCTAAAAATTTCATAATCAATTTATTAATTTTATCGGATAAAATATCTTGAATAGAGAGATTTATGGATATGTTCAACTTATCATCTTTTACAATTAGATCAAAACATTTTTTTATAATCTGCATAGATAATTCTATATATACTTTTGAAGATTTTGCTATCTCAAGATATGGATATATACTATCAATCTTATCTCTATTTTTTATCCTTGAAAGTGCCTCATACTTTATAATTTTTCCTGTTTTTATATCTACAAGAGGTTGAAGATATATGATAATCGAATTATTTTTTATAGTTTCTTTTAGTATGTTTGATTTTTTAAGATTTGCATGAATGATAGTTTTTTTACTATTTCCATATGATTTATTGTATATGTAATAGTTCAAATCCTTATCTGATTTTGCATTTATCAATGCTATATCCGCATTTGAAAAAAGCGGAAGCTCTTCGCTTACTCCTATACTTACACTTACCTCAAATATCAAATCATTATATTCTATTTTTTTATTCGATATTTCACTGATATACTTTTTTGCAATCATATCTTTATCTATATTATCAGCATCCAATAAAACACCAAAATCATCTCCTCCAAGCCTATAATACCTCGCCCTATACCCCATTTTTATATTTTTTATAATTTTTGCCACCTCTGATAGTATATGATCTCCTGTTTCTACACCATAAAGTTCATTAAAATTCCTAAAATTATTTATATTTATCAAAAATAGTATGGGATGAGAAAGTCTTTGTTTATCAATATCAAAAAAATCCCTATTTAAAAGCCCTGTCAATTTATCGGTTTTAGAAACTATCTGCAACTTTTTATGCTCATTATTAAATTTTTTCATAAAGTACAATAAAGAGATAAGTGCGATAAATAGTATTATTTGCAAAAGAATAGCAAATGTAGAAAAACTTAACTTTTTTTCTTTCAATTTTTCATTTATATTGTAATATATAGATGAAAGTTCATTTAAAATATCTCTATTTTCAAACATTGCATTAAAATACTTTTTATAATATACATAATATTTTTGAAATACATTTAATTGACCGAGTATTTGAGCATTGTACAAAAGTTCGGTTTTATCATCGCTTTTATAATTTTTAAAATAGCCATAATCTTGAAGAAATTTTTCCAATATCAACTTATCGTTTACTGATTTTAAAACTATCATATCAAAAATCGTATCATTCAATTTTTTCAAATAATCTCTATTTTTTATATTTTGAGTTGCTCTTTTGTTGAGTAAAAGTGTATAAAATATAGAATTTTTAAGAGGAGAATTAAGTATTTCAAAATGGTAAATACTCTCTATTTTTTTACTTACATAATCTTTTAAAGCCTTATTGTGAAAATCATTGGTTTGCTTGTCTAATTTATTTATAAGCATATTAATTTCATCATAATTGTTATATAGAAAAAAACTAAGCTTTAATGTCTCTTTATCTATATTGTATATGTTGTTTTTAAATTCATTTATTTTGTGGCTTACCTCTTTCTCTTGAAGTAATACATTGTGAAGACTTTTGCTATTATACTTATAGCCTAAAAATGTAATTATAAGTATCAAGATGGTTAATACGGCTTTTGTTTTCATCTTAGGCTACCAATGTCCGGACTTTTACCGGTTAATGTCAATAAAAACTTATATATAAGCTCTATTTGTTTATCATCCAAATCAACCCCGAGATTCATATATCCCATAGTCCGTATAGCCACTTTAAGATCTTTTATATCTCCCGTATGAAAATATGGAGAAGTCAATGCTATATTTCTCAAAGAGGGTACTTTATACACATGTATATCTATCTTTTTATGAGTAATAGAGTATCTATCTCTTACAAAAGCCATTTTTTTATTATTTACCACACCTATCTTGGAAAAGTTATTGCCACCCACATTTTTTCCATTGTGACATACTATGCAACCTGTTTTTACAAAAAGTTCATAACCTCTCTTCTCATCTTTGCTTAAAACATCTTTGCCTTTAAGATAAAGATCAAATTTAGAATCAGGAGTAGTTAAAAATTTTTCAAATTCAACTATCGCATTTTGAAACATTTTGTAAGTATTGTAGTCTTTTTTATATATTTTTTGAAATTTGCTTTTATATGGCTCTTTATTGATAATTTTCTCAATATGTTCATTTGTTGCACCCATTTCAGAACTATCGTGAGTGGGACCGTTTATCTGCTCATACAGATCCTTAAATCTTCCATTCCACATCTGTTTGAAATTATAAACTGCATTTAAAACAGTCGGAGACTGTATGACACCTTTTCTGCCATATATTCCTGCAGACACTTTTCTTGGATCAGCCCAACCGTAACCGGGCTGATGGCAACTTGCACAAGATATTTTGCCATCTTTTGAAAAAGAGCTATCAAAAAAAAGATCTATTCCAAGCTTTGCTTTTGCTTTGTTGATTTTTAGAGTTTTTATGGGTGTGATGATATCATAACTACTCAATGCGGTTAAAAGAAAAGTAATAATTATGAAAATTTTCACACAAAGCCTTCAAATTAATGTTTTTTACACATCACATCTAATGCTATATTTTAATCAAATATTAATTAATTTATCATTAATTTAACCTTTTTATTATAATACCCCACAAAAAAAGATAAATTTAATTTTTTCAAAGTATAATAAAAACAAAAGCAAGGGGCAAAAGATGAGCAACAAACGAAGAAAATTTAGTAGCGAATTTAAAGTAAAACTTGTGTTAGAAGTTTTAAAAAATGAAAAGACTCTAAACCAAGACAAGATGTGAGAGCTTATATATACTTCTATAATTATCATAGATATCATCAAATGCTACAATATAAAAAACCAATAGAGGTGTATGATTATCAGAAATACTTACAAAACATTAAACGAAATGAAAGTGTCATAGATCGTGATTTGTTACAAAAGGTGGCGTAAAGTCAATGGAATTAAAAAAAATTGAAAATTGTCTTGACTTTTGGGGTGGAATATATCATGTTGATAAATTTTGATTCTTTTTGGAACAATTCCTCAAATCGTAAAAGTGAAAAGAGTGATATTTTAAGATTTAGATAATCTTGAAGATATTTTTGGTACAATAATTTCTGTAAAAAGCCTTGATATATTTTCGGTAGAAAATTATAACATTTCAAAGACGATTTAAGACTTTTTTGAGAATTTAATTTAGCTTAAATTGGGGCTTGTTTTTTTGCTGATCCGCAAGTGATTCAGTTGTATAAAAACAGATTTAAGGCAAAGAGGTTGTATGCAAAATTATATCGTAGGAATAGGACTTAGTGCTGGGGGATTAGAGCCATTAAAAGAGATTATTAAAAACTTAAATCCTGAGTTAAATAACACTTATATTATTTTAGAACATCATTCAAAAGAAAGTAAAAATAGATTAGTAAATATTTTATCACCTCTTACCTCTTTAAATGTAAAAGAAGCAGTTGACGATGAAGCTATAAAAGAAAAAACTATCTATACTTGTCCGGCAAATCATCATTTAATAATCGTAGATAATAAAATAGAACTTTATAATATAGAAGAGGATAATAAATTTAAACCTTCAATAAATTGGTTTTTTGAATCACTTTCAAAATATCATTCAAAAGCAGTGGCAGTGATTTTAAGTGGGACTTTAAATGATGGAAGTGGTGGTATTTTAAATATAAAACTAAATGGTGGGATTATTATGGTCCAAGACCCAAAAACAGCTGAATTTGATATGATGCTAAAAAATGCTATTAAAACACAATTAGTTGATTTTCTTTTACCTCCAAAAGAGATAGCTAAAACTCTAAATAACTTATCAAATATCCATTCAGAAATAAAAATAACAAATCTAAAAGAGATTTTAACTATTTTAA
>Ga0256842_1001880_pt1 | contig 16041 bp, 22 predicted proteins | sample 4559240metaG_FD_185973 | JGI IMG/M metagenome (GOLD analysis project Ga0256842, IMG submission 185973) | Hydrothermal vent microbial communities from Guaymas Basin, Mexico - 4559-240 | ecosystem: Environmental > Aquatic > Marine > Hydrothermal vents | place: Mexico: Guaymas Basin | collected...
GTTTTGCAGACTCTAAAGATATAGCTTGTGTTATCATTGAACCAATAGCCGGAAATATGGGCTTTATCCCAGCAGATAAAGAGTTTTTACATGAACTTCGTGAGCTTTGTGATGCAAATGGGACTTTATTAATATTTGATGAAGTTATGAGTGGTTTTAGAGCAACACTAAATGGTGCTGAATCTATAACTGGTGTAAAGCCTGATATTGTAACTTTAGGTAAAGTTATTGGTGGCGGTATGCCAGTTGGTGCTTTTGGTGCAAGACGTGAGATAATGGCTAAACTTTCTCCAGAGGGTCCAGTTTATCAAGCAGGGACTCTAAGTGGAAATCCAGTTGCTATGGCTGCTGGTTTTGCAGCACTTACAAAACTAAAGAAAAATGCACCAGTAATGAATGTTTTAAATGCTCGTGCAACTAGACTTGTAGAGGGGATGAAAAAAGCTGCTGAAGATAATGGTATAGCAATGCAAATAGATACAAGAGGCTCAATGTTTGGTTTCTTTTTAAATGATAAACCAGTTAAAAACTTTGCTGATGCTATCTCTTGTGATAGTGAGTTATTTGCTAAGTTTCATTCTGGAATGATAGCACGAGGTTTTTATTTTGCTTGTTCACTTTATGAGACAGGTTTTATTTCAACTGCTACAACTGATGAGATGATTGAAGATACTATCAAAGCTGCACAAATTGTATTTAAAGAAATTGCTAATGGATAAGAAAGAAAAAGAACCTCGCAAACCTCGTATAAAACCTATTATAGAGGCTGCTGATAGTTTATCTCTTGGTATATCTATGGTTGTCGCAGTCCTTATGGGTGTTGGGATAGGACTTGCACTTAAACACTTCACTGAGATTGCTTGGTTGTTTTGGGTTGGTGTAGCTATTGGGATTGCTGCTGCGATTTTAAATGTATACAAGGCTTATTCAAAACAGTATAAGGCATTTGAAGAGTTAGCAAAAGAGCCTCGTTATGCTATTAAAAAGCAATTAGAAGATGAAGATGATGAGGATTATGGTGAAACAAAGTATTAAGATAATTTTAGGAGTTGAGATACTTATACTTTTAAGTAAACTTATATCTTTTGGCTTTTTTATAAATCTTCAAATAGCATTTTTAAGTAGTTTATTTGTGATTCTTGGTTCTGCTTATGCTCATAGAAAAATGGTTATAAATGATGTCGAAAGTGAAAATATAGGCTATGAGCGAGACTTTTTAGATGAAGTTGAAGATCCACATGAACTTTATGATGATGTAGAGATTAATAATGCCCCTGCAGAAGAGTTGAATCTAAAAGAGATAGTTCAAGAAGAGAGAAAAAAGATAAAAACTTTTTCTGTAAAGAGTATGAAAAAAGGTGCTAGAGCAGGTGTGTCCATGTTTAGACTTGCTCCATATATATTTCTTATTCTTGGATTTATAGCTTTGAAAAATAATAACCTGCTGGATATTGCTATCTATTTGCCATCTTTAATGGTTGGTATAATTGTTGGTTCTATTAGCTCTAAAAGAGTTTTCTCTTAAGAAGTAATCATAGGTATACTTATAGTTATCTTTTTAGATATATCCAAGTAAAAGCTTGTATTTGCAGCCATAACTTCTAGCTCATTAACCTCTTGAGTATTTATTTTTAGTGCTGAAACTTCTATGGAAAAAATACTGTACTTTTTGTTTTCAAACTTTATATGTTCACCAATTCTATAGTAAATCTTCGTATTAATCTTTTTATTTTCCATAAAACAAGTATATATTTTAGAATATATTTTTATAAAGGAGTTTGAGTCAATTATAATATCTGGAATAGTTGGATCAAACTCTTTAGTAAAAATAATATTTGAGTTTATTGATTTTGTAGATATACACAGATCAACTAGTGTGTAGATATTTGTAAGCTCACCAGTAGGTTTAGGATTGTTTAGTTTAAAAGATGGTGTCTGATAAAGTTTGATGCCTATCTCATCATCATTTTCATAACCAACGCTAAGAGCAAAAAAGTTATAACGACCATATTCTAACTTGATAAATGTAGTTTTAAAGCCGAAAGTAACGTTTGCATAAGTTGTAGCAAGCCTGAACAACTCATTTGGAGTTATTGCACCAAGAAGAAACTGAGCCTCTGCATTTACAGATTTTATCTTTCCACTTGAGTCAAAAAGTACGAAAGGATTATAATCGTACTCTATCCATTGTTGCTCAAAAGTCATAAATTACTATTTACTCTTCTATATAGTTTTTAAGTTTACGCCCAACCTTAGGGTGCTTAAGCTTTTTGATAGCTGAAGATTCAATTTGACGAACACGCTCACGAGTAACGCTAAGCTCTTTTCCAATCTCTTCTAAAGTTCTATCACTCTCATCATCCATAATTCCAAAACGAAGTTTAATAACTGCTTTTTCGCGCTCATTTAATTGTTCTAGTACAGACTCTATCTGAACACGCAAGTCATCTTTTAAAATTGCATCAGATGGAGAAAGTGAACTTTTATCTTCAATAAAGTCACCGAAACGACCATCATCTTCACTACCAATAGGTGCTTCTAATGAGATTGGCTCTTTAGTGATTTTGATAACATTTTTAACTTTTTCAACACTTAGACCAACCTCTTCAGAGATTGTATCAACATCTGGCTCTTTACCATGTTCTTGAAGGTGTTTACGCATGATTTTATTGATACGGTTAATAGTTTCAATCATATGGATAGGGATACGAATAGTACGAGCTTGATCTGCAATAGCACGAGAGATTGCTTGACGAATCCACCAAGTAGCATAAGTTGAGAACTTATAACCTTTTTGGTATTCAAACTTATCAACAGCTTTCATAAGACCAATATTACCCTCTTGAATAAGGTCAAGGAATGGAAGACCACGGTTTGTATAGCGCTTAGCGATAGATACAACAAGTCTAAGATTTGATTTTGCCATCTTAGTTTTAGAAATTTCAGAGATATTTTTACCACGCTTGATTTGTTCTAAAATATCTGCTAATTTATCTGGTTCCATATCAAAAGAGTTTTTACTTGCTTCTTTTGTTTGAACAAGTTTTTTAATCTCCATATACGTAGAAACCATTGTAGCTTCTGGAACCATATTTGCAATATCTTCTTTTTTAAGCTCTTGAATCTTATCAACTAGAATTTTGTGATTTGCTTTTAGAGTTGCATTGAAAAGTGGAAGTTTATACTCAAGTCTTTTAAGTTCTTTATCAAAACCATCATCACTCTTAAGTGCAGTTTCCATTGCTTTTACAAGTTCGTTGATAAGTTTAGATGTTGGACCAAGGTCAAGTAACCTATCCTTTAGTGCAGCTTTTTTAAATGTAACGCCTAAAAAGTACTGAACAGTTTCTAGAGTTAAATCACCATCTAATGTATCAGGTGCTTTGTCTGTAAGTTTAGTCCACTCTTTTTTAGCTTTTTCTAAAGCTTTAAAGCTTGCAGTAACTTTTTCTACTCTACTTTTATCTTTAGCTGATAAAGTTTTTGCTATTTCACCTTCAGTTGGCTCAGTAGCAGCATCATCAGAATCTTCTTTTTCATCTTCAAAGCTTTTAAATAACTCTTTAACACGTCTTTCACGATTAATAAGTGGTTCTCTGTAATCAAGAATAAAGTTGATTAAGTAAGGTACTGAACAAATAGCATCGATGATAATACTTTCACCACCCTCTATCTTTTTACTTATTTCAATCTCTTCTTCTTTAGTAAGTAGAGGAATCTGACCCATTTCGCGAAGATACATACGAACGGGAGAATCTGAACGAGACCACTCTAGCAGTTCATGTTCTTTAAGTATATCAAACTTATCAGTTTCGTTGTTTTCAAGCATTTTTCTTTGAGCAGAGCGTCTAGCCTCAGCTTCTTTGTCATTAAGAAGTTTTGCATGCTCAGAAGCAGTATAGATACAAGCTTTATTTTTTTCAATTAGTTTAAAAATATTTTTTGCTTGTGCTGTTGTAGGTTGCTTCTCAAAAAGTTCCATAAGTGATTCGTAAGTTGAACACTCTTTTGACTTTTTATCTGAGAAAAATGATTCAATGGCTTTGTTTAGTTCTTTAGCTGTCATATTAAAGTATGCCTTGTTGAGTTATTAAGATTTTTTAAAGGTGGATTATACCCAAATATTCTTAATAGCTTATTAATTTATTAGTACATCGACAGAAAATTTGAAAAGTTTTTTTGTGTCTAAAATTTATTGGAACACTGATTGCTAGAATTCCACTAATAAACTAAAAAAAGGTACTTTATGCAAAGTGGATATTACTCTTCAGCAGCGGGAATGGTTACTCAGTTTAACCGTCTTGATGTTATTGCAAATAATCTTGCCAATGTAAATACAGCTGGTTTTAAAGAAGATGACGTAGTGGTTGGTGACTTTATGCGTATCTTTAAAGAAGCCAGAGATGAACTTCCAAATGCTAACAACACTAAAGAAGCTGCACAGTTCTTAAATAGAACTATCACTAAAGCACCTCAAATTGTTGATGGATATACCGACCATACTATTGGTGTGATGCAAAAAACTGATAATCCACTAGACTTTGCTCTAACAAAAAAAGGGATGTTCTTTTTAGTAGAAACGCCTGAGGGTGTTAGACTTACTCGCGATGGGTCTTTTTCTATAGATGATGATGGGAATATGGTCACAAAATCTGGTTATAAAGTACTCCCTGATAATTATTTTAATACCAAAGAAGGTATCACAGTCTCCGAAAAAGACAATATCTTAGAAGTTGATAAAAATGGACAACTTTATAGAGATGTGCCAGGCACTGTAGAATTTACTGAAAGTTCAAAGTTCTTTATAGTTCAGCCTGACAACTTGGCGCTTATAAAAAAAGAGGGAAGCAACCTTTATAGATACGATACAAAAGAGCAACTTGAAAGTGTGGAAGCAAGTGGTGCAGTTAAGCAAGGATTTATAGAAAAAAGTAATGTTAATGCTGTAAAAATGATGACACAAATGATAGAAACAAATCGTTTAGTTGGAATGTATCAAAAAGCGATGCAAGTTCAGATGGATGATATGAATAATGATGCTATTAACAAACTAGCAACAGCTAAATAAAATTAAGGAATAAATTATGATGCAATCACTTTATACTGCCTCAACAGGAATGTTAGGTATGCAAACTCAGATTGATACAACAGCCAATAATATTGCCAATGTAAATACAATAGGGTTTAAAAAAAGCCGTGCAGAGTTTGCAGACTTAATGTACAAAGTAATGGAGTATGCTGGAACATCTACATCTGATGTTACTAAAAGTCCAACTGGTATAGAAGTTGGTCTTGGTGTACGTCCTACAGCAATAAATAAAATATTTTCAGAAGGTTCACTAAAACAAACTGATAATCAACTAGATTTAGCTATAACTGGTAATGGTTTTTTTAAGTTAGAATTACCAGATGGTACTGAAGTTTGGTCTAGAAATGGTGCCTTTAAAGTTGATCAAGATGGTACTATGGTTAATTCTGATGGTTATAAACTTATTCCAGAGATTGTTATTCCGCCTGATGCTATTAATGTAAGTATTGGTACTGATGGTACTATTACTGTTGTTCAACCTGGTCAACCAGAAGCTACTGTAGTTGGTCAAATTCAAACAACAAACTTTATTAATCCATCTGGTCTGCACTCTATGGGGGATAACTTATATATTCAAACTGATAGTTCAGGTCAGCCTGTTGAGGGGGTACCAGGTGTTGATGGTTTAGGTATCATTAGACAAGGTTTCGTTGAGCTTTCAAACGTTGAGCTTGTTGTTGAATTAACTGATCTAATTACTGGTCAAAGAGCTTATGATTCTAACTCAAAAGTAATCACAACGAGTGATGAAATGTTGCAAACTACTAATAATCTTAAACGATAAGAACTTCCTTAAATTAGCTTGATACTAAATGATATCAAGCTAACTACTCCTCTACATGTAGAGCCTTAATACAAATAAAACAACAATTTCGATATAATCCCATAATTATTTAATAAAATATAATTAGGATTTTAATATGAGTAAAGCAAATATTGATGGAAAAGTTTGGACTTTTGGAAAAGATATTGATACAGATTTAATAATAGCTGCACGCTATTTAAACACTTCAGTACCAGAAGAATTAGCAAAGCATGTTATGGAAGATGCTGATCCAGAGTTTGTAAATAAAATGAGTGTTGGTGATGTTATAGTAGCTGGTGAAAATTTTGGTTGTGGTTCATCTCGTGAGCATGCACCTATCGCACTTAAAGCTGCTGGTGTTGCTGCAATCATTGCTCCAACATTCGCAAGAATTTTTTATCGTAATGCATTTAATATGGGTCTTCCAATTTTTGAACTTCCACAGAGTGCAGAGATAAGTGAAGGTGATGAGATTAGTGTAGATATGGATAATGGAACTATTACAAATAAAACTACAAGTAAAACATATAACTTTACACCAATACCTCCATTTATGCAAGAGTTAATCGATGCTGGTGGATTAATGAACTTCGCACAAAATGAGATAAACGAACAAGGAAACAAATAATGAAGAAATATAGAATTGCACTTATTAAAGGTGATGGAATAGGACCTGAAATAATCGATGAAGCTACTAAGGTTTTAGATGCTGTTGCTTCTTGTTTTGACTTTGATTTTGAGTATGAAGAACTACTTATGGGTGGTTGTGCTTATGATGTAACTGGAGATCCCCTTCCACAAGAAACAATCACAACTTCACTAAATAGTGATGCAGTACTTTTTGGTGCTATTGGTGGAGAAAAATGGGATTCACTTCCTCGTGAAAAACGACCAGAGAGCGGACTTTTAAGATTTAGAAAAGAGTTGGGAGTTTATGCAAATCTTCGTCCTGCAGTTGTTTATGATGAATTAGTAAATGCATCTTCACTTAAACCTGAAATCATTAATGGTGTTGATATTATGGTAATTCGTGAACTTATCGGTGGTATCTACTTTGGAGAGCCTAAAGGTCGTACTGAAGATAAGGGTTGGAATACTATGGTTTATACTCGTATGGAGATAGAGCGCATAGCTCACCAAGCATTTAAAATTGCACAAAAAAGAAGTAAAAGAGTTTGTTCTATTGATAAAGCAAATGTTCTTGATGTATCTCAACTTTGGCGTGACGTTGTAATTGAAATCTCAGAACAATACCCAGATGTTAAACTTTCTCATATGTATGTAGATAACGCAGCAATGCAACTAGTACTAAATCCTAGACAATTTGATGTTATGCTTACTGGAAATATCTTTGGTGACATCCTTTCAGATGAAGCGTCTATGCTTTGTGGTTCTATTGGTCTTTTACCATCAGCATCTGTTGGTGAGAAAATTGGTGTGTATGAGCCTATCCATGGTTCAGCTCCAGATATCGCAGGTCAAGGTATAGCTAACCCAATAGCTACAATATCTTCTGCTGCTATGATGTTAAAATATGCATTAGGTGAAGAACTTGCTGCTACAAAGATTGACAATGCAATTAAAAGAGCTTTAAGTGAGGGTTATAGAACAGGAGATTTAGCGCAGTATGATGCTAAAGAGGTTTGTTCAACTTCTGAGATGGGTTCTATCATCGCAAATTACGTAGTAAAGTAGAAACTACTCAATAATGAAAACATTAACTTTAGCTAATATCTATGAACTTCAAGGGCTTAAAGAAGAAGCTCTTGATATTTACAAAGAGATACTTAAAAAAGATTCAAATAATAGTGAAGCTAAAATTGCCATAAGAAGACTATCTGGAATGAGAAAGAAGTTTTTAAATGTAAATTCTGAAATGAAAGATTACTTTTTAAAAATGGAAGAAGATATAGAGTTTAACGAATTTGAAAGGTGGTTACTAAAGCTATGGAATTAAAAGATGTAATACTATCAACACTAGCAGAGATGGAAGATACTTCTGAACCTGTAAATAACACTACTAAACCAATACAGCAAAGCACTTTGATAAAAGAAGAAGAAAAAGAGGTTGCTTTTGAAGAGTCACCTACTAAAAAATCAGATGAGATGTTGTTTTTAACTTCTATGCGTGAGAGACTACTTGTGTTATTTGAAGGTTTTCAAGCACCAAACAACACAAATATCGAAGCAAAAGTAGATATGACTTTAAACTTTTTAGAATATGTATTGGTAAATATTGATGAACGTGTTAAAAATATAGAAAAAGGTACAAAATAATGGGTCAATACAGAGTACTAATAGATGCTAATGACGAAAAGGGTTTGGTACATAAAGTATCTACAATCTTTTTTAATGAAGATCTAAATATATTATCAAATAGCGAGTTTGTTGATAAAGAAAATAATAAATTTTTTATGCGTTCTGTCGTTGATGGAGATATCAATCAAGATATTTTAAAAAGTTTGATTGTAGATTCTTTACCAAATTCTGCAACTGTTGAAGTTGTAGAGCCTAAAAAGAAAAATATTATTATAATGGCTACTAAAGAGATGCATGCACTTGGTGATATCTTGGTTCGTCATGAAGCTGGTGAACTTGAAGCAAATATCTTAGCAGTAGTTTCAAACTATGACATATTAGAATCGTTTGTTGGTAAATTTAATATCCCATATATTACTGTTTCTCATGTGGATTTAAATAGAGAAGAACATGAAGCTAAGGTTCTTGAAGAGTTATTAAGATTTGAAGATATTGATTATATAGTTTTAGCAAAGTATATGCGTATTCTTACTCCAACTTTTATAGAGGCATATGAGGATAAAATTATAAATATTCATCACTCTTTTTTACCTGCTTTTATAGGGGCAAACCCTTATAAACAAGCTTATGAACGTGGTGTTAAAATTATAGGTGCTACTTCACATTTTGTGAATAATAATCTTGATGAAGGTCCAATCATAGCTCAAGAAGTTATACATGTAGATCATACTTACTCTTGGCGAGATATGCAAAAATCTGGTAAAGATGTTGAAAAAGTTGTACTTTCTCGTGCTTTAAAGTTAGCTCTTGAAGATAGAATCTTTGTGTATAATAATAAAACGGTTATCTTTTAATGAGTTTCAATTTAGTATTAGTTAATCCACAGATACCTAATAATACTGGTGCAATAGGGCGTTTATGTGTAAATGCTGGAGCATCTCTTCATATTATTAAGCCCATAGGTTTTGATATTGATGAAAAAGCTGTTCGTCGTGCTGGACTTGATTATTGGGCTAAGTTAGACTTGCATGTTTGGGAATCTATTGATGAGTTTTTTCTTGAAAATGAGATTAAAGATAATGCTCACTTTGCAACAACAAAAACGGATAGACCTTACTTTGAAGCAGAGTTTAAAGATGGTGATTTTATATTTTTTGGAAGTGAAACAGCAGGAATCCCAGAAACTATACTAAACAAGTATAAGAGTCAAAAGATAACTATACCTATGACCAATGAAGGTAGAAGCCTGAACTTAGCTATAAGTACTGGTATTGTACTTTATGATGCAATTCGTCAAACTTTTGACACATTTGAGGTTTAATTATGCTTGATATTATTATGTCTGTATTGTTTGTATTATTTATGGTGTTTATATTTGGTGGTTATCATAAACAAAAATCATCAGAGCGTGAAGCTCAATTTAGAAGAGATGAAGAGCTAGAAAAAGAGAAAAATACTAAGTCTTAAAAAAATCTATTTGCTAAATCTTCTATCTTGCTTTCAAACCTTTCAAATAAACTTTGTACATTTTTTACCATTACTGACATTTTAAATCCTTTAATTAGTTGACAAATAGTACACATTTTTTCAACTGATGATTAAAAATATGACAAATTGTCATATTTTTTTGACAATTTTGTAAAATAACATTATAATAGTTTAAATATAAGGAGAATGACATGAAAAGCTTTTTAGATATTGTTGAAGAGATTAAAGGTGTTGTATCTAGTGAATTTGGTGGTAGAAAAATATTTGATAAAGATGTAGCTGATGTGCTGGGTGTATCTCAAATGAACTTTGCTACAATGAAAAAAAGAAATAAGATACCATATATGGAACTTCTTGACTTTTGTGCTACTAAATCCATATCTATTAACTGGATGCTTTATGGTCAGTCTCCTGAGAGTTTAGTTGATGCCACAAATAAGTTCTTTATGATTAAGTACTTTGGAGATATTTCTGCATCTGCTGGTGGTGGATCTGATGGTGATTACGAAGAAAATAAAGAGATAGAGATACCACATGAATTTGTTATGATGCTTGGTGGTGAGAGAGAGTTAAAACACATAGAGGCCATAAATGTTTCAGGTGATTCCATGGAACCTACTTTCTCTTACAATGACATAATCTTTATAAATAGAAGTAAAACTGACTATCAACGTGGTGGAATTTTTACCATTAGAACTGAGGCTGGTTTATTTATAAAAAGATTAGTTCGTAGAATAGATGGAAAAATAGATATAATATCAGATAATGATGTTTATCAAACTCAAACTCTAGAACCACAAGATATAGAAGTTATAGGAAGAGTTGTAAGTAGATTTGGTGATGTTGATTAAAAAGGTTTAAATTTGAAGTATATTTTTGTTGTTTTATCTGTTTTTGTTTTTCTAGGTTGTAGCTCTAAAAAGCTTAAGGATGTAAAAAAAGTTGAAGTAAAACAACAAGTAGAAGTTGAAGTTAAAGTTGTTAAACCAAGTATTGTTTTAGACCTAGTAAATATACCTCAAGACGTAGATGTTTTTTTAGATAATGCCACTGATGAAACAACACTTTACCCAATTCAAAATAAATATGAAAAATACTACTTTTCAATGTGGAACAAAAATAAGCCTAGAGAAGACTTGGCTTCTGTAAAATGGCCATTTAACACTTACACTTTGGGTAAGAGTTATGGAGAAAATTTACAATTATTAAAGAAAGATTTTTTTGGTGATATGTTAGAAAACTCCAACTTTAAAAACTATGCAACTTTAAACTTAAAAGCTATTACCATTTCGGAAGTAAATTTAAGAGCTTTCCCTACATGTAGACCAGTGTTGATGGATCCAAACAAAGCAGGTGAGGGTTTTCCATTTGATTATATGCAAAATAGCTCAGTCCATGCAAATAAACCAATTTTACTATCACATTATTCAAAAGATAAAGAGTGGGCTTATATATTTACAAGTTTTGCATCTGGATGGATAAAAACTTCAGAGTTAGTTTTAATAGATAAAAAATACACGGATAAATGGCAAAAAGCTAAACAAGTTAGAATAATAAAAGAGAATGTAGCTATTTATGACAGCAATAATAACTTTATGTTTAAATCTAAAGTAGGGATGTTATTCGCTTTGGTTAGTGAAGATAAAAATAGTTACACAATTTTAACAGTAGCTAAATATAAAAATCAAAGACCTCTTTTTATTAAGTCTAAAATATCTAAAAATATTGCCAGTGAAAATGTTCTAAAACTTACTAGACAAAATTTAAAAACTATTATCAATGAAGTAAAACAAACTAACTATGGTTGGGGTGGCATATATGGGCAAAGAGACTGCTCTTCAATGCTTAGAGATTTATATGCACCTTTTGGCATATGGTTACCTAGAAACTCTTACCAGCAGGCCCAAGTAGGCAAAGTTATATCTTTAGATAAGAAAAGTGATGAAGAAAAAATAATACTTATAAAAGATAAAGCAGTACCTTTTAAAACATTATTATATAAAAAAGGTCATATACTTTTATATCTAGGAACCTACAAAGATGAAATTATTGTTTTACATAATGCTTGGGGTATTAAAACTAAACTAAATGGTGTAGAGGGTAGGTTTGTTATAGGTAAACCTGTGTTTAGTACTTTGAGTTTTGGAAAAGGTTTAAGTGATTATGATGAAAGTTCAGAGATACTCACTAACTTAAAAAGTATGAATATCATAACAAACTAGATATATTAAGCTTTTATATCTAGTAATGTTCCAAACATCTCATCTTGTGTTTTTATAGCTGCTACATTTACTTCAGTAGCATCTTGTGCAATGATTTGATCTGGAATCTCTTTTGCTAAATCTGTTTGACTTTTTTTTGAGCCATTATCATCAGCTTTTACATTGTAAGCACTTACAGATGAGTTTGAAGAGTTTGTAACTCTTGTATCACTTGATACAAACTTATCGGTATTTACATTTGCAATATTATTCCCAGATGTATTTAGCATAGTTTGATGAGCTTGTATTGATGATACATTATTTGATATATTCATGTAAAACTCCTTGTGTCTTTGTCAATTATAGTACTATAAAGATAAAAATATGTTTATAAAATTGGAGTAGTTTGTCTACATGTAGAACTTATGCCTACATGTAGAGAGTGTAAGTTAGTGTAAATCAGCGTTAAGTTTAACTTCTCTAGTTGAGCGTGAAGCTGTGATTTCACCTGTCATAGAGTTTTGTCTAAAGTGAATACCATAGAATCCAGCAAGTTGTTTTCCTTTGAAAATTTCACCTTGCATATTCATATTTGTATTTATTTTCATTATTTTTTCTAACTCTTCTGGGTAAATTGCTATTTTTGTACCCTCTAAGATAGCTATACCTGCATCGATAATACAACCATCACCAAGTGGAATACCGCAAGTTGAGTTTGCACCAAGAAGGCAGTTTTTACCAATAGAGATAGGATTACCATCAGTTCCTGATAATACACCAAGGATAGAAGCACCACCACCAATATCAGAACCATCACCAACGATAGCAGAAGAACTTATACGACCTTCAACCATAACTGAACCAGTAGTTCCAGCATTAAAGTTGATGTATGAAGCACCTGGCATTACAGTAGTTCCAGCAGCAAGTTGCGCACCAAAACGAACTTTAGAAGTATCTAAGATGCGAGTGTTGTCTTGAGGTATGATATGTTGTAAGAAACGTGGGAATTTATCTACAAAATCAATATGTGGGTATTCATTTGCTAGTTTTAATTCTATCTCAAATTCTCTTAGATAATCAAGTTCTATTGGCTGACCAGCAGACCATGCAACATTTGGAAGCGCACCAAAGGCACCATTTAAATTGATATCTCTTAAAGGCACTTTTGCTTGAGATATTGCATATAGTTTTAAGTAAGATGCTTCAACACTTTTAAGTGGAGCGTCATCAAAGATAAAAGTAACTTTAAATTCACCCTCTAAAGAACCACTTGTCATGATTTGAGTGTAAAGTGAAGAGACTACTTGGATGTTTTTGTGAGCATCACCAAAAGCTTCATCAGCATAAGGAGTAAATGCGTTAAGACAACCTTTTAAAAAGTCTGCATTGATATTACATACAACTTCGCTCTCGCTAAAGTCAACCTCTACACCTTGCTCTGCTAATGCTTTGATGAAGATAGCAGCTGAACCAAAGTTTTCATCCCAGTTAATTAGTGGATAAGTAGCTTGAAGAGTTTTATCTACATTGAGTTGACCTAAGTCAGCGCGACAAATACCAAACGCTAAAGGATCTCTATATCCAGTAGTTGTTGATTTGATATTTTCTATAAGTGCTTTAAAAGCATCTGATGTTTCTATTATTTGCATTGAATTCTCGCTTAAGTAATTTATTAGTCGCATTATACTAAAAAACTACTAACAATAATTTATATATACTTCCATCATGAATAAATGGTTGGAAATTTTAAAAAATAATGATTTTATGGGCGTTAAGAAGTACATAAAAGATGGTGCTGATGTAAATGATACAAATGATAATGAAGAATCGGTTTTAGCTTTATCGATGCGTCATAAATGTGATGAAGATATTGTTATGCTTTTAGTTGATAGTGGTGCAGATATATATGATTTTGATGAAGAGGGTGTTAGTATCTTTGAGATGGCTATCACTTACGGAAACCTTGAAATGGTTAAGTATATGATAGAGCAGGGTATAGATGTAAATCTTACTCAAAGAAGAAGCAGGTTTACTCCTTTGATGGCTGCTACCTGTTACGGTCGTGTAGAAGTTGCTAAATTACTCATAGAAAATGGAGCTAAAAAAGATGCCACTGATTCTAAAGGTATAAGCGTTATTGATTTTGCTAGAAAAATGAATAAGAAGAGTATTTTGGAATTACTTGATTATGATGAAAATGCACCTAAAAATACTGGATATGCAAGATAATAAAAAATAGTTTTTAATCAAAAAATTTACCTTGTCTTTCGTCATCAAGAGGTTTTCTTTTTTCTTTAGTTAGCCACTCCTGAAGTAAGGCTTCTACGACTTTACTTAGACTCATCTTGTATCTACTTCTTGAGTACTTCATAGCTTCATCCCAAGTTTTTCTATCAACTAGCAAGCTTCTTGTTATTTCATCTTTTGGTTGCATATAAATCCCTAAGATGCATTGAGCAGAGATACAAAACTTTTGTAGCTATCTACTATTTGTTGATTTCTTTGTTTGTCTATATAAAACTCTATAGCTTTTTTACCAAGACGAGGGATCTCATTTTTAACAGCCCAACTACTTACTGTTCCTTCTGGAACTTCAAGTATATTTGCTAAAGTTTTTTGAGTAATATTTAACTCATTACAAACTTGTTTCACTACATTTAGTCTTTTCTTTTTTGGAGTCTTCTGGTTTTGTAATACTTGAGGTTCTTCTTCAATTTCAGTATTTTCTTTTATCCAAGATATAACTTCACTACCAGTTAGAACCCAGTCTCTTGAACTTAATTCTCTAACAACTTCATTTGTAAATTTAGAGTAGTTTTCTTTTGCAAACTCTTCATTGGTAATTTGACAAAGTATAGAGAAACCTAGTTGTTGTGATCCTGCACCACTATTCGCCCAATCAAAAGTTTCACTTTTATCAAAAATATCATGTCTAGTTTGAAATTCCAACTCACCGTAAGTTACGAACTTACCACCAAGTAGTGCACGGTGCCCTTTAAATACATAATTATTTCTACTATTAATAACCATTTATTCCTCTTCTATTTTAAATGTATAGTGTTGATTTTTATGCTTATAATCTACTTTTTTGTTAAAAAAGATAAATTTGTAAATCATATATATGGACAGAGTTAGCAAGAATAGTGCCAATAACCAAACTAACATGATATATTTCCTTGATTTTTACTTATTTTAGTAAATCGGCAATATAATTATTATATTAAATTATATGATATTTTTGATCTATTTAGAAAGTCTGTAAATAGTTTAAAATACCTCTCTACATGTAGAGCATCTATTGAGCAAAGTGAAATTTCAACTGAGATATTATTTGGTTTTAAAATTGGAAGAGAGGAGAGTTCAATATCTTGTGGGATTTGTTTCATTATATCGATAAGAGTATTTTCATTAGTTTGTGCTAAGAGAGTTAATCTATACTTTTTTTCACTTTTTGAAAATAGTCTTTGTATAACTTCACTTAACATTGGATGTGCCATCTGAGGAAAACCAGGAACAAAGAAAAATCTATCTTCAAGTGAGAAGCCTGACATATTATTTACTGGGTTGAAAAGCAAGTTAGAACCACTAGGTAAATCTGACATAAAGATTCTATGTGGATAAGCTTCCTCACCAAACCTTTCTTGTATATCTGACTCAAACTTAGGATGTCGTACTAATGCTCTACCTGTAAACACATCAGCAGCGATAGAGCGTGTTAAATCATCAGGAGTTGAACCAATACCTCCAAAAGAGAATAAAACACTTTTATCATCATCTTTGACTAGTTTATAGATATTTTTCATAAGTGTTGCATCATCTTTTAGTATAAAACTCGCACAAAGTTCATGTCCATATTTTTTTAGTTCAGCTTTTAGAAATTCAAAGTGTTTATCTACTCTTCGACCGTTTAAAATCTCACTTCCAATTATGCAGGCGTAAAAGTTCATACTATAGACCTGAAGCAGTTTTTTCTTTTAAAAGTCTGTTGAACATATCAGGATATGATTTTTGAAGTTTTTTTAGTTTCTCCATATCTTGTTCTTGAGATTCTACATACTTTTTAAAGTGTTGGTATTTTTCTTCTGCTTTCTTTTGTGTCTCTTCTTCTGTTTTTTTAGTTTCCTCTTTTTTATCTTCTTTGACTACTTCTTTTGTTTTGTTATCATCTTTTTTCTGAACTATTGGGACTATTGCTACTG
>Ga0256842_1001881_pt1 | contig 16036 bp, 15 predicted proteins | sample 4559240metaG_FD_185973 | JGI IMG/M metagenome (GOLD analysis project Ga0256842, IMG submission 185973) | Hydrothermal vent microbial communities from Guaymas Basin, Mexico - 4559-240 | ecosystem: Environmental > Aquatic > Marine > Hydrothermal vents | place: Mexico: Guaymas Basin | collected...
AAGGAGCGTAAAAGGCACTACCTGTTTTGAGAAGAGAAACTATCTCTCCTCCACCTTTTCTGGTCCTTTCCACAATCTCTTCTATCTTATCCTTTGGCAAAAGCTCTGTTATTGGAATTCCAGCAACTGTTGATAATCTCGGAATAGGGACCATGGTATCTCCATGACCGCCCAAAACAAAGCCATTTACATCTTCCACAGACACATCCAATTCTTTTGCAACAAAATACCTAAATCTGGCTGTATCCAATATCCCAGCCATTCCCATAACCCTATTAGGTGGAAATCCAGAAACTTTATAAGCGACATATACCATTGCGTCCAAAGGATTTGACACAACAATAATTATAGCATTTGGAGAAAGAGGAGCCACTTTTTCTGTTACGCTTTTGACAATTTCTGCATTTTTAAACAAAAGGTCATCTCTGCTCATTCCAGGCTTTCTAGGAAGCCCAGCAGTAATCACAATAATGTCTGAATTCGCAGTATCTTCATAACTGTTGGTTCCAACAATATTTAAATCATATCCCCATATAGGACCGGCCTGAGAAAGATCCAATGCCTTTCCTTTTGGCATATCCTCAACTATATCCAAAAGACATATGTCTCCTAACTCTTTATTTGCCAACCATTGAACTAGGCTGGTGCCAACAGCACCAGCCCCTATTACACTGATCTTCTTTCTCATATCACAATCCTTTTTATCCGATTATTACAAGCACTTGATCTTTTTCTACATTATCACCTTCTTTTACATATATCTTCTTTACAACCCCTGATACCGGAGCGTAAATAGAGTTTTCCATCTTCATAGCTTCAAGAATCAAAAGTTCATCACCTTCCTGCACTTCGTCTCCTTCTTCTACATCAATCCTTACTATAAGACCAGGCATCGGAGCCTCTACCTTTGTTCCAGAAACCTCTTCAACTTCTTGTTTAACCTTTTCTTCCACTTTTGCTTCTTTTCTCTCTTTCTTTTCTTCAACAGCAGGAGCTACTCCTAAAGAAGTAATTATAGGCATTCCATCTGCTGATTCTATTTCTACTTTAAATTTCTCACCATTTATGTACACATTAAAAGACCTCTTCGTAACACCTTCTACCTGCATCTTCTTCATAATCTTTTCCTCTCTTTCCCTTTTAATTTCTTCTAAACTCTTTGGTTTAACCTCATCAGGCATTTCTTCAAGCCCATACTTCCACCTCAAAAACTTCTTTCCAGTAGTTGGATAGAGTGCGTAGATCAAAACATCATCAATATCTTTAGCAAGCCCTTCTACCTCTTTCTTTGCCTTTTCTAATTCAGGTTCTAAAATGTCAGCAGGTCTTCCAGTATAAGGGGTCTCTCCTCTAGGATAACCCTTTAATGCCTTTTTCTGGACCTCAGGATCAATAGGAGCTGGAGTCTTTCCATATAAACCATAACAGAGATCTTTTACTTGAGCAGTGATCATCTTATATCTTTCTTCAGGGGTATCAAAAAGAACATTGTTTACTGCTTGTGTGCCAACTATCTGACTTGTAGGAGTAACCAAAGGCACTTGACCTAGCTCTTTTCTTACTCTTGGAAGTTCCCTTAAAACATCATCTAACTTGTCTAAAGCATCCATCTGTTTTAACTGATTGTACAGATTGGAAAACATACCACCAGGAATCTGATGTAATAGGACATTTACATCTATAACAGAAATTCTATCATCTAGAAGATGTCTGTATTTTTCAGATATCTTTACAAAGTATTCTGCACACTTTGTAAGCTGTTTTAGATCAAAACCTGTATCTCTGTTTGTCCCTCTTAAAGCAACTACTATTGGCTCAATTGCTGGGTGAGATGTCCTGTATGCCCAAGGAGAGAGACAAGTATCAATTATATCCACTCCTGCCTCAATTGCTTTCAACATAGTCATATCTGCCATGCCAGAAGTAAAATGGCTGTGAAGGTGAATAGGCACGCTTATATGTTCTTTTAAAGTCTTTATCAAAACATAAGCATCATAAGGTGCTAAAAGGCCTGCCATATCTTTTATACATATAGTATCAGCTCCCATATCCTCTAATTCTTTTGCTTTATCCAAATAGTATTGGAGGTTATAAACAGGTCCTCCCATTCTCTCTTCTGTCAAAGAATAACATATAGCCCCTTGAAAGTGCTTGTTGTTTCTCTTTATTACTTTTACTGCTGTTTTAAAATTTCTAAAATCATTTAAGGCGTCAAAAACTCTAAACACATCTATTCCATTAGCACAGCACCTTTCAACAAAAGCCTCTGCTACATCATCAGGATAATTTCTATATCCAACCAAATTCTGTCCTCTAAGAAGCATAGAAAAAGGGGTATTTTTTATATGCTTTTTAAGAAGCCTTATCCTTTCCCAAGGATCTTCTCCTAAAAATCTATGCATAGCATCAAAGGTAGCACCACCCCAAACCTCCATTGCCCAGAAACCAACTTTGTCCATCTCCTCTGCAATTGGCAAAAGATCCTCTGTTCTTACTCTTGTTGCAAAAAGGGATTGATGTCCATCTCTAAAAGTAAGATCTTGAACTTTTAAAGGATTTGTCACCTCTACTTTTTCGTCCAATGTGCCCGCAATAAGTGTTGAATGTCTTTCTGCCATATCTTACTCCTTTTTAAATCCAATTTTATTTAGACAATCTGTATTGAAGCTGCCACCTTTTATCCATTATAAAATTTCTACTAGACAAAGCCCAGATATTTAAGAAATTTCTTTTGTTTTCATTAACCTTTAACACCTTTTCTTTTGATCTGCTTTCCACTTTTACCACTGATGGATTAAAAAGAACTGCAACAGTTGCAATTAAAACAGCTATTTTTTTGTTTTCAACATTATTCATAGATCCCTTCTCCATAAGCATCGTTTATTACAATAGTTGGAAAATCCTCTACCTCAAGCTCATAAATAGCCTCAGGACCTAAATCCTCATAAGCTATAACTTTTGCTTTTTTTATACACAAAGAAAGCAAAGCTCCAACACCTCCAATTGTGCCAAGATAAACAGCCCTGTATTTTTTTAAGGCCTCTTTAACCTCCTTATTCCTCTTCCCTTTACCAATAGTTGCTTTTACTCCTAAACTATAAAGAAAAGGCGCATATCTATCCATTCTATAACTAGAAGTAGGACCAACAGAACCAATAGGCCTTCCAGGCGGAGTAGAAGTTGGACCAGCATAATAGATCACACTTCCTTTGAGGTCAAAAGGAGGTTTTTTACCTCTTTTTATAGCAGATACCATCCTTTTGTGTGCCATATCTCTTGCTGTGTATATCTTTCCTGTTAGAAAGACCTTATCACCACATCTCAAAGACATTACTTTTTCATCATCTAAAGGAAGCTCTATTTTATGAATCCTCAAAACTCAATTAACCTCCATCTTATTGAATGACATTGAATACTTATGGCAACAGGTAAAGTAGCTATATGACAAGGATATTTATTGATATGAACTCCAAGACAGGTGGTCCTGCCACCAAAGCCCATAGGACCTATGTTTAAATCATTTATTTCCTTTAAAAGCTCTTTTTCCATTTTATCTAGCTCTGGATCTGGATTAGGAGATCCAAGAGGTCTAAAAAGAGCCTTTTTGGCTAAAGTAGAGACATATTCAAAACTTCCACCTATTCCAAGACCAACAACTAAGGGAAGACAGGTATTTAGACCTCTAAGTTTTATTTTATCAATAACAAACTTCTTTATCCTTCTCCATCCAGAGGATGGGAGAAGCATTGAAGAAAAACATACATTCTCGCTACCACCACCTCTAGCCATAAAGTATATTTTTAAAGAATCCCCTTCAATTAGATCAAAATGAAACATAGCTGGTGAATTATCTCCAGTGTTTTTTCTGGTCAAAGGATCGCACATAGAATTTCTAAAATAACCTTCTTTATAAGCATCAATCATAGCTTTAGTCAATATATTTTTTAAACTACCACCTTCTATCTCAACTTCAGAACCTATCTCACAAAAAAACACCCCAATACCTGTATCTTGACAAAGAGGAAGCTTATATTTTTTTGCAATCTCAGCATTTTTTAAGATCTGTTCCAAAACCTCTTTTGCAAGCTTATTTTTCTCTTTTTTCAAAGCCTCTTTTATTGCAATGATCACATCATCTCTAAGTACTGTAACTGCTTCTAAAATCTTTTGCTTTACTTTTTTATAAATGGTATCTGCTGAAATCTTTTTCATAATTATAAATCCAAATCCAAAAAATCTCCTGTGTTCTTATACTTAAAAATAACAGTCTCACCAACATCTAAGTCCTTTACAAATTCATCTAACCTTTTGGGATCAGCAAATAAATGAATAGGAACAAAATACTTTGGTTTTACCTTTTTTAAAAACTCTTCTCCTCCACCAAAATTGGGCAATCTAAAATCTACATTTGAAAAACCGATGTGTATTTTAAGCGTAGATAGATATTCTATAACCTCTATAAACAGTCTATCTGACTCTTCTATTGCCTTATCTGGCAGATTAGGCCATGCCCAACTTGCAAGATCTCCTCCAAAGTATATGTTTATCCCATCACTGTTTATCAAATAAGCAACCCCTAAATCATTGCTTAAAAAAGTTTTGATACTAATCCCCTGATATTCGTACTCCTCATCAGGTTCTACCACAAGATAAGGAGATGAGATCACCTCATCACCATAAAGATCAACAATATCATCTGAAAGCACATACCAGACCTTTTCCCTTCCTTCAAAAACAGACTCTATTTCAGGATTAAAATGATCTTCGTGTCCGTGTGAAAAAAATACAAACACCTCGTCATTATCATTAATGTTCTTTAAAACAACATCTTTTGCACCTTCAGGAAGGTGTTCTTTATTAGGATAATCAAACAAAAACAATTTTTGTCCTAACCTTAACAAAAAACAGCTGTGATAAATGTAAATCACTCTATTTTTCATGTCTTTGTCTCTTTATATCATCTTTAAAGAGTTTATAATCTATTGAATCCACAAGGGCCTGCCAACTTGCTTCAATAATGTTATGAGATACACCTAAGGTTGTCCATTGGGAGTGATTGTCTCTTGACTCAATCAAAACCCTTACTCTAGATGCAGTTCCTCCGTTTTCTTCAGATCTTGGAGTAAGCACCCTAACTTTAAAGTCCATAAGTTTCATCTCTTTCAAATTGGGATAAAACTTCTCCAACCCCTTTCTTAGGGCATTGTCTAATGCATTAACAGGACCTTTTCCAGTAGCTGCAGTGTGCTCAATTTTACCTCCTACCTCTATCATAACTGTAGCTTCTGTGATGGGTTCTTTATCAATACTCCTTTTAGTATCCATTACTCTAAAACTTAAAAATGTATAAAATCTCTTTACCCGACCCAATGCTCTGTTTAATAGAAGTTCAAAAGAGGCATCTGCAACTGAAAATTCATAGCCTTCTGCTTCTAATTCTTTTATAGTATAAAGAAGCTCGCTGACCACAGGATCATCTTTGTCCAAAGATATGCCATATTCTTTTGCTTTGAACAAAATATTGCTCTTTCCAGCAAGATCAGAAAGAACGACCCTTTGTCTGTTTCCAACCTTTTCAGGTGGTATGTGTTCATAGCATCTGGGATTTTTTAAAACAGCACTTACATGAACCCCACCTTTGTGAGTAAAAGCAGCACTTCCCACATAAGGCTGTCTCTTAAATGGACTTAAGTTTGCCACTTCTGCTACAAATCTTGCCACTTCTGTAAGTTTAGACAGATTGCCTTCAGGAATACACTTATAACCGAGTTTTAATTCCAAGTTTGGAATTATAGAACACAAATTGGCATTTCCACACCTTTCTCCATATCCATTTATAGTCCCTTGAACATGAACAACTCCTGCCCTTACAGCAGCAATCGAATTGGCAACAGCAAGTTCAGAATCATTATGACAATGGATTCCTAAAGGAATATCCCCCATCTTCTCTTTTACAAACGATACTATTTCAAAGATCTCGTGAGTCAAGGTTCCACCATTTGTATCACACAAGACAATAACATCAGCACCTGCCTCTTTTGCTGCTTCAATACATGCAAGAGCATACTCTTTGTTTTCTTTAAATCCATCAAAGAAGTGTTCAGCATCAAATATAAGTTCTTTTACCTTAGGTCTTAAATAAGCAATAGAGTTTTTAATGATTTTTAAATTGTTCTCCAAAGAAGTTTCAAGGGCTTCTCTTACTTGAAGATCCCAGGTCTTTCCAAAAATCGTTATTACATCTGTTCCTACTCTGCTAGTTTTCAAAAAGAGATCGTCTTTTTCAGGGCTTAACCTTGGATTATGAGTGCTACCAAATGCAACGATCTTTGAATTTTTTAATTGATAATTTTTTATCTCATAAAAAAACTGTTCATCCGTAGGATTTGAACTGGGCCAACCACCCTCAATATAATCCACACCAAATTCATCAAGCTTTTTGGCTATCCTGATCTTATCCCATGTAGAAAGATTAACCTCTTCTGCCTGGGTTCCGTCCCTTAATGTAGTGTCATAGATATAGATCTTCATAACCGCACCCAACTACTTGTAAGGCTCTTTTTCTAAACCAAAGGCATCGTGTAATGTCCTTACAGCAAGTTCTGTGTACTTTTCCTCAATAAGACAAGATATTTTTATTTCAGATGTAGAGATCATAAGTATGTTTATGTTTTCCATCTGAAGAGCTCTAAAGGCTTTAGCAGCCACTCCAGCATGATTTCTCATCCCAACCCCTATAATAGAAACCTTTGCTACATTTGCATCGTGAAGAACAGCTCTTGCTCCTATTTTGTCTTTATTTTTTTCAATTATCTCCAAAGCCCTGTTTAAATCCTGCCTAGAAACAGTAAAAGTAACATCAGTTCTTCCTTCATTGCTTGGATTTTGAACGATCATATCCACCACTATATTAGCATCTGCTAAAGGTTCGAATATCTCTGCTGCTGTTCCTGGTTCATCATAAACATCTACTAAAGTAATTCTTGCCTGATCCCTATCATAAGCTATTGCTGATACTACTGCTGCTTCCATTTCTTCATCCTCCTCTATTAAAAGAGTTCCAGGTTCATCTTTAAAAGTAGATCTTACATGAACCGGAACTCTGTATTTCTTTGCAAACTCAACAGACCTGATTTGAAGCACCTTTGCACCCATGCTGGCCATCTCTAACATCTCATCATAAGAGATCTTTGATAGCTTCCTTGCTTTTGAACAGATATTTGGATCTGTAGTATAAACACCATCCACATCTGTATATATTTCACAAACCTCAGCATTAACAGCTGCAGCAAGAGCTACAGCACTTGTATCAGACCCACCTCTACCCAAAGTGGTGAGATTGTGCTGCCAATCCCATCCTTGAAAACCTGCAACCACAAGGACATCATACTCTTTTAAGTATTTTAAAAGGTTATTCGAATCTATCTCCAATATCCTTGCCTTTCCAAAGGCACTATCTGTAAAAATAGGCACCTGAAAACCGAGCAAAGACCTTGCTTTGATACCTTTATCTATTAAAAGCATGGAAAATAAAGCCACAGATTTTTGCTCTCCTGTTGTAAGAAGGACATCCATCTCTCTTAGATCAGGATTTTTAGAAAATTTATGAGCCAAATCAATTAAAGAATCTGTCTCACCAGCCATAGCAGACAAAACCGCTATTACTTTATAACCTCTGGACAACTTTCTCTCCACTTTTTGAGCAACCTTCAACATCCTATCTAAACCAGCTACAGAAGTTCCACCAAATTTTTGGACAATGATCTTCATCTTCTCCTCCAAAGGAAATTTCTTTTAACTTTTTGCAAATTTGCAAAAAAAGACCTTAAAGTGTCAATAAGAAAAACAAGGTTTTGTTTATTTTAACAGTTTTAAAAAATCATTTTTAGGTGTAAGAATAAAAATTGTATCCTTTTTTAGCCCTTTTTTGTAAGCTTCTATAGTTCTCCAGTACTCAAAAAACCTTGGATCTTTTTTAAAAGCTTCTGCATATATCCTTGTTGCTTCTGCATCTCCTTCTCCTTTTATTGCCTCTGCCTTTTTTTTGGCTTCAGCAATAATTATAGCCCTCTGCTTTTCTGCCTCAGCTCGTATCTTCTGTGCGATCTCATAACCCTCAGATCTATACTGTTTTGCCTGTTTCTGTCTTTCTGATCTCATTCTAGCAAATATTGCATTTAGATTCTCCTGAGGCAAATCTGTCCTTTTTATTCGAACATCCACAACCTCTATTCCATAAGGAAGAAGCTGCTTTTTCACATTTTGAGTAACCTCTTCCATAATTTCATCTCTTTTAGTAGAGACAATATCCACAAGATCATAATTCCCCAAAGCTACTCTGAGTTCTGAATAAACAATATCTTCTAATCTAGAAACCCCTTTACTTATGGTTTTTACTGTTTTGTAAAAAAGGAGAGGATCTTTTATTCTCCATCTGGCATAATTGTCCACAACCAATGTCTTTTTGTCTTTTGTAATGATCTCTGCAACAGGGGCATCATACTCAAGAAGTCTATGATCAAACTTTACCACATTTTGTAAAAATGGAATCTTAAGGTGGATACCAGGTTTAACAACACCACTTACAGGCTTTCCTAATTGAAGAACTATAGCTCTTTGAGTTTCATCTACTATATAAACGGATTGAAAGACAAAAAACAACACAACTATTGCAAAGATTACGATGTAATTATAGTACTTTGACATAATTACTTACCCTTTTTTGAGCTAACCTTTTTTGTTTTTTTCTTTTCGACTTTTTCAAGTTTTTTAAGGGATTTAGCAGTAATGTTTAAAGGCAAATAAGGAATTAATCTCTTTCCAACCTCTTCTGACAAAATTATCTTATTTTTAGAACTTTCAAACAACTCCTCCATAAGCTCTAAATATAGTCTTTTCTCTGTTATATTTTTTGCTTTTTGATACTCTTTTAATATCTTTAAAAACCTCAGTGTCTCTCCCTGAGCCTCTTTGATCTTCACCTCTTTGTAAGCTTCAGCCTGATTTATTATGGCTGCTGCAATACCCCTTGCTTTTGGAAGTATTTCATTTTTATAAGCCAATGCCTGATTAATGAGTTTATTCTTATCCTCCCTTGCGCTTGCAACATCCTTAAAGGCATCTAGAACCTCTTTAGGAGGATGTACATCTAAAAGCTTAACCGCAATTACTTTTATTCCGCTTTGATATTTATCCAAAATATTTTGTAATAACTTCTTTGCACTATTTTGAATTTGTAGCTTCTTTGCAGTAAGCACAGCATCTATTCTATTTTTTCCAACTATTTCTCTCATTGCTGCTTCAGCAGCATCTTTTACAGTTTTCCTAGGATCTTTAATATTGAAGAGATAATCCTTGGGATTTTTGATCTGATATTGAACAATAAATTGAACATCTACAAAATTTTCATCTCCTGTTAACATAAGAGATTCTTTAGGGACCTTTTTGTATATGGTTCGATCTTCTAAGACATAAGGCCTAAATCCTATCTCTACTCTTTTAACTTCAGTAACTTTTGGAGTAATCACTGTTTCAATAGGATATGGAAGATGATAATGTGGACCCGGAAGGGTTATTCTATTAAAGGCACCAAATCTCTTTACAACCCCTACTTCATCAGGATTAACTATGTAAATTCCGCTTAAGATCCAAAAAAATATTAAAATTCCAATAATTATCTTTATTCCCGGAAATTTGATCTTAAACTTTTGTTCTCCTTCCCCACCTTTTTCCAAAAAATCATTCGACTTCCAGGGCATGTTTTTCTCCAGATAAAAGTTCTTTTTATTTGACTTGATATGATGTTAACTATTTATTATATTTTTTGATAACATGCAATAAAATTGTTGAGAGTTTATAAAATGAAGTTTTTTATAATGGGAGCAAATGGTTTTATTGGAAGAAATTTGACAAAATACCTTTTATCGCAAGGTCATAAAGTTATTGGGTTGATTAGGGATAAGAAAAAAGCAGATGCTCTACCACCTGAATGTGAAATTGTTATTGGCAATCCATTAAAAGAAGGATCATGGCAAAAAAAGGCTGTTCAAACAGATGTTATTGTAAATTTAGTTGGGAAAAATATATTTACCAGATGGACTGATAAGGCAAAAAGAGAAATCTATTTCACCAGAATAGAATCTACCAAACAAGCTGTAAACTGTTTGAACAAAATGAAAGAAAATGGAGTTTTAATAAATGGTAATGCAATAGGATATTATGGAGTAAGCAGAAAAGAGATTTTAAAAGAGGATAGCCCACCTGGAAATGATTTTTTGGCCAAAGTTTGTTTAGATTGGCAAAACATAGCCCTTTCAAAGGCAGATAAGCTTAAAAGAGTTGTAATAGCTAGAATTGCTCCTGTGTTAGGTAGAGATGGAGGGATGATTTCAAAAATACTTCCTATATTTAAATTAGGACTTGGAGGCAAACTAGGAAGTGGAAAACAACCTTTTTGTTGGATCCATATACTTGATCTCGTAAGGGCATTTGAGTTTATAGCCCAAAAAAAGAACATAAATGGACCAGTAAACATAACTTCTCCTCATATAATTACCAACCACGATTTTACAAAAATATTAGGCGAGCTGTTATCAAGACCAACCTTTTTTTCTGTGCCCACCATCTTTTTAAGAATTTTATTCAAAGATTTGGCTGATGTTATGACTAAAGGCTCAAAAGTCTTTCCAGATGTCCTTATAAAAGAAGGATTTGAGTTTAGATTTCCAAATCTAAAGGAAGCACTTAAAGAAATTTTAAAAGAAGAAACGAATAGAGGTTGTGTGGTAGTGTAAAAAAATTTATGTAATTTTTTTACACTACCTCCCACTGCATAAGCAAGCCTTCCTTTTGGCACAGGTATTTTTCTACCCAATTCTTTGGCAGTTTCTATCCATTCTTCTATAATCGCACCTTTTATCCCAAAATCAAAAAAGGTTTAACGGGTTTTAAAAGCCCTTCTTTTGTAAGGTATTTTTTGCCTTCTTCTACAAATTCCTCAAATGTTATTTCAGGATTAATCCCAGGGCAATAGGTTTTTGCCATGTTAAAGCTTATCTCATCGATCATATTTCCCCTTAAAAAGGGCCATGCTTTACATATATCAGGTTTTACAGGATGTATTTTGCACTTTTTTTCTTTTTTGTCAAAAAATATACAAGCACCATCTCTTTCTTTTATGTAAAAATATCTTTTTCCTTTTTTTAAAAATTTTTCTATAAGCTCTTTTTCTTCCAGTTGGAGAAACTTTGCAATTTTAGATAGCTCTTTAGAGTCAACAGGAATACCACCAAGACCAAAACAACATTGACCACACATTTTACAGCGAAAAACCCACCTATCTCCCATTTATTACCTCATCATAAGACACCACACAATTTCCGCCTTTTTCTTTTGCCTTAGAACAAGCCTTATTTGCTTCTTCTAACATTGAATTTATTGTCTCTGTATCTTCTTTTATCTCAGTTATTCCAAAGCTTGCACTAAAATACATCGTATTTCCTAATATTTCAAAAGGAAATTGGACCACGATGTATCTTATGCGTTCTGCAACAATAAGTCCTTTTGAGAGAGGAGTTTCAGGAAGTAAAAAGACGAATTCCTCACCTCCATACCTACCAATGATGTCTGCTGCTCTTAGGTTTAAAAGACACCTTCTTGCAATGGCTTGAAGGACCTGATCTCCAATTATGCTTCCATAAGCTTCGTTTACCTTTCTGAAATTGTCGATGTCCATAAATATCAAAGAAAGAGGTCTGCTGTATCTTTTTGCTTGTTCCACCATTTGGTTCCCTAACGCGATGAAATATTTATAATTAAAAAATCCTGTTAAGTGGTCAGTAACAGCAAGCTGATTCAAGATTATGGTCATTTTTCTATATTTAAGAAGAGCTTCCATTCTGATGTATAGCTCCAACTTTTTAACAGGGGTATGGATTACCTCATCCACAGTTATCCACAGATCTTTTCTAAAAAGATCTATCTCCTCTTTATGGGTAAGAAAGACAAAAGGTAAGATTACAGGATATTCTTTTATCTTTCTTCTCTGTATCTTTTCTCTTTGGGAACTAATCACAAAGGCATCTACAAAGGCAAAGTCAAAGTCTTCTTCTAAGATGCAGGATGAGGTATGTTCAAAATCATTTGGATCAATCAAGATACATTCGTATCTATCAGCAATCCAATTTTTTAAAATTTCTCTATCTCCCTTTTGACTCAATGCTAAAAGAATCTTTGACATACTTCCTCCTAAAAGCTCCTTTTAAAAAAAGATCTATAATAGCCTTTCTTAAATCATAAAATGAAATGGGTTTTTCTAAAACATAATCAATATTTATTGATCTTAAATCCTTTTCTATTATGTCCCATCCAGAAAGTAAAATTACAGGAGTTTCGGGAGATAGAGCCTTTATCATTGACGCAACCTTTTTCCCTTCCATATTGGGCATGCCTAAATCAGTAATAACCAGATCAAATGGTTCTTGTTTGTCTAATTTCTCTTTAAATATTTCTATAGCTTTTTGAGGCTCAGAACTCATAACAACCCTATGACCATCTTTTTCTAACATATCTTTAACTACTCTGAGAACTGCTCTGTCATCATCAATGTGAAGTATCCAGAGTTTTGGTACATCGATCTGTTTATTGATTTTATTATGATTCTCTTTTTTCTTTTGAGATTTTGATATCGGGAAGTATAAGGTAACCGTGGTTCCTTTTCCTTTTTCGCTTTTTATCTCCATTTTGCCATCATGTCTTTGCATAATGCCGTAAATTATAGAAAGTCCAAGTCCAGATCCCTCTTTACCTTTGGTTGTAAAAAAAGGATCTATACAATGTTCCAATGTGTATTTATCCATTCCTATCCCTTCGTCTTTAATCTCCACTACAATATTGTCAGATTGGATCTTTGAACTAATGGTAATTTTTCCTCCATCAGGTAATGCATCAACAGAGTTAATAATCAAGTTTATAAGAACTTCTCTTATCTCAGAAGGATTTCCTTTAATAGGTTCAGTTATAGAAGAAAGCTGTAGATCTATCTCTATATTAATCCCTTTTTCTTGAGAAATATCTTTCCACTTTGGTTTGGTAAACTCAACAGCTTCTAAAATGATTTTGTTTATGTCAATAAAAGTAAATTCTTCGTCTAATTCATCTTTTTTTCTATAAAACTGTCTTAGTCTAGAAACGATGTTTTTTATCTCTTCTCCTGCCTTTATTATGTGATGAAGGTACTGTTTCCCTCTATTGCTTAAATGGGATTCTCTTTCTAAAAGGAGCTGACTAAATCCTATAAGAGGAGTTACTACATTGTTTAGATCATGAGCAATACCGCTTGCCATCTCTCCAAGGATTCTTAATCTCTCTTGATGAGAAGTGGTCTTCTGCATCTTTTCTATTTCTTTTGACAAAGTATTGTATCTCTCAAATAGATAGATGTGGTTCGTTATAAATGAGACCACCTGACATAGGTGTTCTAACAAAAAGAGATCTCTTTTAGAGAGTTTCTCTTCTGTTAGCAACATAAAAGATCCAAAGAGTTTGTCTTTGAATTTTAAAGGAATGACTATAATTGATTTAAATCCTTTTTGATATAATATCTGAGATGGTTCTAGTTTTAGTTCTTTTAAACTCAAAGATTTAATACTTGAAGTTTTATTTGAGTATTTATCTCTTAATGCTTCTAGATTTTCCCAACGAACACCTAATTTTTTTAATTTCTCTTCTCCATTAGAACTTAGAGATTTTACCTTAAAAGATTTTTTGGATTCGTTAAACTCAAATATTACACCTATACATATACAAAAACATTTTTCCAATTGTGATAAAAAGACCTTATAAAAAGAATTTAAGTCCCATAAGGTAGAAGAGGCTAATGAAACTGATATTATTTGTTCAAACAACTTAAGCTTTTGAAGCTCTTTTGAGCTTATGATTTTCTCATAAGCGGATTTTATTTTAGATAAAATTAATTTTTTTGGATAAAAGGAGAATAAAAGGTCAAATGGTGGATCTTTTAAGCCTTCGTAAGTTTTTGGTAAAAACTCGATTTCTTCATTATTTTCTAGAGCCAAGAAGAAAAAAGTTTCAGAGTTCAGTGCTATAATTTCTCTTGCCAGATCAAAATCAAAACTGGAAGGTTCAAAGATCAAAATATTTACAGATTTTTCTTTTTTTAATTCTTCTAAAAGGACATTTTTATCCGTGCATTTGACATTTAAATTTTGATTTTGGAAGTATTCAAAAAGCTCTTTTAAAAAAGAATTTTCTTTTTCTTTGACTAAAAAGAGTTTTGCATCCATTGTAATTTTTTAATTTCTTCCCCCTCTAAACCTATGTCTTTTCCTATACCTACATCCCCTTAAAGGACAAAGCTCATAGTTTCCTCCTTCTATGCGCAAGGTTTTACCTAAAACAATTGCTTCTGCTATCGCAGATCTTGCTTGAGAGAGAATTCTACTTAAAGTGGGACGAGAGATGTTCATAGCCTCTGCAGCTTTTTCTTGATCCATTCCTTCAAAATCAACAAGCCTTATTGCTTCATAACCTTCTATGGTTAAAATAACTTCATCTGCATCATTTATTCCTTCTGGATAAAACTTTGATATAAAAGGTTCTTGACATACAAATCTTATCTTTTTTGGTCTTGACATAATTTCTTCATCTTTTTAGGTTTCGTAAATGTATTATGATATACAAAATAATAACATATCAAACTTTTCTTTACAATAAGTAATTTAAAAAAATTATGAAAAAGGTGATCTTAAAGCCTTTTAGGGAAAAATCTGTTCTCAAGAGACATCCGTGGATTTTTAGTGGAGCTGTTGAAAAAGTTCAAGGGACACCTTCACCAGGAGAGACTGTTTTGATATTAAATTACAAAAACGAACCATTAGGCTTAGGGTCTTATTCTCCAAAATCACAAATAGCTATCAGAATTTGGACATTTGATCCAGAAGAAAGAATAGGAGAAGGGTTCTTTTTTAAAAGGATAAAAAGGGCATTTAACTTAAGAAAAGATTTAAACATTGATGACTATACCAATGCCTATAGAATAGTAAATTCTGAATCAGATGGACTTCCTGGGGTGATTGTTGATTATTATGATAATTTTTTGGTCTGTCAGTTTTTATCCGCAGGAGCTGAATATTGGAAAAAAGAGATCGTTTCAGCATTAAAAGAGATTTTCCCTCAAAGTTCTATATATGAAAGATCTGATGTTTTGGTTAGACAAAAGGAAGGGCTTGAGTTAAAAAAAGGAGTTTTAGCAGGAGATACGCCACCTGATAGGATTAAAATAAAAGAAGGGGATATATTTTATTGGGTGGATGTTAAAAATGGTCATAAAACTGGGTTTTATTTAGATCAAAGAGAGAACAGAAAAGAGACATCTATTTATTTTACTGACAAAAGGGTCTTAAATTGCTTTTCTTATACTGGTGGTTTTGGGATAGTTGCTTTAAAATCAAATGCAAAAGAGGTTATAAACATTGATTCTTCAGCAAAGGTTTTAGAACTTGCTAAAGAAAATTTTATTTTGAATTCTTTAAGTTTGGACAAAGTTCAATTTTTAAAAGGAAATGTCTTTAGATTTTTAAGATATTTTAGGGATAAAGGTGAGGAATTTGACGCAATTGTTTTGGATCCTCCTAAGTTAATACATTCTAAAAGCACTTTTGACAGAGGGCTTGCAGGATACAAAGACATAAATCTTTTGGCTATTAAGCTTTTAAAAACAGGTGGAACTTTAATAACATTTTCCTGCTCTGGACTTTTACAGCCATCTATGTTTCAAAAAGTGATATCAGATGCCTCGATTGATGCAAAAAAAGAGGTAAAGATTGTAAAGAGATTGGGCATGCCTTGTGATCATGTGGTAGATGTGAATTTTCCAGAAGGCTTATATCTGAAGGGTTTTGTGTGTAAGGTGTTGTAAAAAACTTTCTTTAAGGAGTCTAATTTATGATAGATACTCTTGCAATTTTTAATGAGCTGAGCAAGGCCCTTGATCCTTCTGCTGCTAAAAAGATAGCTG
>Ga0256842_1001882_pt1 | contig 16027 bp, 14 predicted proteins | sample 4559240metaG_FD_185973 | JGI IMG/M metagenome (GOLD analysis project Ga0256842, IMG submission 185973) | Hydrothermal vent microbial communities from Guaymas Basin, Mexico - 4559-240 | ecosystem: Environmental > Aquatic > Marine > Hydrothermal vents | place: Mexico: Guaymas Basin | collected...
GATTCTAAAATCTCTAATATAGTTATATCTTCTTTTAAAAGTTCACTTAAAAAACCCTCTAAAATCTCAAAGTTTGCTTTGCTTCTTAGGATTCGCTTTATTGCCCAGTCGAAGCTTATTAGTTTTCGTTTCATATTACAGTCCTAGATTATTTACAGTTATTGTACCTAAAGATTGATTTATTTAATTATGGGGTGTCCTTGGGGTATAAATTTAGCTTATTGGTATGTAAATTGCTTATAGATTATAAATTTATATAAAGTTGAGTAGATGCAGATTTTGTTAGGGGTTGATGAGACTATTGTTAAGATAAATTCTAAATCTATTAGTATCGATTATATTCAGCAGTTTATTAGTACCCACTTTTTAAATAGGAAGATTTGTAGTAATTATATACTGATTCCAAAATCTGATAAGAACTGTTATCATCGTACTTTTTTATTGAAATGGCTGTATTCACTTTATGCAAAAAACAATAGAGCTTTTCCAGAGTTAAAAGACACACTTTTACATAGACATCGTAAAGCTATTAAGATTATAACTACAAAAAAGATTATTCATACTATCTCTTATAAAGTTATAGATACTGAAAATATACAGATACAGATTCAACCTGCTAATAATAATATAGCATATACAATAAAAACATTTTTACAAACTAAAATCATTATAATGCCAACATATCTACAAATATCTTTCGATTCTAAAGAGAGTAGGGAGTTATTAGAGAAGTTTATAACCTCTAAAAATATCATAAATGTACCACATTTACATCAATATAATAGATTAGATATGAAAAAATTTATAGCTTATGAGGTGAAAGAGGAGATTCTAACACCTATACAAAGTGCTTATATTATCCTTGGTATATCTGAAAATGATGATCTAAAAACAGTTAAAAAACGGTACAAATCATTGGCTAAAGAGTTTCATCCAGATAGAGTTGATTATAAAGATAAAGCTAGATTAGATATATATACAAAAAAATTCCAAGCGATCTCTGGTGCTTATGAGGTTATTATATCAAATTAACTGATTTAATGGGTATAGTGGTCCTATTTGTGATAATTTTTCATCATCTTTACCCTCTTCTAGCATACGGATAGATGGGGTATGTATATCTGTTGTATTTGTTATAACAACGGGCTTATCTTCTTCTTTACCATCATTATGTGCTAGATATATATATCCACTTAAAGCTAGAGTGATTATGAAAAGTAAAATTATTACGACTATACCTATAGTTTTATTCAATGGTAATCTCCGATATTTTATTATAATTATACCGAATTGTTTGAGTTATGAAAGAAGATTAATGAAAGTTTTTGAAGTTCATAAAAAAGACTCTAGTAAAAACTAGAGTCTTTTTTCTATTTTGCTTGTTTTAAGATACTAGCTTTTGGAAAAATAAATGTAGAATCTCTAAATACTACAATTTTATCTTCATGACCAATCGCATATGCTCTAATTTTGATAGGGATGATAGTATCTTTTCTATCATCATTTACTAAAACATCAGTAGTTCTAAGAACAACAATTTTTTTCTTTTTGATTCCTGGTACTGCTGTAAATGCTCTACTAGGTTTAACAATAGTGATTTTACCTTCCATACCTTTTGGAGGTATAACATCAAAGTAAAATTTCATTTTCTCATTTTCAGTATTTTGAAGTAAAAATTCATAAGCATTTTCTACTCTTACTTTACCATCTGGAAGAAGTTTTGTTGAGTAAAGTCTTGTCTCTTTGTTAATGTTTAAAAGCATATGTTCTTTTGTACTACCCATATAACCCAATGCAAACATTAAAGCAACAAGAAGACCCATATAAGCTAAAACTTTCCCACGGAAATACTGTGTTTTACCTTTTTGATCAACTATCTCATAATCACTCGACCAAGTAACAAGAGACTTTTTACCAAGTTTACCCATAACGGTTGTACAAGCATCAACACACTCTAAACAGTTGATACACTCTAACTGTAAACCTTGACGAATATCGATATGTGTAGGACAAACAGTAACACAAGCTTCACAAGCTGTACACTCTGCATTTGGTTCAGCAGCTACAATATCTTTTTGTTTAGTATATTTTTTCTCATGACCATCATAAATATGACCACCACGGTGCATATCGTAGAGTGCCATAACTGTATGATCATCATATAAAACTGACTGAACACGAGAGTAAGGACAAACATATATACAAAAGTTCTCTTTCATAAATACAATATCATAGATCAAGAAAGCAGCGATTCCAAGAACAGTACCAAATAGTGTCCAGTGGTTACTAAAATCACCTAAATAGTTAAAGAAATCTTCTGGTGGAACAAAGAACCATAAAAAGTCAGCACCAGCGATAACAGCTAATACAGACCAGATTACTATAGCTATAGCTTTTTTCACCTTATTTTCAGGCTTAGACATATCTGGTTCTTTTTGCTTGTTTTTAATTCTTCCACGAAGACCTAAAAGCTTAGTTTCAATCAAATCACGATAAATTACACGAAAAACAGTTTGGGGACAAACCCAACCACAAAACACACGACCACCCATAACAGTCATACCGAAGATTCCTAAGAACATTAGCATTAATAAGAAAGGCATTAAGTAAAGCTCTTGCATATCATACTGAATAAAAGCAAGATGTAGTTTTAGTTTATCAAAACTTAAAAGGAAAAAGTGATTTCCATCAACTGTTATCCAAGGTAACACTAATGCTATAGTTGTCATTAAAGCATATACATAGTATCTTTTAATTCTCCACGGTGTAGGTATATCTATACCTTTTTTTTCTGTACTCATAAAAACACTCCTTTTTAATTTATGTTTGGACAAACGATAGTATTTATCACTTGTTCCTCTGCATCTTCTGGTTCTTGTGGTAACAATGAACCAAATGCCACTTGTTTCAACTCTCTTGATTCTATATAATCTTTTAACGAACTTCTACTTACATTTAAAAGCCGTGCCATTTCACTAACACTTTTTTTATCTTTAATGTATGAGATAATATCATTTATATATATATCAAATTTTGAGCTAGACCGACTTCCTTTTGGTCTACCAATAACTTTTTTAGATTCATTTTGCATCTTCTGACGAAGTTGATCAATAATACCCAAAACAAGCATAACACTACTTTGTTCTGAAATTATAACAGATTGTTTGATAAAATGGATTTTAAAATTATTTTTAAAAAGGCATGAAAACATCTGAATCAAATCTTCAATATCGCTACTAAGAACCCAAACATCATAAACTAAAAGTGTACTTTTAGGTTTAGTTTGAAAATACTCAGTAACATGAGCTCTCTCTGTAAGACGCTTATTTTGAGAAATCTGATCTACAAACTCATCATCAATAGTTATATTTTTAGAGATAGCATACGAATTAATCAACTGTAACTGATCAAAAGCTGCATCAAAATGTTTATCTGGACGAATATATGCAATAGTCATAATAACGGATAAACCTCTCTTAATCTTGAATTTAACCGTCATTGTACTATTAGTGACGATAAAAGTCAATAGTTTTCTTGATTTTTTCGTCATTATTATATATTTCATTTTACCTTAATGTCTAAAATGTTTAATATTTTCAATACGAATTTTGTTTTGAAATCTGCATTGTAACTTTTTCTTTTGGTATTCATTTTTTATCTCTTGTTTTTATGGGAACATTATAGATATTTAAATATAATTAATCTTATATTGATATTTAGGGGATAAGATATCCTTATACAGTTTATTTTATGGAGAATAATATGTTTTTAGATAGATTAAAGAAAAAAGAAAAAGTTGCCTTTTTAGAGTTGGCTCATCATATGGCAAGAAGTGATAATGATTTTTCAGAATCGCAAAAAAGCATTATTGCCAAATATTGTATGGAGATGCAAATTGATGATATTAAATATAATAAAAATAATTTTAATTTGAAAAAAGTTTTAAGTAAGTTTAAAAGTAAATCAAGTCAAAAAATAGCGTTATTAGAGATTGTGGCACTTGTTTATTCAGATAATATTTTACATTCAGAAGAAAAAAGAGTATTAGATTTAATGATAAAGAATTTTAGACTAAAAAAATCATTGGTAGTAATATATTCACAATGGAGTAAATCTATATTAGCCTTATATGCTCAAGGTCAAGCACTTATAGATTTATAATGTTTCCTTGCAGTGGATGTGGTTTATGTTGTCAAAATATTTCAAATATCATAGAATTAAATCATTTTGATTTAGGTACTGGTGTTTGTAAGTATTTTAATATTCAAAATAATAGTTGTAATATTTATGAAGACAGACCAGATATATGTAGAATAGATAAAATGTTTGATATAAAATATAATAATTTTTTTACAAAAAAGGATTTTTATATTAAAAATGCAACTGCTTGTAATAGTTTACAAGATAAATATAAAATGAATGAAAGTTATAGAATAAATATAGGAGAATAATATGCCATTACCATTTTTAGCAATTGCTGCAATTGGAACAGCTTTATATGGAGCAAAAAAAGGTTACGACGCTTATGAGGATAATAGTACTGCTAATGACTATAATGAAAGAGCTCAAGATATCTATGATGATGCAATAGATAGATTAAAAAAATCGAAGAAAATAACAAATAAGAGTTTAGAAAAACTTGGTAAATTAAAATTATCAATATACGAAGATACATTATTTGATTTTGTAGAAATATTTTCAGAGATTAAAAATATTGATTTTGAAGATAATATTGATATAGGTAGAAATATTGATATTGATTATTCTTCAATGTTAAAAATAAAAGAAAGTGTAATAGAAATTAAAGAAATATTAGGTGATGGTTTGGCGGCACTTGGTGGTGGTGCGGCAGCTGGTTTTGGTGCATTCGGTGGTGTTGGTCTGTTAGCAACAGCATCAACAGGAACAGCAATTGGTGGATTATCTGGAGTAGCTGCTACCAATGCAACATTAGCATGGTTAGGTGGCGGTAGTTTAGCTTCTGGTGGTATGGGCATGGCAGGAGGAATGGCAATACTTGGTGGAGTAGTTGCTGGACCAGTTTTAGCAATTGGTGGTGCAATAATGGCTGCTAAAGCAGAAGAAGCTAAATACAATGCTTATTCAAATTTTGATAAGGCTGAAGCGGCAGCAGAACAGATGGATGTAGCTAAGGTTGTACTAGATGAGATTACTCTACGAGTAGAGGAATTTACTAATATATTAAAGCCTCTAAATAATATATTCGAAGATTATATAGATAGGATAGCAGATATAGTTGATAATTCTAATAATTATTCTAAGTATTCAAAAAAAGAAAGAGAAATAGTGATGATTACTGCTTCAATAGCACAGACAATTAAAAATGTTTGTGATGCTCCAATTATAGATGAAGACGGAGTCGTGACAAAAAAATCTAAAAGAGTATTAAAGAAAGCTGATAAATTTCTTAGTAAATTAGAAGAAGTATAAAATGCCACAAGCAAAAGCTTTATATGCAGAAATAATTGATGAGATAGGAACACAAACATTAGCAAAGTTTGGATTAAATATTTTTAGTCTTAATACTTATGCTGCATATAGTGTTTCGGCAAAAGCAACTAATATTATTAACGATACATATAATAGACATAAAAATAATCCTAATGCCTTTGGACAATATTTTGAAGATATTGATGTTGGAGAGTCTAATATTAAAAGTGCATTGTTCAATACTGGAGAACAAAAATTTACAACTGATGAGCTTTCAGATATAAAAAAAGTAGCAGAGATTATTGCATCTGGTAAAAAAATAGAAAAGCTAAATCCTAAAGATAGAAGTAAATATGACTTTGTAATTCAAAATTATGCAAATGAAGTCAGTACAATTATAGGAAGCTCAAAAGAAGAATTTGGTGTAAAAAATGATGCTTCTACAGATACTGTAACTTTTGATAAAAATGGAAATGTTGTAGAAAAGTCACAACATAAAGTAATAAAAAATACTAATGATTTATTGAAAGATAGATATTTAGAAAATAATGATGTATTGACAATGCCTTTTGATGACTATAAAAAACATAAAGAAAATCTTGAAAAGATGGTAAAAGAGAGTAGTAATCCAGAAAAAGCAAAAAAAGCTTTAACTATGTTAAATAAAAATAATATGACTAATAGATTAATGTGCGAAAACCCAAGAGCTACAGCTATGATGATGCAAACTGGAATGGCAACAACACATATTGTTCAAGCTGGTTTATCTGACACAGTTATTGTAGCACTTTCAACATTAGCAAATGGAGCAATTTGGGAAATAAAAGATGCTTACAATTCTAGTGAAGATATTTCTATTTCTATAAGAATAAGAAGACTCTTAAAAAAAGTCATTCAAGAGTTTAATAAAACATTTAAACGAGGAGCATCTTTCGGTGCTTTAGAAATTGGAATTGATATTTTACAGCAAATATTTAAATCAGTTTTTTCTAAGATTAAAACAATATTTCAATCCTTGAAAACATCAATTAAAAGTATTTACAATGCTATTTATTCATATATGAATGGAGAAATAAAAAGCTACAAAGAATTAATATCTACAATTTTAAAAGGATTATTATCTGGTATTGTAGTTGTTGGTACAGTAGTCTTAGAAACTCAATTGGAAGCTTTTTTATCGCCAATACTTACACCATTAGTAGCTACTTTTATTGCCCCTGCTTTATCTATTATTGTTGGTTCTTTAGCTGTAGTTAGTATGATGAATGGTGTAGATATAGCACTAAATGCACTCTTTGGTGCTTTTACTAAACGAGACATTGCTAAAATGAAAGCAGAAGAAGTTAAAGCTATCTGTGAAGAACTATTGCCAGACTTAATTAGTGAAAAAAATGAACTAAAAGAATTAATTAATAAAACATATAAGGATAGAAAACTAACTTATGACAAGTCATTTTCTAGCTTTAAATATGGTTTGTCTAATATTAATATTGAAGCTTTAATGAATGGATTAATTGGAATTAATAGCATGTATTGTAAGAAATTACAATTTGCCACTTTTGATGAATTTGATACAATGATGTTAAGTGATGGTTCATTTAAATTGTAAGAGTGTTACTAAGGGAAGTGAATAATTATAAAAAATTATAATTATTCACTTCCCTGTGCCAACACAACTATTTTACTAGAATTAATTATATCAGTACAATTAATATAAACTTTTTCATCTTTTATGATACCTATATAAACCATATTATTATCTAATAATGTAGATTTAATCTCTTTGTATTGCATTTTAAATAGCTTAGGGTACTTTTGTCTCTCTAGTAGATAAAATTCACTCCCTTTTGCTTGTGTAATTTCATCATATATAACCTCTAGGTCTTTGTTAAAAATAAGTTGTGTCATATATTGAGCAATAATCTTTTCTGATAGTATGATATTATTTTTAAACTTTTTATCCTCTATCAGTTTTGCACTATTTGAATCGTGAATTATGTTTATTATATTTGATAGAAATTTTTTGTTATCTCTAAAGACACCTCTTAGATACATTGTTAATATAAATTCATATTCATCTTCTAGGTTTAAGATGATTTTATCGTAGCTTTTATAGATTATACTATCCCAAAATTCTCTATTCATATAGTTTCCATCATCTTTATTTATAGATACGATTCTTTTAATACTATCATCTGTAAGAAATTGTGTTATATTCTCCTTTTTTATATCATCATAGTTACCAATGATACATATTATTTTAGATTCTTTGATATTTGGTGTATTGATTTTATGCGTAGATATATTAGTTTTATAAGTTTGATTTAGAGTAAATAAAAATTCATTTTTGATTATTACTATTAGGTTGTCTTCAGTAGAAATTATCATATTAGCTTGTGGATTTATTGTAATTTTATCTTTTTGTTTTACCCCTATGATACACCCAGATTCAAACATCATACTTATATCTTTATAGCTTTTTGGTTGAACTAGATGAGTTTTTAAAGATATATTACTTATCCTGTATCCATTAAATGATAATAATTCATCATATAGTTTAAAATAATCAATCTCTATAATTGAACGATTCAATAGCTGCTCTATCACTTTATTATGATCTATAATAATATATTTTATATTTGTTTTATGAAATATCTCATCATATATTACTTCTGTTATATCATCTTTATTACTTTCTATTACAAATTCAATATACTTGTTTGTAAACTTACTATTTGTTAAAATAAATTTTGATAATTTAATATTGACATTAGCATTATCATCTATATTTTGTAGTATCAAGATTTTTTTAGCATAGTTTATATTAACTCTATCGTAAAACTTCCAGTTTGTAGCATCACCTGATATTATGGTTATGTTTAGATTTGAGTAGTTGATAAGTTTTTGATAAAACTCCTCAATATTATCTTCAAAAGGTAAAAACAATACGATATCTTGCTCCTTTTGAGTATCTATACTATTTATATTCAACTCCTGAAGGATAAACTCTAGCTTATGATTACTGTTAATTATAACTATATGATTTTTTTCTTTGTATGGTTGATAACCTTTTTTAATATTGTCAGATATATTATTTAGTAGTTCTGATATGATAGATATAAGAGTACCACCTATAAACAACCCAATAATAAGCTCAATAATACCAAATATCATCTCAATATTATTACTAGCTTCAACAAGTGCTGGTGGATCTAAAAATATCATCAAACTTGTTTTATAAGATGTATATACAAATGAAAAAAGTGTAATAAAAAATAAACTTGTAATAAATAATACAAAAGCTTGTATATAGATAGGTGCAGCAGCAAACGTACTAATATTTAGAAAGTTTTTTACTATATGTTTTGCACGTACAAGTTTAAAAAATCGTAGAAATCTTATAAGTCTTAGAACCAATGAATCGGCAGGTATAGTGGTAATAAGATAAGACAATAGTACAATAATATCAATAAGTGTCATAAAAGTAAAAGTAAATCTAACTTTACCTTTTAGACCTTTGTATTGTCTATCATACCCAATAGTTGCATATCTAAGTAATAGTTCAAAACCAAATATCCATACTGTATATAGCTCTACAGTATGGGCTAAAGAGAACATATCTGTAGGTACAAGCCCTAGACTATTAGATATTGTAACAATAAAATTTATTATGATATTTATAAATATCACACTTTGAAAAATATTACCATATTTAGAACTATTTGGTTTTTGTAATGCTTTATATATTTCTTGTAAAATATTAAATCCTTTTGTGCAATATTTTATTTATGTAGTATAGTTTGACTTCAAATAAGATAGTTTAGAATTGGAATAGGCTATAACAGATAAATTAAGTTAGAAGTTCAAAATCACAACCTAGGTCTATTAAATTATCTATATAATCATTACATGAATGAATTTCATTTTCATTTGAAGCTAATATGATTTCTTTTCCAAGATGTTTTAAGGATGAAATTTTATCTATTTTTGGAACTATATCATTTTTATTTATTACTCTAAAAAGATTTATTTTTTGATTGTATTTTTCTGTATAAGCTTTTGATCCAACTGGTGGCGAACCAAATGTATAAACATCCATACACTCTTTTTTGATACCAATATCTGACAAATATGTACCTACTAAAGTAGCTATTGCTCCTCCTAAACTATGTCCAGTTAATAATATTTTACAATTATTATTAATAAAATCTATATCTTTAGAAAGTATATATTTTTGTTTTTTATATGAAAGGCACTCTCTATGACTTATACTTTTAATAAATAATTTTAGAGTATCATAAAACCCTTTATGTACTTTTTCTTTATTAAAATACTTTGTCATTTTAAAAGTTATATTTGTTAACCAATCTTCACTCTCTTGTGAACCTTGAAATACTAAAACAATAAGTTCTTTATCTAATACTTTATCATATCGATTTAATTGCATAAATTGTAAATCAACAATGCTGTAGGATGATTTAAAAAAGGTATATAAAGTTTTATATATCTTTCCTTGTGTATAGTTTTTATGATTCTTTTTAGAAGTATAATAAAAGTTATCAAATTTATATTGTTTAAATACTTTATTTTTAATTTGTTCTTTATCTTCATATATTAGTGAACAAAGTTGTATTAATTGTAAGGCTTTATTCTTATCAAATCCTTTAGATACTTTACATTTTTTTATATTATTGTCACTATTAAATTCAACTTCCCAATTAATACTTATTGCTCTTTTTAATGTTAATCTTATAGTTTCTAAGGGCTTTATTGTTTTATATAATAAAGTCGTTTTAAATTGATTATCTTCAAAAATAATTTTTTCTTTTTTTGTATAACTACTATCTTGATTAAGTTTTTCTATAAAACTATTTGCTAATTCATGTGAAAATATATCATCTAATTTTGTTTCACAAGAGAGAGGAACAGATATAATATGTACCCCCTTTTTCAATATCTTTTTTATTTTCATTACTTTCCAAATAATCTATAATTTTTATCTGTCACCATTACTTAAAACTATTATTTTCTTTACATTATCTAAATGATTAGATTCAAACAATACCTTATCATCCATAGTAATAATTCCTAAATAAAGCATATTATTATTTATAAGCTCATATTTTAATTCCATTAGATTAGATGAAAGAATAGTAGGATTTATAAAATTAATTTCAGGACCATCTTTTACAAATAAAATATTAAATACTTTATGTAAGGATATTTGATTTGAGATTTGTGCCATATATTTAGAGATAAGTAAATGGGATAAAATAGTGTTTTTGAAACCAGCAGTTTCTAAATGTTGTGCAACGAGTGCATCATCAATTAAAAATACAAATTTATTTATCTCTTTTTCATTAAACATCACTCTTAGATTCAATACTATTCTATATATAAGTTCATCGTCAAGATTTAAAATAATTGTATCATAGATTATAGAATCTTCATTGTTTCTATTAAGTAATTTTTCATAGCTTATTTTCTCAAACAATTCTTCTAAACTATAATCTATATTTTTTATATATGACTCATTTATATCTAATAATTCGTTTGTCTGTATAGTTCGTTTGTTACCAATAATAGCAACATTTCTTATAAAAACTTCTGATGGTTGTTCTATATGCAATTTTGATTGAAATTTAGGAACCTCTTTTAAAAAATCTATTTTATATATATTTTCACTTATAAATATAAGCCAATCATCTTCTAAAATACTTTCCTTTTGTGCATTAAGTAGAAACTTAAATTCACCATCTATAAACCTACTTATACCTATCAATAATCCGTTCTTATGACGGAGTAAAATATCTTTATAATTGGTGTTAGATAAGTTATGTTTTTTAGCTTCTATAAAATAAAATTCATATCCATCAAAAGATAAGAGTTGAGACCAAGTAATATAAAAATCAAGATTTATCATAGATAGATTTAATATATTTGATAAAATTTTAGTGGGTGCAAGTGCTAAAAATAATTTCTGAGTAGTGTTGTCAATGATTTTATCAAAATGATGTATATCTGTAAATTCCACTATCGCTTTAATAGGTTTTTTACCATCTCTTTTATTTTTTAAGTAGTTTAGAAATTTTTCATTAGAAAATAATAAATTAACAATTCGTAAATTATTATTATCTCTTATAAAAGTATCATCTATCTCTTCATAACTTAAAATAATAATTGAATGAATATTTAGTATAGAAATCTCTTCATATCTTTGCCAAGATAAACAATCCCCAAATCTTACAAATATATGTAGATTATTAAAATGATGTTTTTCTATATCAGACTGTAGTTTTTCAATATTTGTATCATCATTTATTAAAATAACCACATCATGTAAGTCTCTATTATCACTATGTAAAAGATTTATCTCTTGAAGAATCTTCATAACTTTATGATTATAATTTATTATAAGTGTATGATTTTCACCTAAATATTTGAGGCGACCCATTCTAATATCTCTAAATGTATTCTCTAGTGATGAACTCAAAACAGATATAATAAATCCAGTTACAACTAAACCAAATAGCATAAGTAAAAATGAAAAGAGTAAAGTGATAGGTTTATCTTTCATCAAAGGTAAAGCAGGAGGATCGATAAAAAGCAAATAACTATTTTCAATAGAACCAACAAATAAAGCACTCACTAAAACAACCAAAAATCCAAATACTGTTACAACACCTAATTGTCCGAGTACACCTAATAGAGCAAACCATTCTTTTAAATAATTTAGTTTATTAATGATTCTTTTTATATTGTTCATATTGTTCCTAATGGTACATTGTATGCCACAAATCTTTGGCATATATTTTTCTCAAACATTGCAACATTAGCAATAATAAACTATTTTCTATTTTTAACAATGTATTCGTTGCTTTAGTATTTCAAATTCTTGTAGTTTAATAATTTCATACTTTAAAGCTAAAAAATCACACCTAAAATTTGCATCTAATAGGTGTAATTATGACACAAAATATCTTAAAGTTTAAACTATGGTTGTTAATTTATATATAGTATTTATATCCGAAAAATATTTCAAACTATCTTGATTAATTATTTTTTTAGATAAAAATTCTTTATATTTTTATATCATTTATCTAGCTTTTTTATAAATATTGTTGATGTTAAGATATAGATAATCTTTTGTAAATCTTTATTTATTACTAATATACTGAAGTTTTATGAATAATTTAGGAGCCAAAAAGTTTCATAAATCACATCTACATTTCTAATATTAGGATTTATTTATAAAACAATTAATTAATAACATAGGGGGAAAACCCCAATATACTCTTTTTATTACCAACCGATTCCTATTTTTGCCATATATCTTCTATCTGGATTGGTAGCACTTCCAGTACCTACTTCCTCCTCATATGTTGCAACACTTAGTTTAAAAAGTAGTAGTTCAAGTTCAACACCTGCTGTATATGCACTTTGGTAGATACCTACATTTGTAGTTAGACTAAAAAGTGATGTGTCTACTAAACCAAGACCAACACCTAAACGGATTTTTTTCATCATATCAGATTCTGAAAGATCATCAAAAGTTCCATCAACATTATAAAAACGAACTTTATTTGCATCAAAAATATCAACATAATCAACAGCTACAACAAGCTTATCTATGTATGAAACTTCTGGTGCTATAGAGATACCAACATTTACAGTTGTTGGTTGCTGACCAAAATTATCATCCATACTCATAGAACCAAGATTCAGAACACTTAAACCGATGGCAGGATTCCAAATAGAATCTGAAAATGGATAGTAAATAGCACCTATATCTACACCAAAACCTGAAGATTCTTTCTTATAATTATCTTCTAAAACATCAGAAATATCATCATCACCAGTTAAATCATCAATATTTAATTTACCCTCATATGATGTTTGAGAAATATATTTCGCACCAATACCAACTTCAAGTTTACCAAGCTCTGTATCATAAGATTTAGCAACACCTAAAATGATACCACCATATGCTCTTGTAGTTGTCTCAAGAGTTAAATCGCTAGAGTGAGTCATAAAGTTAGCATCAACAGCCGACAAAAGACCAACCGTCCAAGCAAAAGCATCAGAGTTTTTTGATACAGATGTATAGTTATCTACACCTATATGAAATGGTTTTCCATTGTACTTTTCTAAAACAGCTGTGATAGCATCAGAATCATCACCAGCATCATCAATATCACTGATAAGTTGATCTGTATCTGTTGTGATAGAGATACCTATACCAACTAAATCTACAACTATACCATGCTCTTTTTTGATATTTGCGATTCCTGCTGGATTTGAAAAAATAGAGGTTGAATATGAACCAACAGCTATATTTGCACCACCCATACCCATAATCCTAGGGTCTTTATAAATATAAGCTTGTTCTGCACCTAAAGAAAACAACGACGTTGTAGCACCAAGAAGTGCTAACGATAGTAACCTTTTTTTCATAATCTCATACCCTCTTTTAGTTTTTTGCCATTTCTTTACCAATATAATCGGTAAACTCTGTTACAGATATAACTGTATCTCTATTCGTATCTATCTCATCTCTATATTGTGTAACATCATCTTTTAAATCATCTGGAGCAGAATCTATGATATATTTAAAAGAATCATTTAAAGAATCTATCAACTCATTTGAGATTGTTAAAGTTTCATCTTTCACGGGCATTGGGTATAAAGTGTTATCATAATGAGTTTTATAATCTGTTAAAATCATCTCATCTTTTTTATCATTTGCTAAATAATGGTAAGTGATTCCATCTCCATTAGCTATGATAACATCCATCTTTTCATAAGAGTAACCATCTATATCTAAAGAACCTGTATACTCTACACTTGCACAACCTTGAATATCATCACTATAAACTTTTCTCATAGCACAGCCAGATGCTAAAAGATCACCATCAACACCATTCTCTTGCAATTTTGAAACATCACCTAAATAATCAAGTGCAACAGCCGTTCTAGTTAAAGATGCTAATCCTAAAAATAACTCTATACTATTTAACTCTGAATCGGTTGAAGTTGCACGAGCTTTAGATGTTTTAGAATCTGTTGAGAGTATCGCTGAGTAGTAATATGTAGCTTTTTGTAGATCAGCTAAGCTTTCATCTGTTTTATCTTCACTAATACCAACTAGAAAAGAAGCAAAAGAATCATCAGAAGTTGTAGAATCATCTTGTGTATCTGAAATAATAGAGATAAGATCAACAAGATTAAAGTTTGATTTATCCATATATGCTGATGCTAATTTAAGATTATCATCATCTGTTTTTACAGTTTTATCTTCAAGTGCCTCTATAACACCATCCATATCACCCTCATCCAACATCTGTTGAGTTGTCATTCTATCTTCAGCACCATTATCACAACCACTAAACAGTAACATAGCAGTTAAAGCTGACATAATCAATATTTTATTTGTCATTATCAATCCCTTATTTAATTAAAAAAAATTATAACACATATCACTGATAAAGTCTATTTTATATTTGTAATTTGAACAACTGTAATATCATCTTCAAACTTTCCACTCTCAAGCTTCTTTTTAACTGTGTTAAATACTGAAGATGATGATAATATATTTAATGGAGAAAACTCTTCCATATCTTCTGTTAAATCTTCAACTAACCCATCAGTATATATGATAATATCATCCCAATTATCAATAATGATGGAATCTATTTTTGGTGTTGGAGAAAAATTCATAAATGGTAGATTATTAGGTTTATATTTCAAAATCTTTTCACCTGTTTTAATAATAAAAGGGTACATACCACCAGATACATAAGATATATTTTTTTTATTTGAGCTAAGACCTATCATTGTAAAGGATAGTTGTTCTATCTCACCTAAAAATTTCTGAATTATTGGAAAAAGCTTCTCTATAATCTTTTCAAATGATATATCTTCATCTACTAGATGACTAATAGTTGAAGATACGGCAAACACTGTTAAAGCTGGAGATATACCATGCCCTTGACCATCTATAATATATACAAATACAGAACCATCTTTTAAAGTATGAGTTGAATAAAAATCTCCACTCAATATATCTGCTGGTTTATAAATTGTTTTAGATGAAAATAATGTTGAATTTTTTAAATCATCAACTATGGCAGAATCTAATTTTTCTCTAGCAATTATCTGTTGTTGTATATCATACTTATGAAGTTTATCTAACTTTTCACTTTGAAAAGTTATTGTATTGTTTAAGTTGATAAGTGAAAGTTGTTGTCTATCTGACTGATTTATGATTCTATCTAATCTTTTTAAAGTTTTTTCTAATTTTTTTTCTAAAAATTTGACAAGTTTTTGAGTTTTTAAACTTCCATCTTTCATAACTTCATCCATACTACTTTGCAACTCATTTAATTGATTCATTTTTACTAACACCTTTATTAAAATTATATCTTATTTATACTCTTGACAATAAACCAGCTCCCAACCATGAAAAACAAGTACAACTTTTTTTAGTATTATATCTTTTTTACTAAACTGTGTTACTAATTCATCATCTTGGTATCTATCTAATTGTTCTTTTGCTTCTTTTACTAGATGTTTTAAA
>Ga0256842_1001883_pt1 | contig 16025 bp, 14 predicted proteins | sample 4559240metaG_FD_185973 | JGI IMG/M metagenome (GOLD analysis project Ga0256842, IMG submission 185973) | Hydrothermal vent microbial communities from Guaymas Basin, Mexico - 4559-240 | ecosystem: Environmental > Aquatic > Marine > Hydrothermal vents | place: Mexico: Guaymas Basin | collected...
ATTCCCGGGTCCATTTAATTTCGAAAAGTCAAAGCTATGGAGGAAAGGTTTGATAATTATACAAGAAGAAGCCGCAGCCATTGCCTCTATTCTCCTAGCACCAGAACCAGGCATGACTGTTGTAGACTTAGCGGCGGCGCCTGGTGGCAAAACTGAACATATGGCTGAGTTAATGAAGAATAATGGAATAATATATGCTTTTGATATTGATGATAAACGTATTCAGAGAATGAAGGAAATCCTCAGAAGAACTGGCATAGAAATTGTTAAGATTATGAAACAAGATGCTAGAAAAGCACCGGATGTTCTAGGAGAAGAAATAGCTGATAGGGTGCTTTTAGACGCTCCATGTAGTAGTGATGGCACAATAATGAAGAACCCTGATCTAAGATGGAGGTTGCGGGAAGAAAAAGTCTATGAGCTTCAATCTCTCCAGATTGAGATGTTGGAAGCAGGGTGGAAGCTCCTTAAGAAAGGAGGGAGGATACTTTATTGTACATGTAGCATGTTGAGAGAAGAAAATGAAGACGTCATTTCTACGTTCTTGGAAAGGCATAAAGGAGAAGCAAAGTTAGTTCCACTTAAAAAACCATATGATCCAGGATTCTTGCCTGGAACCATGAGGGCTTTTCCACATCGTCACAAAACAATAGGGTTCTTTTATGCACTAATAGAAAAAGTATAAACTACTTAACAATAGCCGGAATCTTGTCTAGATCATCTACAAGTTTATCCGAAGTTTTTAATAATTCATATGATATTCTTTTAACTTCGTTTTCATCAATACTTCCTGATGTAGTGAAATTTCGATACTGCTTCCATAGAGTATTAAGATCATTAATGATTGATTTCAATAAGTCTTTATCGTTCAGAAGAACTATAAACGTTTGTTTCTCATTAACAAGCATTTTTTGATGAATCATGTGCGACGCTAACTGAATATTAGATAATGCATTACTTAGTTCATGTAAGTCATTATTTAGTGCTACATCACTTGCAAGACCTGATATAAAATCAGCATCCATAGAAGACACTAGGATTATTTCTCTATCAGTTCTTGAATAAACAGGATCTCCGCCGATAATGCTCATGTTCTCTAATCTTATTATAATCCAATCATATCTAGTAGAGAGTTCATTGATTAAATTAAAGAGGATTTTCATGTTTTGATTATAGGTTCTTTCTTTATAATTATTGTATTCGTTAAGGATCGTTGTATAGTTGTAAATAGATGCTACTAGAGCGATCACTATAATAACTGCCATTAGTAGGTAAATATTTAATTGGGTTTTTCTATACAATTAGTTCCACCTAATGATATAATTGACCGTAATGTAATTTAAAGAAATACCTCTTAGGTTCTATATTTACTGAGGAGTTATTGTTAAAAGCACGTCGCCGGCTTCGACGTTATCGCCTTCTTTAACTAATATTTTTTCCACTCTCCCAGTTATTGGTGCTAGAATGTCTGTTGACATCTTCATTGACTCTAAGACTATGACTTTATCTCCTTTCTTAACAGTATCGCCTTCTCTAACGAGTATTTTTAGTATCTTTCCTGCCATTGGTGATTTAAGTGGGTGCCCTTTTATGTTTTCTTGGTTCTGACTGGTTTGCTTAGGAATAGTTTCTAACCGGGATGTTGTCATTGCTAGCGATATAGTTGAAGGTGTCATTGTTTTCACTATTTCTATGTTTATGCCCTCTACGCCTACAATGTATTCTTTGCCATTTACAATGATCTTAACTGTTTTTCTAGGTTTCTCCTCTGTAAGTGGTTTCTCGACGAGTCCTTTTCTTCTAGCTTCGAAGAATTCAATAGCCGTTTCTGGGAATAAGCAATAGGTTAGGATATCTTCTTCTTTTTCATAGTATCCTTTTTCTATTACGAATTCTTTACATTTATCAAGCATGGGTTCTAGTAGGTCTGCTGGTCTCGTGGTTATCGGTTTCTCGTCACCTAAGATGAGTTTTCTAATTTCTTCTTTGATGGGGGCTGGTGGTCTTCCGTATAATCCTTTTACATAGTCTTTTGTTTCTTTTGGAATGATCTTGTATCTACCGAATAGTACGTTTAGTACTGCTTGTGTTCCAACGATCTGAGATAATGGGGTTACAAGAGGTGGCCATCCGAGTTCTTCTCTTACAATGGGTACTTCTTCTAATACTTTATCAAGTTTATCTAGAGCGTTTTGTTGTTTTAGCTGTGCTATTAGGTTTGAGAACATTCCTCCCGGAATCTGGTGTATTATTACGTCTGGGTTTGGTAGGAGGATTCTCCAGTTGAGTAAATGAAGGTATTTTTCTTCTATTAGTTGTCGAAGAATCTTTGAAATCCTGTTTATTATGTTCAAGTTGATACTTGGTTTGTGCTCACTTGGTAAAGCATAATATACTGATTGTATACCGGGCTGCGCAGTTCCAAATGCTAATGGTGATATCGCTGTATCTATATAGTCGGCTCCAGCTTCTACTGCTTTCAAATATGTTGCTACAGCCAAGCCTCCTGTGGAGTGAGTATGTACATTGACTGGTACTTTGAACTCCTTCTTTAAGAGACTTACTAGTTCATATGCTTTTTCCGGTTCTAGTATTCCAGACATATCCTTAATTGTGATGATATCTACTTCTAAGCTGAGAAGCTCTTCAGCAAGCTTTAAGTAGTATTCAGTAGTATGTACCGGGCTAATAGTATAACACATAGCTCCCTGCACTATTGCACCAAGCTTCTTTGCTTTTTTAATACTCGTCTTCATGTTTCTTACATCGTTTAACGCGTCGAAAACCCTGAATATATCAATACCATTCTTGTATGTTAACTCAACAAATCTTTCTACAACATCGTCTGGGTAATGTTTATAGCCTACGAGATTTTGTCCTCTAAGAAGCATTTGTAGTTTGGTCTTCCTAACGTGTTCTCTTATAATCCTTAGTCTTTCCCAAGGATCTTCTCTTAAATATCTTATTGCTGCATCGAAAGTTGCTCCTCCCCACACCTCTAAGCTATAGAAACCTGCACGATCAATGAGGTCAACAAATTTCAACATGTCCCGTGTTCTGAATCTCGTAGCTAGGAGGGATTGGTGTGCATCACGGAGAGTAGTATCTATTATATTAACCATTATTAGATGCACCTCTTTAAATTTAAAGATTTAAATAGAAAATTTATTATTGACATATCTTGGATTGATGCCTTTTTGTTTATTTTAGTAATTTCGTTTCGAGCAATGAAACAAGTCGATAAATCATTATATAATATTCTAAAGGGAATATGATCTTGGTTCATTGAAATTATTTTTCTCAAATCATTAATACCTCCTAATAAACAAGTTACTGCACTTAAACCATATAGAATTATAAAGTTTTATTCTTTTACTCATTTCAAAAAGTTTATATTATATCAAATATTCTTAACTAGATAGAAACTTGAATACGTAATACAACATATTATAGAGACATAATCTGCCTACTTTATGCATAATCCCTAATATTAGAACAAATAATTAATAATGAAGCGAGTTGACATATATGGAAGAAGAAATAGAGGTTCGGATAAGTATACCCAAATTACTTTATAAGAAACTAATAAAGATGTCAAAGTATATGGGATTTACCAATATAGAGGAGTTTATAATCTTTGTGCTTGAACAATTAATTGAAACATGTGATTTTGAAGAAGATGTTAAAAATAAAGCTAACTAAGATAATCGTGGAGAAATTAAGGGCACAAATTATTTAAATTTAGTCAGGTAATGTAGTATAAAAAATATATTGTTGGAGAATCAATACTCCTTTAAATCTATAATATCATTGCCCAATATCTCACTAATAGGGTAATTATTACGGTATTCGCTATTATTCCGAACAAGAACCCATATATGATCAGGTCTTTTATCCTGGCTTTACCACTAGCATATACTATTGCTGAAGGCGGTGTTGATATTGGTAATGCGATTGCATTGTTTAAGCTCACGACTGCGACCACAGTTGCTAATGCTGCTCCAGTTGCTGGTGAAAGCCCTAATCCGGCTGCTATAGTCATTCCTAATGGTATTGTCAATGGTGCTACGAAAGCAGATGCTGAGGTGTGGCTTGATATGAATGTTCCTATAATATATGCTGTGAATCCTATGATGAAGAACGCTGTCCATCCAAGCGATTCTATACCGTGGAGCTGTGATAATAAATAGTTTGCCCACCCGCTTTTCATTAAGCCTGATCCTAATGTTAATCCTGCACCAAATAGTACCATTAAGTCCCATGCTAGTTTTTTCCAATGTTTCTTAGGATCAAGTATTCCTGTAGCAAAGAACAATAATATACCGATTCCAGCTGCTATTCCTGTCTTGATCCCATGGATAGGCTCCGTTATCCATAGAGCAACTAAGATCAATAGCTCTATTAGAGCTATTACCTCTATTTTACTCCATGGTTTCCCTTCCATTTTCCTCATTTTCTTCAATTCTTCAGCAACTATACTGAGCTCGTCTTTGGCCACTATCTTAGCATATATTACTGCTAATACTATTCCGATGCTGAATCCGATAAACCATGCAGGTAAGCCGATTAGTAACCATTTATAGAAGCCTATAGCTTCATATCCGTACGCAAACTTGTTCAAGAACTCGGCTGCTATTAGGTTAGGCGGTGTTCCTATGAGTGTTGCTGTTCCACCGATACTTGCACCCATTGCTAGTGATACCATAACTATTGATGAATATTTCTCAGCCTTATCCCTTATGCCAGCAAGTAAGGCTGCAACTAGTGGTAACATCACATATGTTGCGGCTGTATTACTCATCCACATGCTGAGAAAGCTTCCAAGGAAACTAACGCCTAGTATTAATGTAAATGGTCCTCTCCCTATTCTTGATAATAGCCTTGCAACGCGTACATCTAGTCCTCTTTCACGTATAACTAGCTCCATAGCACTACCAGCAATAAAGACCATTATTAGTGGTGCCATATAGTATTGATAAGCTGTTTTCATCGGCTGGATACCGATAAGTACTAACGATATAGTAACATATAATCCAGTAATAATATAGTGTATTATCGAAGCTGCTGCAAACAATACAATCGCTGAGCCGAAAACAAAACCCGCTTCTTTAGCATGTATGTAAGGCTGGATCGAAGCTATTACTGTATATTCCTCCTTACTACTTGGGAAGAAAGTGTATTTATTGTTATCAGGAGTAATGATTTCTATCTTGACGTCCTTGATCTCTATTTTCACTGGCTTATTGCCCTCATAACACGTTATCTCAAATACTAGTGGTTCACCAACGGCTATTTTCCCAGGTGATTTTAGGATTATGTTTACAATCATGTTGTTGAAGGTAAAGTTTTGTTCTAGATTTTTATCTGAAATAGTGAAATGTAATTCACCGATTTTATTTCCCCTAATATAGATGTTAGCAACATATTCTCCATTCGCTGGCCAGTCAGGAGGCGATATATAATATATTATACCACCCATGATTACTGCAAGAACTATTATCAGGAGTATCTTGCTATACTTGTTCATGGGTAGCACACCTCTAGGAATAATTCATTCTAGAAAGCATTACACAATTGAATAGAAATGAAAATTATAATATAAAAAAGTAACAATAGGAAGGTATAGTATCATGTAAAAATATTACTTAGCTACATTCATGTTCTCACTCAATAAAATGAGGAGACATACTTTGTTGTTTTATGGCGATAGCGTTATACCTGGTAGTTTTGGATATGGAGTTGCATAGGCTACGTGTTTATGTCCTGCTATGAATCTCGTGAATCTTTCAAGCCCTAATCCCCACCCGCTACTAGGTGGTATTCCTCCTTGTTTTACCAGTTCTATGAACCATGTATATTTCTCAAGTGGTTCTCCAAGCATTTTGAGACGCTCAACCACTTGTGGATAGCGGTACTCTCTAGTACCTCCATCTATTACTTCTCCATAACCTTCTGGCAATAATAAGTTAAAGTCGAGGTTATATTTTGGATCCTCGGGATTGGGTAAGTAATAGAATCCTCTACTAATTACCGGGTACCCTATGATCCATACTGGTGTGCCGAAATATTCTGCTATAGCGGTTTCTTCTTCATGGCTTAGTTCTTTGCCCCATTTAACACTATATCCGAGCTTCTTCGCTAGGTCAAGGGCTTCATCATATGTTATTTTTGGAAATGGTGGTTTCAGGACTATTGGTTCTTTTCTCTCACCAATCGTATATATTAATTCGCTGTGTTTATCTGCGACTAACCTCGTCACTGTATAGATTAAGTGCTCTGCTAGTTTTATCACGTCTTCTATATCGCTTAATGCCCATTCTATGTCTAATTGTGTAAATTCTGACAAGTGTCTACCCGTTTTAATATTCTCTGGCGGTTCTTCCCTAATGTTTCTAGCTGTGAAGAATACTTTCTCATATACTGCTGCACTCGCTTGTTTATACATTATGACACTACTTGTTAATTCATATTCTACACCATAGAACTTTGTTTTTAGCTTCTTAGCCCCCCTCAATCCAGGGTCACTTACAACACTGATCATAGGAGGTAATAGTTCTATGAAATCCTCCCCGTAGAGAAACTCTCGACTATACCTTGTTATTAGGAATAATAATTTGGTTGAAGCTGCGTATTTCGGGTTTCTTAGTATCCATGGAGAATATTTGGCAAATTCCTCTAGACTTATTTCACCTATTTCTATGTAGTCAAATCTTCTCTCCTCATAAGGCTTGTGTATTATTTCGTAATCAAGCACTTCTAACGTTCCTTCTTTAATACGAGATTTTATCCATAATAGTGTCTCTAAAGGCTGTTTTAGTAATTCTTTTGATTTTTCGCCCATTACTCTGAACTTCTTGATCCCGCTTGGGTCTCTTAGGATGATCGAGTCTTCTTTTTTCTTAGCGATCCATGCTACTAATTCGTGTTTGCCTTCGCTTACTTCTTTTAGAAGAGTTGTTCTTTTGTATTTAGAGAATATAGATTTGAATATAGGTTTAGGAGAGGATTTGTAATTGGATTTGGACTCAGTTAAAACACATCCCTTTATCACCCTTGCGTAGTGTCTATGAGCTTAGAAAGGTATTTAAAATTATTCCTTGCTAAAATGGAAATCGTGTATACATAATGGTATTATTTATAAGGATTTTACGACCAGAAAATGTAACTTAATCAAAAATTTCGAGATAGGTTATTTTGGTGTATATGTCTTAAGCGTTTCTCCATCCACTATTGCATAGATCTCAACATATTCTTTAAGAGGCGTTGTCCTGAGCTTGGGCATTAATACTTCGTCCACTTGGAATATGCCAGCTCTTTCACTCATATAAACCATTATTTTTATAGGAGTAGTTTCTCCAGGAATTACTTCTACCTTCTTGATGCTTAGTGCTGATATGCTATGTATTGATACTCCTCCTAACCTATAGGGTACTCTAGCTCTTCCCTCAGCCATATCTAGTCCGTCACCCACAGCTACACAACCAGCTTCTATAGTTAAACACTCAACATCGTATGCTGTACAGTGGATGCTATGCATTATTTCTTGTCTTAACTTTATTCTCTGATCGTATTTGTCAATGATTTTTTCTAGTGCTCTATCTATTATTGACTTAGCTAGTAGAGCACCTGTTTTTTCATGAAGATCTCTATGAATAGCATTACCTATATCATGTAATAAGGCCCCATAAAGTGGAACAAGCCATGCATACTCAGGGTTATCTACAACATTATCTCTTAAAAGTGTTGATTCTACTCCTTTATCTAAGAGTAATTGGTAGAGATATAACGATGCTCCAGCAGCTATTTTTGCATGAACAGGGCCATGATCATTGTATTTTAGTCTTTTAACAGCCATTATATTAGCCATTTCCCATAGAACTTGTACTTCTGGATCATTTATGAGTGTGTAGTATGCTTTTCTTAGGAACGGTTTACTATTTATTATCTTATTTATCAAACTAGCATTGATAACTGCCAATTCATAATCCCTCATTCATTACTAATTTCTTGTCTTGATAATATAAAAGACTAAGAAGCAAATCATGATTATTCATTACTCATTTTTAGTGTTTTCTTTTTCAATGTAATTGGTCCTAAATATATGTTTCCCGATCTAGTGATCATCAAGAATATTTTCTTTTCGCCACAATTAATTATAATATTTTCTTCCACTGGCTCTATACATATGTAGTCGTTTAGGAAATCAATGAATAAACATATACCGTTTCTATGATTATTGCATATTAATCGTAATCCGTGCTTAAAACCAAGTCCACTTAGTAGTCCTTCTTTATCACATGTTGAGGGTAGGTCTAGGTGTGTTTGTTTTGCTTTCATATATCCTTTCTGATGTACGTATCCATGGCAAGTTACTACTTCTCCTTGGGGATATAGTATTTTGAATCTAATCGTTATCTTCATCTTGATACACTGTATTAACTGCTTGTGTTTCACGTACTATTTTAATATTCTTGTGACTAATAATACTCTATATATGAGTGAGTGTTTGAGAGGAGGCTTAGTTTGGCTAAGAAATATGTCTTGATAAAGGTTAAGGAAGGACTCATGCCTGGTTTAAAAACTTATTATTATACATGGCGTGGAGATAATCCACCTGAAGACTTGTTGTCTTTAAAACCTATCAAGGAAGATATATCTCCATGGATAAACTATATTTGGTGGGATAGACCATCACCTGGCGTTCCAGCAGAGTTTTTTGCTGTTGCTTGGCTTGGTTTCATATATATTGATAAACCAGGTGTTTATAGATTTTATGTGACGACAGATGATGGTAGTAGAGTATGGCTCGACAATAAACTAATCATTAATGCATGGAAAGACCAGCCTCCTACAACATATGTTAGCCAACCACTCCCACTAAGAGAAGGTTATCATAAGCTCAAATACTATTTCTATAATAGATATGCTTTTGCACAAGCAGCTCTAGGATGGATACCTCCTGAAGGAGAACCTGGAGTTATACCGAAGGAAAGATTCTATCACAGCATAGGGGACAAGATATTCTTCACCGGAATACCTGATAATTACATTGTCGAAGTGCTACCAGAAGAAACAAGTAGGAGAAGATGTGTAGCACATGCTGGGATATGTGGAGTAAGTGTTAGTTTTGATGAAATGCCGTTAAAAGCCCTCGTTAGGATCTTGAGTGATAACGGAGAAGTAGTGTATGAGTCACCAGTCAAGCTAGAGCTGTGGGGAGGAGACGAGATCAAATTCGCTGAAGTAGAGTAAGAAGCCTTCAGCATGTAAGGAAAAGTGTGTTTATAGGGAGCTGCGGAAGTGGATCCATTAGTAACTATTGTAGGGTTATTTTTATTTATAGGTCTAGGTGTTTTTACAAAATATTTACTTGGTAAATATAAATTAGTCGATCATTCTGTTCAGTTTTTTAGCAAAATAATATACTATATCATCTTACCACTTGTATTCATAGATACATTTGCTAAACGAGGACTAGAACTTGCAGATCTAAGTATATTAATTGTATCCGTTACATATGTTGTTACCAGTATAGTGGTATTATCACTTATACCCCTTAAGAAAAATGGGGGATTGAAAAAAGCAGTTTTACTAATGAGTATTTTTCAAAACAATGTATTCCTGGGATTTCCCGTACTATTACTACTTTATAACGATATATCAGCAGCAGCTATGTATAGCCTAATAATATTTATACTACACATAAGTGTTGCAGGACTACTCGCAGGTGGGCGTGAAAACATTCTATACTCTATTGCAAAAATACCAGTCTTATATGGTTTCATATTGGGCACAATAATACATTATATAGGTTATAGACAATATTTGTCAATAGCATTTATACTATCACCATTCCACACTATTCTCAGTTATGGTGCAGTTTATGTACTGGGGTATACGTTACCACTAACTTTTGGGCATGTTAAAGAATATATGGAAGCCCTCTACATTACTTCGATATGGAGACTAGGAGTGAGCCCTCTAATACATTATATACTGTTACTCTTTGTTCCAATGCCTCTGCTCTACTATAAAGAAATAATGGTCTTATCCTTTCTACCACCAGCAGTAATGAATACCGTTATAGCGAGAATATATGGTTGGAAACCAGAAGTGGTAGCATCAATAACCATGATTCTTACACTGATAACATTAGGGATAATACCAGTCATTATGTTTATAGGATAGTAAAACAAGATTAATTAAATATTGTTTTTGTGCCTTGTTCTTATTGAATAGTGCCTTATTCATAACAGTAATAAGTACCCAAGTGTGAAATAATACTTGATGATGAGCGAACCCGTGTCGGAGACTGTTCATTTATTCGATGAAGATGGTCGGCGTTACTGAGTATTCTCGTAGGTAGGTTAAGTTTCGGGTGTAAAGAGTTGAAAACGGGGGCATTCATCTTTATACAAACAGAAATAGGCTCGGAAATGAAGGTATTTGAAGAACTCTACAAGATCCCTGAGGTAAAGGAAGTATATATAGTTTATGGTATTTACGATATTATTGCTAAGATCGAGGCAGATAGTTTAGAGAAAATTCGTGAAATAATAATTTCAAGAATAAGACGTATACCAGAGATAAGAACAACTAATACAATGGTTATCGTTGAAGGTACTAGGAAATAATTTTAATGTTCTTTTTATTTGCTCATAAATAACATATTCCTAGAAAAGAAATAAAATATTCTTTTGAAGTATTTATTGAAATAGTATTGGTTGATCGCTGCTCTAGTATAAATACCGATGTTATCATCATTGCTTATTCATTAAAAACATAGATGGGTGGGATTATATGAAGCCTAAGATCTTGTTGATAAATGGGTCTCCGAGAAAATATGGGGCTTCGACAAAATTAATGGCCATAGCTGAGAAAGGAATACTAGATGCTGGTGGTGAGGCAGAGGAAATATTCATCTACGACTACAATATCAAAGAATGCCTTGGATGCGTCTCGGATGGTCAAAAAGTCTGTAGGTTTCCATGCATTATTAATGACGATGACTTCAATAAGCTAGGGGAAAAGATTATTCATAGTGATGGCTTTATAATAATATCGCCTATCTATTGGTACACTGTTCCTGGGAAGTTGAAGACATTTATTGACAGGCTAACAAGCCTCGAAAACATGATCGTGCATATTGGTAGAAGTTTGCTTGAAGGAAAAGTTGCTGGCTTTATATTCACTGGAAATGATAGCGGGAGTCTATTAGCAATAGCCCACATGATGGCTGTTATAAATAGTATGGGTGTCCATATACCAGCATGGGCTCTCGCATACCATCATACAATAGAGGATGTCTTAGAAGACGAACAAGCCGTTAGAGACTCATACAATGTAGGCTATATAGTAACGATTGCAGCGAAAATGCTGAAGGAGAGAAAGGAATGGTATAATCCAAGAATAGATATCGATGAATTACGAAAAATAGCTATTAAGAAGGCAGAAATGTATGAGTCTCAAAGAGCTGAGCGCTTGAAACTATTTAAGGAGAAGACTGAGAAGTAGTTATTTCTGATTAGAAATGCATCCGTGAACCAATAGGATCTTTTTAATTATTTTACTAACACTATAGAGATCATTATCAAGTCTTTTATTTAACCTCTCAATACGTGTGTTAGATAAGCCTCTTCTCTCAAGTTCCCTTAATAGCTTTTCTTCATCAGGCCATTGATCTGGACCTAAGAGGATAATGTCTGGCTTGATCTCTTCAACTGGTTTAAGATAATCCTCTTCATCGCCCAGAACAGCTTTATGCACATACTTAATATTCTCTACAACTTCCCTTCTCTGCTCCTCAGGTATAATGGGCTGCCTCTTCTTGAATTTATAGAAGTTCTTATCCCTAGCAATTACGACATATACTCTTCCAAGCTCCCATGCTTTCTTGAACAAATATATATGGCCTGGGTGAATGATCTCAAAACCACCAGCTACTAAGACTCTTGGTCTTTTAAGTAATCTAGACAAGGCCTCCCACTTAATATCAAGTACGCCGATAAAACGTAGTGAATCAATTAATCCCTCAGCATATGCTATGCATGCAAGTGAAGTAATATAGTCTCCTTTTTCATAATAATACTTGGCATCTGATAGGTAGGTCTCCGCTAGCTCTACTAGCGTCTTGTACTTATCATCTATGTCTTTCTCCTTGATCTGGTCTAGTGCTTTCTCGACATTAGTAATGTATGCTTGAACTCTTTCCTTTACATTAATATCCATATTGTTCACCCACGCTTCTACATAGATAATCTATTATTGGTTTAGATGATAAATAATAAGATACACTTTTCTCTGGGTAAGAGTTTATTTTTCCCTAGATGCAATAATATGTTAGAATATTTCCAAGGTTGAAAGGGGTATGGTTTGGGGTAAGGAGATCGCTAGGAATCTTTATGGGTTATCTGGGGATATGAGAATCCAGTATCTAGACATAAGTGATGAGGGTCACTTAATACTCAAAGTAGGGAATCACGAAATAGATCTCTATGACCTTATGACTAAAAATGATCTTCCGGGTGCACATATAAGAATACTGCCCCTAATAAGGAAAATGATGGATCAAGTAGTAGAAGCATTCATTAGAGCCATGAAAAAACATAATTCCAAACTAGGATTCATTCCAATATATCCATTAAAGTCGAATTCGTCGAAAATAGTTATTGATACAATATGGAGTTATGGAGAAAAATACAACTGGGGGTTTAATATAGGCACTATACCAGAAGCCGAACTCATAAGCAATTATAGCAATAAGAAGCCTAGACTACTAGTGGTTGATGGTGTTAAGGACAAGGCATTCATAGAGAAACTGATCAATATAAAGAATAACTGGGAAGTAATAGTTGATATTGAAAGTGAGAGAGACGTAGAAATCCTAAAGGAATATCCAGAAATAAAAATAGGTATTAGGATCAAGTTATTATCCACTACTAGGAGCCCATGGAGTAAGAGTAGTGGATTATACTCAAAATTTGGAATATCATTAATTGACTTAGAAAATATTATTAATAAATACGAGTACTTATATGACCGCTCTGTTCTTCTTCATGTACATGCGGGTTCGCAAATACCTTCATTGGAAGATCTAGATAAGATTATTGGAGAAACGGTTTCTATTTATACTCACTTGAGAGAAATAGGACTAAACAATCTAACCTATATAGATTTTGGAGGAGGACTTGCATACCCATATACCCATTTCAAAAAAGGTTCTGGATTCTCACCGGATTATACATTAGAAGAATACGCTGAACTTATTATAGAAAAGACCACGGATCTTGAAAAATACGGTACAAAAATAGTATTTGAAGGTGGTAGATATATCGTTGCTCCACATAGAATAACTGTATCCAAGGTAATTGATGTAAGACCATATGGAGTGAGGCCTCGTATATATGAAGATATAGGCTATGGAATAATGGATGAAATAAGAAAAGCTGAGAGTTTAAAAGAATTAAATAATGTTCTGAGAAAGATAAGAGAAGCTATTACTCGTTTAACGTCAAGAACAAAAGCTAGTAAGGAGAATAGAGTATTATTAGAAAAATTGATCACAAATATTGAGTATGAAGTCTCAAGAAAAGTTGAAGAATTACTCAGTAGGATGAAACTTGATGAGTTCATTGAATACATTAGGTACCCGAGCCCATTATTAGAGTATCTGATCACACCGTCTATGAGAGTATTTGTATCTTTCTCAATATTTAATCATATACCTGATAAAATAGTAGTTGATCAGTACTTTCAAGTAGTTCCGTTATCTAGATTATTGGAGAAGCCAGAGATCCTGGCGATTCTAAGTGATCTCACTTGTGATAGTATGGGTGAATATGGTGATTTCTACTCATATGTAGAGAAACCATTTAAGGAGAAACTTATCCCCCTTGATCTCTTAACTAGTACTGATAAAAAATTACTCTATGTCCCAAATATGCTTGTTAAATTAAATGGTATTCCTTTACATATACCTAGAAAGGGAGAGAAATACTATTTAGCCTTTCTAGAGACAGGAGCTTATCAAGACATGCTAGGAATGAATCATAATATGTTGTCTGGATATCCAGAAATACTTATTGATATTATTGATGGACAATTAAAGATCAAAGTTGTAAATAAAAGCTATGCTTCAAAATACCCTGTGTGAATGAAATAGATTTGTTAAGTTTTTTTCTCGTGTCTAATATATTTCTCAACAATTATCATGGTTGTTGTTGATAATACTCCTTCCATTCTTCTAATTTCCTCAACAGTTTTCCTTAGATCTTCTAGTCCTATGTCTTTTGTTATAGCTATTATCTCGTAGTCTCCGAATGTTCTATAGACTTTTTCTATGTTATTGATCGAGCATACTTTATCCAGTATTGTTTTTTCTTTACCTGAGTCTACTTTTATGAAAATAATTCCTGCCAAGGACCGACGAACCATTACCTTGTTTTTATTCATTATTTATTGTTCATTTTTTCCTATAGTGTCTTAAAACTAAATATATTTCGTGGATCAATCCTAGTATCCTCGATGGTCTATACTGGTTCAGCTAATACACTTTTAGCTGCGATACTCTTTATTCTTGCATCAATTATTTTTCTTAGGGGAAGACTATATGGTATCTTGACAGCTATTGGGTAGCTGCCAGGCATTCTTGCTATAACGTGGTTTCCTACTTGTTTCTCAACGTATAAGTATCTCATTAGAGTACCTGGTGGAAGTATTTTCTTCAACATCGGCTTATCTATATTGTTCATTATTTTCAGCCTATACTTCGTATATAGTCCTTGATGTTTTCTCAGCAATTTATATACGGTATTTTTCTTAAGCCATAGAGGAGTGTTTTCTAAAACAGTTACTTTCCGTATATTGATTCTTCTCACCAATAAGTTCTCTTGAAGAAGTCTGGATAGGTATTCATAATTCAATATATATGTTTCTTTTGTTTCTCCAGGTAATCCATATAATAGATTTATCCCTGGTAATAGATGGGGTAATCCATTCCATCCTCTATGCGATCCTACTTGGTTTATTATACGTATAGCTTCTATTGCTTCTTCTGGTGTCACCTTTAAATTATTCATCTTAACTACTCTTGGATCAAATGATTCTATTCCGAGAGCTGCTACGTCTCCTGGTGTATGGTATTTTATGATTATTTTCATGGCGTCAATTGCTTTTGTCTTGTTATGGATTATTGTTCCTGGGTTCACATTATCTATGTGGAGCACCCGAAGTCCTGGCGCATTATTTCTTATTCCTAGGAATAATTTTCTTAAAGCATCAATATTGGGTTCGGGAAACTCTTTTATTCCTGTATCTTTGGCCATATATGCCAGTATATCTGGTTGTTTCCCTAATCTAAAATGACGAGCTCCAAAATTATAGAGTTGTTTTATTTCTTTTACAATATCTTCTGGTCTCCTATAGAGAGGCTTACCATATCTTGGCTCTATGCAGAAACTACATCCACCTGTAATATACCTGGGGCATCCTCTGAAAGTCTCTATCTCTACTACGAGGTTCCATCCATAGTTTGGATGTTGCTTAATTATTCTTGACCCATATATGAAGGCTTGATTTGCCAGATCATATGTTTTCCTCATTCTATACGGATTAGCTCTTTCTAATCCGTATTTTGTTAATTCATAGAAATATATCTCTGGATCACCTATGACTAATTCATCAAAATATCTCTTAAGCCTTTTTCTCTCAACAGCTATAGTTCCACCTCCCCCTCCAAACCCATACCTAGCAGCTGGTCCGACCAGTATCTTGGTCTTATCTCTGAGTAAGAAACATAGTTTTTCTACCTCATCGAATCTTAATGGAGTCCCACCAATGTATTTTCCTGGTACTTCAGGTCCAGTAATGAAGACTATAATGTCTGATTGAATAGCTTCTTGGATAAACTTGTTTAGATTTGATCTTACAGTGTCTATTGTCCAATATTTCACATGTATAGCTTTATCAACAACCCATATGGCTCCTGCAATGAGTCTTGGATAAGTATTAATATAGGGTGGAACACC
>Ga0256842_1001884_pt1 | contig 16024 bp, 17 predicted proteins | sample 4559240metaG_FD_185973 | JGI IMG/M metagenome (GOLD analysis project Ga0256842, IMG submission 185973) | Hydrothermal vent microbial communities from Guaymas Basin, Mexico - 4559-240 | ecosystem: Environmental > Aquatic > Marine > Hydrothermal vents | place: Mexico: Guaymas Basin | collected...
TAAAGAGCTGTCAAAAAAAATAAGTTTGTTATGCTCACGTAGGGCTTCGATGATGTTTAGATCTCCCAAAGAAACATAAAGATACCATGCTACTAAAATGCCGGCTCCTACATAGGTGAGCGCTTGAATAATGTCACTGTAGATGATGGATTTTATACCACCAAAGTAGGCATAAAGCAGTGCTCCGCCAACAAGCAACAAAATAGAGATAAACATATGCCAAAAGCCAATGTCTAAAAAGAGAATCATACTAATAGCAAGAGCGCCGATGTAGAGTCGTGCTCCGCTTGCCAAAATGCGACCAAGTAAAAACATTATGCCTGCTTGCTTTTTTGCTCTCTCACCATAGCGTTTTTCTAAAAGCTCATAGACCGTTACTGCTCTTATAGCGTAGAACTTTGGTATAAGAAATTTGGCGATGAAAAAAACGGCTAAGAGTGCAGAGAGGTAAAAACCTATAAAGCTAAAGTCATGCGCATAGGCAAACTCGGGAGCACCTAAAAAGGTAGCGGCTGATTGGCTTGTTGCGACTATGGAGATGGCAACGCCAAGAAGGGGCATGGAGTTGGAAGCTACAAAGTAATCACGTGCATTTTTGATCTTGATCTGACTAAAAAGATAGGAGCTGATAGCCAGTATGCCAAAGTAGCTAAAAAATACAAACCAATCAAGCCATCCAAAAGTGCTATTCATTGGCACCCTTGAGATGAAGTTCTTGTGTGCCTTGGCGCACAGCACGCATAAATTTTACGCCCGGATCTGCTTTTTTTGTTCTATATCCTTTATCTTTTTCCAGCCACAAGGGATTTTTTTCCATCTCTCTGTACTCATGATGACCGATAAGGTAGGAGATAGTAGGATATTTTGCTTTAAGGTACTTCACAAGGGCAATATTTGCACGTACTTGTTCTGCTGTGAGATCCTCTTTTTTGTTTTTTGCTCCACCGACATTTTCAACACCGATCGCAGAGTAGTTCAGTCCTATAACATGACGTGCCATCCAGTTGTCTGGCATAAGTTGATATATTGTGCCGTCACGGTCGATGAGGTAGTGTGCCGAGACATTGAGCGCTGAGGCTGCGGCTATATCTTTTCTATCAGTTAAAAGTCTTTGGGGATAGAGCCGTTTGAAACTATCTTTTAAGTTCATAACTGCTGTCCAGTGTAAGACAATGATTTTTGGAGTGATATTTATATCTTTTACATCAAGACCATAGTGTTTTTTGATGTAGGCTTTTGTCATTGTTTTGCGTTGATGTTTAAAAATAATGGGCTTTTGGATGATGTTTTGGGCAGTATGGAGATTTGTTATACGCTTATTTGCCTCCTCTATGCGTGAGAGGGGAATTTTACCAGATTTTACTTGCGTGAGAATGGTATTTATAAGCTCTTTTGTCGAATTATAAGAGAGTTGATTGCCAAAGAGTAGCATATCAACGCCTGCATTGATGGCAAGTGTAACAGCCTCTTTGAGTGAATAGTGTGCGCTTATAGCTTTCATCTGCATATCATCGCTGATAATGACACCCCTAAATCCAAGTTGCTCACGCAGAAGTTTTTGATTGACCTTACGTGAGAGGGTTGCAGGGTATTTGCTATCGAGCTCTCTGTTAAAGACATGTGCTGTCATAATGGCACTCAGATTTTGCTCACGCAACAAAATTTTATAAGGCTCTAACTCTTTTTTACTCCATGTATTGCTAATATCTACAAAACCTTTATGAGAGTCCTGTAGTGAAGATCCATGCCCCGGAAAGTGTTTGGCTACAGAGATAATGTTGTTAGTTTTTTGTGCATCAATAAGTATAGAAGCAATACGTGCTACTTTTTGAGGCTCTTTGCCATAAGAGCGCTTCATTTGGTAGATAACCTTGTTTTTTGGTTCTATGGCAAGGTCTAAAACAGGAGCGAAGTTCATATTTATACCCATCTCACGCAGCATTTTTGCTTCTTGATTATAGATAGTGGTTATCTTTTTTGTCGGAAGTTTGGCTATGGCAGTTGCTGAGGGGATTTTTATGAAACCATAGGCAGGTTTGAGTCGTGCAACTTTTCCACCCTCTTGATCTACAGAGATAAAAAGTGGTGCTTGTGCAAAGCTTTTGAGTTGTTGTGTGAGGGCTTTTAGCTGTTTGGGTGAGCGGATGTTTTTTGTTTTGTCTCTACTGTGAAAATCTTTGTCAAAAAGGATTACTCCGCCTAGATTATACGCTTGTATATCTTTAATGATTTGTGACTCTTTATCAACGCTTGTTCCATCAAAACCGACAATAAGCATAGAGCCAATCATCTTTTGGAGTGTTGTGTCATCTGGAAGTTGTCCGTAAGCGAGTTGTAACAGCAGGAAAAAAGTAAGGAAGAGTTTCATGAAAATCCTATAATATCTTTGATAGCTTCCATTTTATCAAAAATGAGTGATTTAGCCAACTCTTTTGTTACTTTTTTTGGTTCAAAATGGTCACTTACAACCTTGAGTATGTAAAATTTTTTAATGGCAGGGTTATGGACTACTGCATCATAAAAGCCGTAACTCTCCATATCTACAAATTCACAAATTGGAGTGCTTTGCGGAGTGTCTGTGCAGCAGATAAGAGGAAGATCCTCTTGAAATTTATACACCATCTCTTTATAGGCAACAGCACCAAATACTACAAAAGAACCTACAGGATATACTTTTGCAGCGGCACATACACCTACATTGCAGTAGATATCAGTATCTGTAATGTCATAATGGTTTATAAGTGTTTGTGTTGCAAGTCTGGCAGATTCTACACCCATACCGGAGATAATGAGTTTAATCGTTTCATTGTAAAAGAGCGTATAGTGCTCAAGTTTTGATTTTTTTAGTTTGAAGTAATCGACAAAAGCTTGTGCTTCCGGTTTGAGAGCAGTTTGTATATAAATCATCAAAAGATTATACCATTTTTAAGAAAAAGCTGATATAATTTCATCGCTTCTCTTTAGACCTGTGCAATGGGTGCTTGAGGTAACGTGTCAGGGTAGGAATACAGCAGCACACCTTAAGCATTCATGTGCCGCAGCCATCTGGAGAGGGGCACCTTCCTTACAGTACTCTAATTCAAACAATCAAAAATTTTCTATTTTTTACATTACATAAAATTCGCTATAATACCATCAAAAACAAAAGGTCATTTTATTATGCAAAGAAAAGCATTCTCTTTAATAGAGCTAATGATAGTAATCGTTATCTTAGGACTGTTAGCAGCTATGGTTTTACCAAGTTTGACAGGTAAAGGAGAAGAGGCAAAGCGGGATCTTGTTTGTGTGCAAATGAAGTCTATGTATGATGGAGCACTTGATATGTACAAAATCAAACATAGTGTTTATCCATCAACAGAAGAAGGACTTACAGTACTTACAAAGACAGACGAGTATTTTAAAGATGGCAAAATGCCAAAAGATTCATGGGGAAATGAGTTTATCTACATCAACAATGATGGAAAAGTTGAGCTTATCTCTTTAGGTGCTGATAAAAAAGAGGGTGGTAAAGGTTCTGCTGCTGATATACGACTGAGTCAGTGTAAGTAGTGGATGCAAAAAAAAGCTTTTTCTCTTATTGAATTGATGATTGTAATTATCATCATTGGTGTTATTTACACGTTAGCATTAAGTAAGATACAAACTCCGGTACAAGAGTTACAAAAACCTACTTTTAAGACACTAAAAAGCTATTTATACTCTTTTTCCAAAGATCATAAGAGTGTGAAACTTCTATGTAAAAAAAGTTGTGATGCCTGTGCTGTTTACAGTGATGGAAAAAAATTGCTAGAAGTTGAGAGTTTTTTTGATAGTAGTGTTGAATTCTACAGATATGATTTTTTTTTAGGTGATGTGGCACTGCAAAGAGAAACTTGCTTTGAATTTTTAGTTGATGGCAACGGCGTATCGGATCAGGTGATTATTGCTTATAAAGGAAAAGTGTATGATTTTACTCCCTATTTTAGCGATGTTCAAGAGTATGGATCTATAGAAGAGCTTAATGATGCCAAAGAAAAACTCATAAGTGAAGTACAATGATATTTAAATACAAAGGAATTACTGCCGAGGGCAAAAAAGTCCGTGATAAAATTGAAGCACTCTCTTTAGAAGAGGCAAAAAGTAAATTACGGGCAAAAGGTATTATCTATGAGTATATCGAGGAAGATACAAAAAGTTTTTTTGAACGTTTTGAGTTTTCAAAAAAACGTAAGATATCGCCACAAGAACTTTCTAGCCTTTCTCGTGAGTTGGCAATTTATATTCGTTCAGGTATTAGTATTGTAGCTGCACTTAAAGTTGTACAGACGCATTATGAACGAGATAAAAAGATGAAACTTTTTCTTTCAACACTTTCAACACTGCTTGATGAGGGAAAAAATTTCTATACAGCATTAGATGAACAGAGTGTTTTAGAACTACCGCTTTTTTTTAAAGAGTCTATTCGAGTGAGTGAAGATGGTGGTATATTGGATGAAGTATTATTGGAACTTTCACGTTTTTTAAAAGAACAAGACAAAATACAAAAAGAGATAAAAAGTGCCTTTGCTTATCCCTCTTTTATGGTTGTTATCTCTTTATTTATGATTGTTTTTATGCTGACCTTTGTTGTTCCGCAAATCACCGGAATTTTTGCAAGTATGGATCAGGAATTGCCAAAAGCAACTCTTTTTGTTATTGCTGCTGGAGATTTTTTTAGTCAGAATTTTCAATTAATTTTAGTTTTTATCTTTATTGTGATTACCATTTTTGTTCTTTTAAGAAAGAAGTCTTATAAATTTGCATACTTTATAGATGCGCTTCTTCTTAAACTGCCACTCTTTGGTACAATAATTTTAAAAAGTGAACTTGCCCGTTTTGCTTATATGGCTTCACTCCTTACCCGTTCGGGTGTTCCTTTTGTAAGAACCATTAATTTAAGTGCAAATATATTAAACAATCGTGTTATCAAAGAGATCTTTTTAGATGCAAGTCAAAAAGTTGTGGAAGGAAAACTTCTCTCGTCTGCCTTAAATAACAGCTATAAGACAATTGATCTTGCATTTATTCAGTCGATAGCACTTGCCGAAGAGACCTCTGAAGTGCAAAGTGTTCTTTCAAATCTTTCAGAACTCTATTTTGAAGAAAACAGAGATAAAATTGCTCTTCTTTTAACACTTTTAGAACCGGCTCTTATGCTTTTTGTCGGTGGAACTATCGGTTTTATTGTTGCTGCTATGCTGTTACCAATTTTTTCTATGAGTATTCACTAATTATGAGAAGAGCTATTGCTTTATTGATCACTTTAATGTTTGTGATGGTTATATCTGTTGCTATTGGATATGGTCTGACACAGCTAAAAAAAGCTTCAAAAATAGTACAGGATGAAGATATTCTTTATAAAAGCACTATGGTGTTAAGTGATATTTTAGAGATATTAAGAACAGCTCCACAAATTAATCAACTAGCGGATGCCAATGCTTCTGATGAGCTGTATATCTTTCTTCAGACTGCACAATCTTTGCCGCTTGATATTGCAAATGAAAAGGTTGTCGTGTCATTTAAAAGTGCCAATAGTAAGATAAATATCAATATGTTAAATAAAAATAATGAAGCTCTCTTTAGAAATTTTTTTAATCGCTATATGGTAGGAAGCAGCTACATAGATATAGTAAAAGAGTGTATGCGCAATAATCAAGCAAAAGATGAGTATAATAACTCTTTTAGTAGCTTATTTGATGCAAATCCGACACTCTTTCGTCAATATATTGCCTCAAAAGAGCATCTTGAGAAAATAAATACATTTTATATAGCAGAATATGGGGATACAAACTTGAAAAATATTCCTTTTGATGAGCTTTTTTGTTATAGTGCTGATCAAAACCAGACAATAGATCTTAATTATGTATCAGCTGTTGCATGGGAGATGATACTTGATACGTCGGCAGAACGGGCAGAAGAGCTTTTTTTGGGGGAAGGAAGTTATAAATCTTTGGATGATTTAAATCTCACCCCTCAAGAAAAGGTGAATATTTCCAAGTTTAAAACAACATTTTTTGCTCCATATATTTTAGTAGATATTGAATTGATACACAAAGAGAGTATTTCAAAAATTCGTTTTATATACGATATAAAACTGCAGAGAGGATATGATTTTGTTTTTGAAGTTTAAACAAAAGGGGAGTGTACTCTTTTTGGATCAAGATATTGAAGTTCGTGCTGAAGCAAAACAGAAATATCATATAGTAATTTCGCCATCTTTATACTGGGTAAAAAAAGTAACATTGCCCTTAAAATATATTCATGAAGTAAAAAAAATTGCAGCAACACTTTTTGAAGAGTTACTCCCTCCTGGAAAGTATAGTTTTTATGTTGCAAAAGATGGGAATGATTTTATTATTTTTGCCTATGAAGATGTAAAGATACTTGCCCTGCTAACAGCAAAAGGGATACATTCTCATCAGATTATTGATATCTCTTTTGCGCAGTTTGTCTTTAAAGATATAACAAAGGCCATAGTGATTGATGAAAAAAATGTTATCTGGAAAAAGGATGGTATTGTTATTTTGCTTCCTGCCACATGGTTTAAAGATACACAACCTTTAAATACTGATAGCATTACAATGTCAAAGCATACAATTCAGCTTGAGCAGTTTTCTCATATTGTAGATAGAAAGACACTCTATAAGATCATAATGCTTTTAACTTTTTTTATTTTTGTTTTACTTGGTGAATATTTTTATTTTGTAAAGCAAAAAGAGGTTTTGGCACTGCAAAAAGAGCAGCTGTTTAAAGAGTATGATCTTAAACCGACACTTATGCAAAATAAAGCTATTTTAGCACACTATAAAAAAGAGGATGAAAAAGAACAAAAATTAAGAAAATATATAAGTTATTTCTTAAAAGCAAATTTTCAAAAGGGAGAAAAAATAGTTTCTATCTCTTTTGAAAAACCGTATTTAAAAGTTTCTATAGAGGGCGTTAAAAAAGAAAATCTCAAACGGCTATTAACTCGATTTATGCAAGAAAAGATAGCATTCAAGACAAAACAAAAAGGGAAGAATTTACTAGTGGAGGTGAAAATTTGAGCCGTATAAATCCTCTGCATATTATTGCACTGCTTTTTGTTATGATACTTTTTATTTTCTTTTTACTTGCAGATATAAAAGAAGAAGTACAAGAAGAAAAAGAGAGTTATAAAAAGAGTCAACAGATAGCAAAAGAACTTTTTTCATATAAAAAACTTTATGGAGATACAAAACGGATCCAGGCATCTTTAAAACGGATTCTTTCGCAGAGCTCTTTACGAAAAGCAAAGTTGAAGATTGTAAAGAAAAAAGAGAGCACACTTATTACAAGTCCTTCTATTAGTTTATATGCATTGAATTCTCTGCTTTCTAAGATCTTTAATGGACCGTACCGAATAAAAACACTCGATATCAAACGTATCGATAAAACGCATGCAAGATTAAAATTGGAGATAGAATGGTAAGAGTATATAAATTTTTTGCATATCTACTTTTTTTTATAATGATGCTGCTTGTATTTATACCAAAAGAGAATCTTTTTTATCTCCTTGAAAAGGAGTTGGCCAAAGAAGAGCTCTATATAAGCAATGAACGCTTAAAGGAAGAACTTTTTACTTTAAAGATCCAAAATGCTTCTCTTTCTTATAAGGGGATAGCGTTTGCAGATGTTCAAGAGATTAAGAGTGTTTTTTTATTTTTTTATAATGAAGTTTCTTTCAAAGAGATGAAACTTTCATCATTGCTCGCAAATTACTGGCCACAAAAAGTGCAAACAGGAAAAATTAGTTATTCCGTATTAGCTCCTCTTGATTTACAGGCTGTAGCAAAAGGTGATTTTGGAGAGATCCATGCAAAATATTCATTACAAACAAGAGTCTTAAAAGTGTTTCTTATTCCATCAAAACTGATGTTGCAAAAGTATAGAAACTCATTGAGATATTTTAAGAAGTTAAAAACAGGAGAGTACAGTTATGAAAAATCTCTCTAATAATAATTTTTTAAATATACTTATTGTTTTACTCTTTTTAACTGTTTTGGCAAAATTTATATCTGTAATCTTATTGTGGTTTTTACCATCAAAAAGTGAAGAGTTTGTATATAAAAGTGTTAAAAGTATGCCATATAGAAGTGTAAATTTTAAACATCTTATGCAAGCTTCTTCGCATCAAAAAGTTCAATCAATAGCTCCAAAAAAACAAGATAGTATTAAAAATATGATACTGCATGGTCTTTATGGTAATAGTGAATATGGATATGCGATCGTAGCAACAAAATCTAATCCAAAAATAACAGAGATAATCTCTATAGGTGAAAAATACAAAGGCTATACACTGCAGCGTATTGCACTCACCTATGTTGTCTTTACAAAAAATAATAAAGAGTATATCTTGGAATTAGATGAAAGTTCATCTACTAAAAATGAGAAGATACCTACCATTTCAATACCACAGCTACAAGATATTGATACTATGCATACTGTTTCAAGAAATGAGATTAATTATTATGTTAAAAATCCTTCTCAAATTTGGAAGGATATCTCTATTCAAGAGATAAAACAAGGTAAAAAAATCGTTGGCTTTAAAGTAACAAGAGTTAAAAAACACTCAAAAATGGCTACTTTGGGATTACAAAGAGGCGATATAATTATAAAAGCAAATGGACAAGCACTTACTTCTTATCGTGCAGCGGTAAAAATTTATCAAAATTTAAATAAACTAGATGAGATCTCGTTACTTATAAAACGAGGCAATCAGGAGAAGGAACTTATATATGAAATTAATTAAACTATTGGTGTTAACACTATTGTTAACACTGAATCTAAGCGCAAGAGAACAGATCAATGTCAATTTTGCAAATTTACAAATCAATGATTTTATTAAACTTGTTTCAAAGATTACACATAAAAATATTTTAATTGCACATAAAATAAATGGTACGGTAAACTTTGTATCGACTGCACCTATTTATGATGATGAACTGCTTGGCATACTTGTTTCTGTTCTAGAGACAAAGGGCTACACTTTGATAAAAAAAGGCTCGATTTTGGAGGTTGTGCGATCAAGTGAAGCAGCAAAACATAATGTTGATGTTGTTTCACCCAATAAAAAGATTGACGGGAATCTTATGGTGACACAAGCTATCAAGGTGGAGGGTGAGAATGTTGATGTTGTTGCCGCTAAAATTCGTTATTTGGTTTCAAAAACAGCAAAAGTGATGACTATGAAAGAGAGCAATACGCTTTTAATCACAGATTATCCTAAAAATATTGAGACAATAAAAAAAGTGATCGCTGATATAAATAAAAATTCAAAAAATATCGTAAAAATTGTCCACATAGAACATACAGATGCAAAAAAACTGCAGGCAAAATTAACAGATATAACAAAATCAATTTTTAATACAAAAATAGTTTCTCAAAATGTAAAAATTATTTATGATGAAAATATTAATGGTCTGATTTTGGTTGGAACATCAAAAAATATAAGCACTATGTATAATCTTATAAAAAAACTTGATGTTGAATCCCATGTAAATAACAAAGTACAGATTTTTGAGTTAAAAAATTCAGATGCAAAAGCAGTGGAAAAAACATTGAGCGATATTATTAAGAAACAGACTTTTTCAGATCCTTCACTGAAACCAAGTATCTCTATGAGTGAAGAGATTAATGCGATTATTGCGATTGGTGAGCCTTTGATTTTAAAAGGTGTCAAGTTAATTATAGATGAACTTGATAAAGAGAAGTATCAGGTTTATGTGCAAGCAAAAATCGTAGAGATTAATAAAAACAAATCATCAGAGATTGGTGTAAAGTATGGTTTTGCAGCAGGAGATGTCTCTTCTTCTGGACTCTATGCTATGAGTGCTAATTTTGGTTCCAAAGAGCTTTCTTCACTTACCTCTGTAAAAGTTCTGGATTATCTAGGAAATATTGGTTCTGGGGCAGGAAGTGCATTGGCACTTGGGGCAACGTTGGACTTTTTACAGATACATGGTGCTTCAAAATCAATTTCCAATCCATCTATTCTTTGTGTAAATAATAAAGAATCTTCTATTTATGTCGGTAAAACTATCTCTATTGTAAGTGGAAGCGTCTCTAATAACACAGGAGGTGTTGGTACCGGTGTTACGCAATCATATAAACGAGAAGATGTGGGTCTTACTCTTAAAATAAAACCACGTGTATCTTCAACAGATAAGGTGACATTGGATGTGGAAGCTATTTTGGAAAATATTTTGGATGATGGAAGTCAGAATGCAACAAAACAGCCTGTTACGTCCAAGCAAGAGGTGAAGACACAGGCTATTTTACGCAGTGGTGAGAGTATTATTATTGGTGGATTAGTAAAAAGTTATGAGCGGGATGCAAAAAACAAAGTGCCTCTTTTAGGGGATATTCCTATAGTCGGTGAGTATCTTTTTTCTTCAACCTCCAGAACAAAGGAACAAGATAATTTGGTAGTAATTTTAACGCCTTATGTTATAGATAAAAGTGCAAAACTTTCTCAACTGCAAAGAGAACTTGGGACTTTAGCTAAAATTCAAGAGGAGTATAATAAAAAGGCTTTTGAGCTTGTTGAGAAGAAGAAGCTTGAAAAATCTGCAATAGTAAAACCGGCTCTTGAAAATGATATTTTTTCTCCAAAGAAGAGTAGATAATGGAAAAAGAGCTTGTACATGATCTTAATTTAGAAGCCTACGAGCCAGAAGAACTCTCAGCTGATTTGAGTTTGAAAAACTATCTTCTTTTTGCGCTATATGAAGAAAAAGTAGTTGCTTTTATGAGTGAACGTTATCTTGTTGAAGCGAGTAACTACTACTCAAAACTAGAGAAGCAGTATCCTCTTTATATGTTAGATGAAGACTCATATGACAGACTTTATAATAAATTTTTAGAATTAAGAACAGATAAGACCATTGAAACGATGCAAGAGGATAATGAAGATGAGGAAGAAGAACTCTCTTTAACTGATTTTTTACGTACCTCAAATGATATATTAACAAGTGAAGAGTCTGCTCCGATTATTAAATTTGTTAATGCACTTTTTTATCAGGCGATTAAAAAAAGAGCTTCTGATATTCACATAGAAGTTCAAGAAAAAAAAGGTGAAGTCCGTTTTAGAATTGACGGAATGCTTATAAAAAATGCAGATCTGGATAAAAAAGTGGTCAATCTTATCATCAGTCGTATTAAAGTGATCTCAAACCTTGATATCTCAGAAAAAAGAATACCACAAGACGGACGAACCCAGATTAAAATTTCAGGAGAGGTTTTAGATGTACGGGTGTCTGTACTACCAACATTTTATGGTGAACGTGTTGTTATGCGTCTTTTGATGCAGAGTTCACAAATACCTGAGATTGATGAGCTGGGTTTTGATAAAGAGCTTATCGATGATGTAAAAAAACTGTTGCGATCATCTCATGGTATTATTTTGGTTACAGGTCCTACCGGAAGTGGTAAAACAACCTCTTTACACTCTTTTTTACGTGAAGTAGAAGAGCCGCATAAAAATCTTATTACCGTTGAAGATCCGGTGGAGTACAAGTCAGATAAAATTGCACAGATTCAGGTAAATGAAAAGGTTGGACTTACTTTTGCAGCGGCTTTGCGTTCTATTTTACGTCAGGATCCTGATGTTATTATGATTGGAGAGATTCGGGATGAAGAGACAGCAGATATTGCGGTACGTGCTGCCTTGACAGGTCACCTGGTTTTTTCGACACTGCATACAAACTCTGCAGCGGCAACTATTTCAAGACTTTCAGATATGGGAGTAGAACCTTTTTTAATCTCCTCTTCTTTGCTTGGAATTTTGGCACAAAGACTTGTACGGATTTTATGCAGTGTGTGTAAAGAGGAAGATGAACTTGCTGAAAACTTTTCTACAGATTACAATTTGCCAAAAGGTGTGAAAATCTATAAAGCTACTGGCTGTAAAGTATGCAATTATTCAGGATATGCCGGCAGAAAATCTATAGGAGAACTTTTGGTAATGGATGACAAAGTGAGAGATCTACTAAAAACTACCACAGATGAGCACAGTATAAAAAATGAATTACAAAAAGCCGGATTTGTAACCATTGCAGAGCAACTCCGTGAATTGCTTTTAAAAGGTGAGACTTCTTTAGATGAAGCGATACGAATTGGTCTCTAAAAAAAGAGCATTTACCCTTATAGAAGTTATGATAGCTGTTATGATAGTTTCTATTGTAATTGCTGCACTTTTTAAACTCAGGGGTGATACAAATAATCTTTTTACACAAATTCAACAGAATCAAAAATACAAAACATATACTACGTTACTCCTTTGGGAGAGAGATTATGGATTTCATAAAAAAAGTTTAAATCTTTATCGTTTTGTAGAGAATTTTACTATTGATGATGATTTACGAAGAGAGTTAAAAGAGATAAAAATAGATCTGAAATATACAAAATTAAAGAGCATAGATTTAGATACGCAAAAGTTAGAAGTGGGTAGAACAGACTTTCATTTTCAAAATTTTGAACTTTATTTCAATAGAGTGATTTTACGATGAAAAAAGCTTTTACTCTTATAGAACTTGTTGTTGCTATTTTGATCTTGTCTATTTTGATGCTTTTTTTATATAAAAGCTATTCTGATTTAAACAGGGCAAATAAAACATACGAAAAAGCAGTTTTACAACTCAATAAAAAAGAACTTTTAAAAAAAACACTTTATCTTGATCTTTTAATGGCCTATAAAAAGAGTATGCTTATCGATAATATTGATCAACATTTTGATTTTGTTTCTTTTATGACAAAGCACTCTCTTCACAGAAGGGTAAATCCTTATGTTACCTATATTGTCAGAGATGATATTCTTTATAGACTTGAATCACTGAAACAGATAGTTTCTAGGGATATCAACAGAGATATTGCCTTTGATGTAGATAAAATTAAATCGATAACAAAATTTAAACTTTTTGGTACAAGAGATATAAAAAAAGAGTTATATCTTCTGGATCTCCGTTTATCAGAAGATGAAAGAATTCTCCTGAAAGTAAAAGTGCTTAATTAATCTTTTCTATATTTTGAAATACCACAAGGTTGATTTGGTTTTGGAGGATTTGCTTTAAGGTATTCTAAATCTTCTAAAGTCTGTGAAAGCACTCTTTTTTGTTGTAAAATTGGCAACATTAAGTTGTCTTTTTCATTAAGCGGAATTCCCCAGTCTAGAAGGATTTTTTGGACTTCATCATCCAGATCTTTGAGTGCATTTTTTATATGTTGTATTGAATTATCTATTATCATAATCAAAGTATAGCAAAAATTTAGAAAAATTTAGGTATAATTGCGTCTCCAAATTTTACGTAAAGGATTATCGATGCCAAAAATGAAATCGGTAAAAGGCGCTGTAAAGCGTTTTAAAGTTAAGAAAAATGGTCAAATTAAACGTGGAACAGCGTTTAGAAGCCACATTCTTACAAAACAAGATGCAAAAACTCGTCGTAAGCAAAATGCTCCAAAAGTAGTTGCTAAAACAGATGCAAAAAATATCAAGGAAATGATCGTTAGCTAATTGCTAAACGGTTTTCATCTCCAACTTTAAGTAGTTGGGCAAGTCCACCATAGCAGTGGCACCTTGACTGCCAAAACAGAGCAGCTAGGTAAAGAAAAATTAAGGAAAGAAAATGCCAAGAGTTAAAACAGGTGTTGTTCGTAGAAGAAGACACAAAAAAATATTAAAATTAGCAAAAGGTTTTTATAGCGGTCGCCGTAAACACTTTAGAAAAGCTAAAGAGCAAATAGAACGCTCATTAATGTATGCATTCCGTGACAGAAAGCAGAAAAAACGTGAGTTCCGTAAACTATGGATCATCCGTATCAATGCTGCATGTCGTCTTAACGGTATGAATTACTCAACTTTTATGAACGGTTTACACAAATCTGGTATCGAACTTGATCGTAAAATGCTTGCTGATATGGCAATGAACGACGCTGCTGCATTTGCAACAGTTGTTGAAGCTTCTAAAGCTGCATTAGCAAAATAGCATTTCAAGCCATCTTTGGCTTGAAATACTTCTTCCAATCCATCTACTACTTTTTAGCTTTTATGTACAAATCTGCTTATAAGATCTTCAAAAGAAAGTGGCTTGGCAAAGAGATAACCTTGTCCTAGATCACAATGAACAGAAGATAAAAATCTCTCTTGTTCCACTGTTTCTATACCTTCTGCAACTATGCTATATCCAAGTGTTTTAGAGAGTGCCACAATAGCTTCAATAACGATATTATCAGAACTTCCTTCTTTAATATCATCAACAAAGGATTTGTCAATTTTAATGGTATGTATAGGGAGATGCTTGAGATACGACATGGAGGAGTATCCTGTCCCAAAATCATCTATAGAAATTTTAAAACCATTCTCTTTAAACTTTTTGAGTAGTTTGATATTCTCACTTGTCTGTTCCATTAAAAAGCGTTCTGTTATCTCTATTTCTATCTCTTGTGGTGTAAGATTATATTTTTTTACTATGGATAAAAAACGATTTAAAAGTTCTGGTTCTCTAAATTGAATACTTGAAACATTTATAGCAATCTGCTGAAGAAAAAGATTGTTTTTTTTCATTTTTTGAAATGCTTTACAAGATTCTTCAAAAATAAAATATCCAAGAGGTATAATTATCCCGTTGTCTTCAGCAATAGAAATAAATTTATCTGGAGGAATGAACCCAAGTTGCTCATTTTCCCATCGAACAAGCGCCTCAACTGCAACAATCTTTTTTGTTTGGAGTGAATACTGTGGTTGAAAAACCATATAAATTTCATTTTTTTCAATGGCATTATGGAGTGCCATATCTATAGCTAGTTTCTTTTCAACTTGTTGAGAAAGTTCTTGTGTGTAATATTTAAAGTTGTTTTTTCCCATGTCTTTTGCTAAATACATTGCGCTGTCTGCATGTTTTATTAAAGTATTGGCATCTTCTCCATTTTCAGGATAGATAGCTATACCGATACTTGCCGTGCTAACAAGATGATGAGAGTGTATATGCATTGGCTCTTTAAGTGCATTTATAATACTTGTAGCTACAATGGCAGCCTCTTTTGCTGAAGAGAGATTTTCTAAAATAACTACAAACTCATCACCACCCCATCTTGAGATAAAATCACTGTTACGCAAAGTATTTTTGAGACGTTGTGCTATTATAATAAGTACTTCATCACCTATATCATGTCCTAATGTGTCATTGATAATTTTAAATCTGTCCAGATCAATAAATAAAATAGCAAGCATATTTGTATTGCGTTTTGCAAGCAAGAGTGCATGTGCGAGATACTCTTCAAAATTTACACGATTATACAAACCAGTGAGTGAATCATGATAAGCAAGATAATCTACCTTTGCCTGAGAATTTTCTAATTCGCGTAGATCTGTCTGTATCGCTGTGTAGTTGATAGTTTTTCCAAATTGATCAGAAACCTTTTTAATAGTTACCCATACAGGAATAAGCTCTCCATTTTTTGCTTTGTTTATGATTTTCCCACGCCATAGATTATTTTGGATGATTTGATTCCACATATCTTGGTAAAAAGTATGATCTTGTATTCCTGAATGTAAAAAGCTAAGATTTTTTCCTTTTATATCATCAAGTGTATAACCATAAATATTTGTAAAAGCAGTGTTAATTGAAGTTACTTTACCATGCTCATCAGCAATAATTATAGCTTCTTCTGTGTTTTCAAAAACACTTGCAGCCTGTGCAAGTTTTATATTCTGTTCGACATATTTTGTAATATCAAGTTTGATGGCAAGATAGTTGATAAGTTTGTTATTTAGAAATACCGGAACGATAGAAGCTTTTTCATAAAAAAGTGTGCCATCTTTACGTTTGTTGATAAATTCACCCTCCCATTTTTCTCCTCTGTTGAGCTTCTCATTCATAGAGTGATAAAAAGATTCATCATGTTGATCTGATTTTAAGATTCGAGGATTTTGACCAAGTACTTCTTTTTCAGTGTATCCTGTTGTCTTTTCAAAAACATCATTAACAAA
>Ga0256842_1001885_pt1 | contig 16022 bp, 19 predicted proteins | sample 4559240metaG_FD_185973 | JGI IMG/M metagenome (GOLD analysis project Ga0256842, IMG submission 185973) | Hydrothermal vent microbial communities from Guaymas Basin, Mexico - 4559-240 | ecosystem: Environmental > Aquatic > Marine > Hydrothermal vents | place: Mexico: Guaymas Basin | collected...
GATCTCCATAATGGTACCGTTGAACGTCTCTGTCGGGAAGTAGAGGTCTTCATCGTCGCATGGACACGGCAATGGACATATAGATTCGTACTTAGTAATCACTCCAAAGTCTAGCGAACCCTTAGCTACGATCGCAATAATAGCGTCATCTAAGAAGGAAGGTTTCGTACCTAGGTACCTAGAGTTCGCGAAACCTTCCGTGAAATCGATGTATACAGCATTGTAGGAACTCCATAGAACGAGCTGTATCTCACCAACGTTTACATCCTTTGCACTTGCATAGAGGTAGAGTTTCTCGAGCTTACGATAATCGAATACGATCCACGTATCGATGAACGCTACATCCTCCGGATAGTCATTGGAGTCGGTCCAGTCGTTCCTCACTATGAGTAGCGGTATATCTTCGTTGTCTGTGTGATAATAGCTCTCCTCTAGATCCCAGAAGACGCATTTGCAGTAAAGTCCATAGTTTTCGCATCCCACATCTTCCTGAGATATCCTAAGATTGTGTTTACCGATTTTTCTACACATAGTGTTCTTCGACATGATTTGGGATACGTTGATGATTCGCGGCTTGATCTTGGATAGATCCACGACTATCGTTATCCTTGGACTATAACCCTTTTCTACGTATCCTAGCTTGATGGGTACCGAAACGAAGGTATCGTACTCTTCGAGGATCTTGCCCTTGACCTTGTCGATCGATGCAAAGATCCATAGAGCTATGGAGAGCCCTGATACGTTCCCTACATGCCTTCTCCATGCCGGAAGCACGTAGTTCCTAAGCTTATCGAGGATCTTAGCGAGCTTGAGGCTGTCGTCAATCGATGTAACTCCTAGACGTTCGATCCTTGCGTAGGGCATTGCAGCGTATATACCTACGATGGATTGCAGGCGATTGCCGTGGGTATCGACGATGTTTATACCGGGAACAGCCTTGACGTAGTCTACGTAGGCTACGCCAGCGCTAAAGCTAATCTTGTCTCTTGCAACGGTAGCGAGGATCGTGATAGCGTTACCGAGCATGCATATCGTTAGCGTACCGACGACCACGGCTAAGCATAGCAGTAGCGAGACTAGGTACCGCGAATAGAATCTGTAGCTAGAACTCACTCCAGACACCCTTTCCTAGCTCGATGCGTTTATAGGTATAAACCTTGTGTTTCGTTGAGGTACGAATCGTCGAATTGCTTCACGGAGACGCCGCGAGGAGCATAGCTACAGGCCTAGCGATTTCTTAGGGAGCTAGTTCGTGTACTCGATCAACATCGATGCTGTTCATCGTGGATAGGATGGTGTGCTGCGGGATTCTCTACGCGATTTCTAGGCTCTTCACCAGCTTCTCGATCGTTGCTAGGAAGCTATCTATCGATGTGCTTGGTTCTAGGGCTACGGTTGCGAAACCCTTTACAACGCCGTGGTCTAGGAACGTGTCTACGAGTCTACGAAGATCCTTGGATCTATCATCGAGAGCCATGACGAGCCCCTTCCTCGATTCCTTCAAAACGTTCTCTACGTAGGTATCGAGGATCTTCGTAGCGTAGCTAGCGTCGAGGATCAGAAGATCGATCTCGGGTACGCTGCACAGTATCTCGATAGCTAGTTCGCTTGGTTTACCGGGTAGGTACACGGCTACGATCTCGTTGAAGGGTTCGAGGATGTAGCTGTAGGCTTCCTCTACGTACATACGTTTGTATCCGTAGTCGAGTTCGTAGCTCTTCGCTATCGTGGAAAGCATTCGATCCACGACTACGAGCATCTCGATACCGCTACGAGCAATGGTCTCGACTACGGATCGTGCGAAGGGTATCACAGCCGAGCAGTGTCCCGGGTTCTCAACGAGTCTACGATTCTCGATCCAGATCTCGTTGGCTAGATCCATGAAGCTCGCAACGCTGATCGAAACCCTTCCGCATCCATGTCTACGAAGCTCCTCTACCTCTCTACGTATCTCGGGAAGATCGTTCAGAACCAGATCCTCGTCTAGAAGTCTTCGAACAACGTAGCGATCCCCAACCTTCTCGACGCCGCCTAGATACGCTAGCTTCTCTAGTAGGTAGCGAGCATCGCACATCGTTGGGAGTGGAAGGCATCGGTACCCAAGCTTTGCGAAGGTATCGAGCTTATCCCTAGCTACGTACCCTACGTGTATCAGAACTACCTCCACGGCTCTCCACCACGAACCCTACCGCGATCTCCATACCTCGACCGATCACCGTAGGTACGTAGCCACCGACGAGAACTAGATCCAGTCTACCGATCCTAGGACCCTCGATTAGACGGGTAGCGATATCGATCCCAACGATTCCGATCCTCGAGCTAGGTACCAGCAGCAGAAGCTCATCGCTATCGAGCTCGATGCTCTCCATCGTCTGAACAACGATTCTCTCGCCTGGCATCAACAAGTATTCCTCCCTCTCGATCGGAGCAACCCAGCGCTCAAAGAATTCCCTCCATGGATCGGGAGACCTAACGAGATCGATGGGTTTCATCGAAGCTACCTCCCTACCGATCTCCGTCAAAACGATCCTCTGCTCACCATCAACACCCTTCTCCTGAACCACGAGACCCAGAGCCTCGAGTTTCCTAAGCCTTAGCTCCAGCTCTTTCCCACCCATCGAAGCAGCCAACGTGTTGAGAAGATCCTGTGGAACGAGATCCAGTATCTGTGGCGGCAACGCTAGGAACTCTCTCCATCTAGGAGCCAACGCGCCTAGCACGGCTATCGCACGAACTTCGTCGAGGGGCGCCGAACCGCCGTACTTCTCAGCTACGAACCTAAGGATCTCTAGATCCACGGCATCGAGCACGCTAACGTCCACGACCTTGCCAACGACGTAGCCAAGCCTAAGCCTCAGAACTCTATTCATGGCACCAACCACGCAGTACCCCACCAACCACCCCTAAAATCCTTGGCTATCGAAATCCTCGAAGATCTTCGAGGATCCTCTCGAGAACGATCTCGGTTCTCCTACGAGGATCGAAGGTATCTAGCTGAAGGAACCTACCGGGGAAGAGATCGCGGTGAAGCTCTACGATAGCTCTATGCAGTTCACGTGCTTTCCCCGGATCCTCTCTACGCTCATCATCCGTCTCGTAGTCGTCGACCAGCGTCGTTGCTACGACTAGATCCACCTCCCTAGCATGGTCTAGGAGCTTCGACACAACGTCCCTAGGAAGCTCCACACCATCGAGCCTACAGTACGCTATCGATGCTATGGGACCACCATCGCATAGAACGATCCTTGGACCCAACCTCTTCGCACGCCTCCAATCCTCTAGGTATAGCTCGACGATCCTAGTCTCGAACTCTACCCTACCCATAGACTTCCCTACGAGGTTCGTAGCCTTGATCAAGATCCGCGCCCAGTCCACGATGACGTAGGTAGCTATCCCCATCCTCGTCAAGGCTCGGAACAGGTTTCTAACCAACGTTGTCTTACCCGTGCACGGACCTCCCACTACCAAGACGTACATCGCTACGCTCCTCTACGATCAGAAGCTTGGTTGTGCAGAGAATTTGAGCAGTAGCTATGTGTACGGAAAGAAAGCTGCGAAGACGTAGAAAAGGAGCTACATGGAGAGCGTAATCTCTTCCCTCTCCCTCCTACCCTCCCTTCCATGCGATGCGAGTCCGGAGGCTAGCAAGGGATTGATCTTCCCCTCCTTCTGAAGCTTCTCTAAGTGGTCTCGGAACGCCGAGGTATGCTTGATGTCTAGATCCAGCAACAGCATGAGGATCCTGTACGTAACCTCCCAAACCTCTTCGAGGTACTCCCTAGGCATGTGGCTAAGAATCAACGGATCCTGCAACCAGTTGTCGAAAGCCTTCAACGTCTTTATCATGTGTTGAAACGCAGCGCGAGTCGCTAGGATGAGATCGAGCCTATCACCTTTCTTCACCTCTTCGTAGAGACTTTCGAAAGTGTTCTTCATCTTCTTCTGCATCTCGACCCACTGAGTAAGGTTCTCGAAGAACGCGTAGCTCATCCGAAGCACCTTCCCGAGAAAAAGAGTTTGCGAACCCCGCTTTTATCTTACTCGACCGCGTAGATCGGATCTCGTCGAGCTAAGCAACGTACCTCTCTACGAGGGACAGCACTCTCTCGATCACTTCGCTCGATGCACGTCCACGGAAATCGATCACCTCCACAACCTCGTGACCAGCATCCCTAACCATCTTCTCTAGAACGTTCCTAGGGCTACCCCATCCATAGGATGCGAGGACCACGACTCTCTTCGGCACCGTCACCTTCTTACCCAGCGCGTCGAGCACCATCTTCATCAAGGGGAAGATCCCGCCCTCGTAGGTAGAGATCCCTAGTATCAACAGCGAGGAATCGAATGCATCGCTCAAAGCGTTTCCAAGCGATGCGTGTTCCGACTCAACGAATCTATGGATAGCTACTCGGAACCCCTTGCTTCGGAGAGCATCGACGATCTTCGACACAGCTTCTTCGAGGAAACCGTACATGGAGCTGTAGATCACGGTGATCTTCTTCGGATCGACGATCTCGCCCCTAGACGCTCTGTAGTAGTAGTCCACGATCCGGGACGGATCTCGACGCCACACCACTCCGTGGGAAGGAGCCACGATCTTCACATCTAGGTTCAGCGACCTAATCTTATCGATGTTCTTAGCTATGAACGGTCTGTAGAACCCTATGACGGTAACTATGTACTTCCTCACGAACTCGAGGTACTCCTCAATATCATCGAGATCGTCGTCGAAGAGCGTGCTAGGTATGGAGTACCCACCGAAAGCATCGCACGAAAGCAACGCTCCGAGCTCTTCGACGAAGCTCATGATGGTCTCGGGCCAGTGTAGCCAGGGTGTATGTATGAATCTAATGGTGTAGCGCCCGATCCTCAACGCTTCGAGATCCTTAACCGGTCGAAACCTAGCATCGATTCCGTAGAACGATCTAATCATCGATCCAGCCATGGGGTGCCCAAGGATTTCGACCCTATCAACGCCTACGATACCTAGGAGCTTGGGTAGCGAACCGCTGTGATCGGGTTCCATGTGGTGCACAACTACGTACCTAACATCCTTCGGATCCACTACCTTCCTAAGGCACTCCACGAATAGGTTCGAATACCTATTCCTCCACGTATCGAAGACCACGGCACCTTCCTCGGTTGCGAGAACGTAGGCGTTGTACGTAATTCCCTCGGGAATGCTCCACAAACCTTCGAAGAACTTTATCTCGTCATCGTCTACGCGTAGGAGGTAGAGATCCCTCGAAACCTTCTCTACGTACGTGCGGGGCAAGATCATCACCTAAAGGCTTGGGGAAACGAAAAAGAGGTTAGCTAGATCCAGAGACACGGCTTAGGAACTTCCTAGCTTCCTCTGCTTCCTCCCTAGGAATCTCTCTATGGCAGAACCACCAATCGTAGCACTGATACTTCTGCAATCTCTCCTTAGCTTCCTGGATCGTGGTGGCGGGAGGAACGATGGCGCGCTCACCGATCAACTCATTGTTTGGCCAGTTAGCCGGTAGAGCAACGCCGTACTTATCCGCTACCTGAAGAGCTTTCAGCAACCTGAGGATCTCGTCGACGAGCCTACCGATCTCTTGTGGGTAGTACAGCACTGCTCTAACGATTCCGTTGGGATCGACTATGAAGACCGCTCTAACGGTGTGTGTCCTCGACTGTGCGTGGAGCATGCCTAGCTTCGTAGCTACCTCTCCTCGTGGATCCGCTATTACTGGGAACGGTATCTCGATACCGAACTTCTCCTTTATCCACTCGATCCACTTGATGTGGCTAAACGTGCTATCCACGCTAAGCCCGATCAGCTCAGCGTTGAGCTTCCTGAACTCTTCGTACCTCTTAGCGAAAGCGATGAACTCCGTCGTGCACACCGGCGTGAAGTCTGCTGGGTGGCTGAACAGAACGAACCACTTACCGCGATAATCGTCGGGAAGCTTCTTGACTCCATGGGTCGTCTGCACGGTTAGCTCCGGGAATCTCTCCCCTATAGCTGGGATCTGGATAGGCATGCAGTCCACCGAGAGGAGTCTACGCGTAGCATCTATATAAACTTTTCGAAATCCTTCACGCAGCGATTAGATCATCTAGATATTTAAGGTTAGGAGCGTTGAAAAGATGCGGTGAGAGCTCTTGAAGAGCTTCGGAGATCTGATCTACTCTCGAGAGAAGGTTTCGGGAGAAGCCGTCTCCAAGGTCGAGAGCCACGCTCCGAAGATCGTTGCTCCAGACAAGGTTCGTGCCAACGAGGTGTTCGAGGTAAGGATCTCGGTAGGTCCTCACCCCAATACCGTGGAGCACTCGATTAGGTGGATCGACGTCTATCTCTACGAAGAGGGTAGGAAATTCAACCCGATCCACGTAGCTAGGATCACGATGGAGCCAGGCTTCGTAGAGCCCGAGATCGTGCTTAGGATGAAGCTGTCTAGGAACGGATGCCTCTACGTGCTTGCGTACTGCAACCAGCACGGTGTGTGGGAAGTTAGGAAGGAGATACGGGTGGAGTAGTTCGTGGAGCTACGCGAGCTGGTTAGGAAAGCAGTCGATACCTACAACCGTTTCCATGCACCCGAAGCCGTTGCGCAACCCATCGATGTTTCGAACGATAGGATCGTAGTAATGTTCGTGGGACCCTTCCGCCATACATGCGGAGTTATCGACTGGATCGAGGATCTCAGCTACGTTCTGAAAGATATGGGTGTAGAGAACGTTCTCAGCGAAGTCTACGAACTCGATGAAGGAGCTATGGTGGGGGTGTTCAAGGTATTTAGAAAGCCCTCTAGAGAGCAGAGCCGTGGGTGCCAACCATCGGGATCCTAGACAGGGTTTCGGGGCTAGACGAGAAGGATATCAGGATACTGAGGATATTAGCAACCAACGCTAGGACTCCCTACAGCGAGATAGCTAAGGAAATCGGTTTGAGCGACGTTGCCGTGATCAAGAGAATCCGGAAACTCGAGCAGATGGGGATCATAAAGGGCTACACCATCGAGATAGATCCGAAGAAGCTCGGCTTCAACCTAGTATCGATGACGGGGATCGATGTAGAGCCACAGCATCTCTTCGAAGTGGTTGAGAAGCTGAGGAGCATGGACAACGTTAGGTTCGTAGCCATAACCTCGGGAGACCACTCGATAATGACCGTGATCTGGGCTAGGGATAGCGAAGAGCTTGGCAAGATACATAGCGAGATCTCGAAGCTACCCGGAGTCAAGAGGGTTTGCCCAGCCATCGTGCTGGAGGTCCTCAAGGACGAGAAGATCTAACGTTGAGACGGATCCGGTGCGAGGACATTCATTCGTAGGTAGCGCATTTTTAGCGACGAGATCGCGGGTTCTAAGGCTTGAAGCTTTCGCGGAAACGGTTCGGTTCATCGTCTACGAACCTCCATATGCCTCTCCTTGGGTAGAGGATCTGGATGCCGAGCTCTTCGGCTAGGTAATCGCTTATCAGAACCTCTTCATCTAGAGGATTGATAATGACGTTCGCAACCACATCGCGGCTACACCTATCCTCCGCAACGACTCGAACCACGACGGCTCTCGGAACCATGTGAACGATGCTTCTACCCGTAGCTCCTTCGATCTCTATCTCGTAGGAATCCGTAGGTGGTGGGTAGAGCCCAAGCTCTTCAGCTAGGTCGATGGGTATGGATAGATCCGGTCCCTCGCTTCTGAAACCCGTGTTAACAACTCCAACAACGTTTTCTCAACGTTGTTCCTCAAGCTCTTTAGATGCAGTCTTAAGAATATCCCCATAGCTCATGTCTACCCGAACGATCTTACCGATGACACGCTTAATAACTAGCTTACCTACCTTAACACGCTTAACCATACTCCTCGCCGAACCCAGTAAACGTTCGTGTAGACGAGCCTTTATGTTATCACGGTCGAGGGTTTGCGAAGAACCTCAGCACGGGTTTGCCTTCTTCATCGCTCGGTTGAGGGGAGAGGCTCATCATCGGCCCTAGTCGTTGTCTCGATGAGCTTCTCTACGCATTTCGATGGATCCGAGATCTCTACGATCCTCCTCCTAACAACCTCTACCTCAACACAGCGAATCCTATCGATAGCTTTCCTAACCACGGTTTCGAGAGCTAGACACGTTCCGTAAGCACGCCAATCGAAGCTGAGTAGGTTCCGTGCTTCGAGTTCCTTCAACAACCTTTCAAGGGGTTCTCCTTCCCTTGGTGGCGCTACCTTCAATCGGTAGAGCTTCGTTACGTAGTTTCCGAATCCAACCCTCATCCTGTACAGAAGGTAGTCAACAACGGTGCTGGGCTCCAGCTCGATTACTCGTGCATCGAATAGAAGGTTCTTGCCTAGCTCGAGCGAGACCACGCTCGATACCAAGGAGCTTGCCACGGTACAGAGCTTGAGGATCCTACCACCGTAGGGAGGTTCGCGCTTCACGAAGAAGATGTTCAGCTCGTCCGAAACAACGTAGCAGAAATCAGCTCCAAACCTCTGCATAGCTACACGACAAGCATCTACGAGAGCTCTATGGACGCGGATATCTCTAGGACTCTCGAAACCCTTCAAAGCTTTGCCGAAGCCAACACCATCGAGCCTCAGAGCCGTGGGCACCGAGATGCGTTCCATCGAAAGCCTTTCCCTCTGCTTAAAGAAGCGGTGGAGAGCAGCTACATCCACGCTCAACAGCTTCTCGAGGAAGTTCAGAGCGGATCCCCCCAGCTATGCTTCGCTCGATCTACTCATCGCTATGCTCAGTAGGTAGATCCATAGAACGAGGAGAGCAACGTTCCTTACGCACGCAATCATCTGTATGGGTGAATCTGCTTCGAATTGTCCCCACCTAACCTCGATACCTAGGTACGGAGCCAACAACTTCCTCACCTCCAACTCCTTGAAGAACAGAGCCATTATCCCGAAGTTCGCGGCATCCGCAACTAGGTAAATGACGAGGCTCCTCGTGGTTGGTAGCGCTACCAATGCTAGGGGAGCTATCATGAACATCATCTGGGGTGTAAACACGTAGTTGAACAGTATGGTTCCTGTCATGGCTAGGAAGCTGGCGGTGTAGAGCTTCCTAGCATCGTTCCCGATATCGATGCAGGCGACGATCATGAGGGCTATCGGTACCGCAACCATGGAGAAGACGTGGTGTAGAGGACTCGTGAAGTCTCTGAAGAGTACGAGGGATAGACAGTTCTCGCAGTACCACGAAGCGTGATGCTCAACGAACGAGCGGAATCCTTCCACGGAGATCGCGAGCATTGCTAGGTAGGGTCCTCCCCCCAAGATAGCTAGGCTCGGAACGAAGCGCGTCAGGGGTTCGCGGTCACCATTGAGGTACCTCTGAACCAGTTCGTAGAGAAGGACGAAGGCTACGCCTATCGGAAGGAGTTTGGTTGCTACGGCGAGCCCTAGCCATGCACCAGCCCAACCATACTTTCCACGGCGGTAGCTCTCAACGCCTAGCAAGGTGAAGAGAGCTGCGATAGGATCCCAGTTGTATACGAGGTAGAGGAAGCTCGTGGGTAGCAACACGAAGACTAGGCTCCTCCTCCAATCAAGCCCTAGATCTCTACACGTTCGGTACAACACGATGCTTAGAGCAACGAAGCTTAGGGACAGTGCCGCTGCATGCACGTAGTAGTGGACGTAGATAGCTCGCTGAACCAAGCTGCTGAACTCTAGCGATGTGTAGTTCGAAGGAAACGTGGTTTGGATAGCTAGACACGTAGAGGAGTACCACAGCAGACCTACGAGAGGTGGATACTCGAACTTGTAGTGGAGGTAGGGAGCGGGGCAGAACTTCGTTCCATCCCTAAACTTCTGGTAGAGATCCTTATCGAACCAACCATCGCCTCCACCGATGTAGGTACTGAAAAGGGTGTTGATATCGCTGTAACCGATCCCAGGATTATTCAGAGCGTTAGCTACGGGAGAATTGGGTAGGTGGATGTAGCTCGATACCGCGGCAACGATGCATGCTAGCAGAGCTACCAGCAGCAACCTTCTATCGATACGCATAGCGCTACTCCTTGACGAGACCCTTCTCGCGAAGCACTCTCTCTACGTCGGCGATAACCTCCTCCGCTCTCCTACCGGCGAAGATCTCGACGAGCTTACCCTTCTCACGGTAGTAACGGATCACGGGTTCGAACGTCTGTAGATACACTTCGTACCTCCTACGAACGACCTCCGGCTTATCGTCTTCCCTCTGGATCAGCTTGGTACCACACCTATCGCAGATCTCATCGTTCTTGGGAGGCATGAACTTGATGTGGTAGATAGCACCACACTTAGGACAGATCCTCCTACCCGAAACCCTCTCGATGATTACCTCCAGCGGTGCGTAGAACAGGATTGCTAGATCGATACCACCCAGCTCGCTATCCAGAACCTCTGCCTGCCTCAAAGTCCTCGGAAAGCCATCGAGTATGAAACCCTTGGCACAGTCGGGTTGGCTAAGCCTCTGCCTAACCACCTCTATCACGATCTCGTCCGGTACGAGAAGACCCTTCTCAACGTACTCCCTAACCTTCCTACCCAGCTCCGTACCCTTGGCAATTTCTTCCCTAAAGATATCGCCCGTAGATATGTGTGGAATACCGAACTTCTGGGATATTGCCTTGGCGTAGGTACCCTTACCGATTCCGGGAGGACCGATGAAGACGAGCCTCACGACAAATCCTTTGCTTGGGCTATGCAACGCTCGGTAAAATACATTGCTACGAGAATCCTTCGTTCGTGCAAAGAAGCTTAGCAGCAATCGAGCTACAGCACTTCGAATTCGCGTTGCTTCTGAAGAGCGTTGCCGATCCCTATCAAGAGAAGCGTGGTAGCGATAGGAAGGACGTAGGCTAGGGGTCGGGGATCTCCTCTAGCTACAACGTAGAGCTCGACGTAGTGCTCGCGATTCGTATACTTCATGATTCCGCTCACTGTGTAGTGGTAGTCGCTTCCCGACGAAGAAGTGCTCAAGAGCTTAACGATCCGCGTACCTGGATCCGAAAGGGTGAGCTTCTCGAAGAGCTTCTGCACAGCGTTACTCAACGTAGCGAGAACTCCCTTGGTGCATGTAGAGCTGAAGATCTTGAAAGAGCTTCCCTGGATCAATACCAGCGCTGTGCATTGGTACTCGATGTTCTTGCTGACGTGCCAGCACTCGTACCTAAGCATAGTGTTGCACTCTACAACGTCTTTCACGACCTTGTACACCGAGTACACGTAGGTACCGTTGGTAGGTACGAGTGGTGCTCCAACGAGTGCTAGAATCGAAACTACTACGAGAGCCGCCGTCGATAGGAAGACTATGGCTCGACCCGATGTACCGAGACCGACACCTAGCTCCCACAGACTTACCCTAGGACCTCTGTAGAGTCCTTTAGCGAACAGCTCCCTAAGCTTCTCGATATTGCTATGCTTAGAGAATAGCGGTGCGAAAGCTATTCCAGCAGCAAGTCCTCCTAGATGTGCGAACACCGCTATGTTGGGCTCTACGAATGGTAGGACGAACTGGAGCAGTATCCATAGAAGCACTATGTACCTCATGGGAAGCGTAGCGCAGTAGCATACCAAGCGGAAACATATGCACTGAACCTTCTTAGCGGCTGGATAGAAATAGATGTAGGCACCCATAACGCCCGCTATGGCACCGGAAGCACCTACCATCGGCATCATTAGATCGCTTGGATCTCCCGTGTAGTAGAGCTTGGCTACGGCGTAGAGGCTCTGTGCAACTATCGCTACGAATCCGCACAGTAGGTAGAACGCTACGTAGCGTAGCCTACCCATGACAGCCTCCACGTTGTCTCCCACAACGAATAGGAACAGCATGTTTGAGAGCAGATGTATCCAACCAGCGTGGCAGAACATGGATAGCAGAACCCGGTAATCCAAGGGATTCGCGAAGAACTGTATCGGTGCTATCCCTACGCTCCACGGATTCGTACGGATCGCGCCGTAGGTGATCGCGAAGATGATCCCGTTGACGGCTATGAGGATCAGCGTGGCTACGGGCATTATCGAGGGAGACGTATCGAGGAGCTCCAGTACGCTAGCTCTGAAAACGTCGTAGACACCTTCGTATTCATCCTCTTCCTCATCCGCTGAACGTAGCGATCCACGTAGCTCTACACGCATCGACATACCTAGCTACAGCGCTCTACGCAGAGTATTGTATCTAGCGCTGAACGCTGACGAGGCAAGGGTTCGGAACCCAGACAACTTATATCCTTGGTCTACAGAGCTTCACTAGGCGATCGAGACATGGTTCGAATCCTGCTACTGGTTCTGGATGGCGTTGCCGACGATCCTAAGCGTGGCGCTACATCGCTCGAGCTAGCATCTATTCCCGGACTCGACGAGTTGGCTAGGATGAGTGTTGCCGGTGGTTTCTACCCCATCGCGCCAGGCATTGCTCCGGAGAGCGATGCTGCTGTCCTATCGCTTCTAGGATACGATCCGGAGAAGTACGTCGTTGGACGCGGTCTCTTGGAGGCTCTCGGTGCTGGCATAAGCATTAAGGAAGGTTACGAAGTTGCTTTTCGAGCGAACTTCGCTACCGTAGATACCTCGACGCGGAAGCTGATCGATCGTAGGGTCGGTAGATCTCTCAGTACGGAGGAAGCTAGAGAGCTAGCGAAGGCTCTGGACGGCATGGAGTTGAGTGGTGGTGGCTACGCTCGGGTAGTTGCTACGGTTGGTCACCGAGCGGTCGTCGTGATCGGTAGCAAGGCTAGGAAGCTCTCGGCGGATGTCTCCAACATCGATCCTGCCTACGAGCGTAGGGGAAGGATCTCGGTAGCGGTACGAAGTTTCGAACCCTACGTACCTAGGTGTAGACCTCTCGTAGATAGCGATGAGGCTAGGGAGACGTGTAGGTTGATAGACGAATTCGTTGAGCGTAGCATGGAGATACTCGACAAGCATCCCGTAAACCTTGAGAGAGCATCGAGAGGACTTCTCAAAGCGAACGTGCTTCTGCTTCGCGATGCCGAGGATCACTACCCATCCATTCCACCGATATCCCAGCTCTACAACGGTCTTCGCTTCGGTGCGGTCGCCGAGATGCCGGTGGAGAAAGGTATCGCTAGACTCGTAGGTATGGAGGTAGCCGAGGTACCTCCACCAACACCGAACAAGGCTTCGGACTACGCACAGAGGCTAGAGAAAACATTGGAGTTGTTGGAGAAGGTAGACGTGGTGTACGTCCATCTGAAGGGACCCGACGAACCGGGTCACGACGGTGATAAGAAGCGTAAGGTAGAATCGATCGAGCTCATCGACAAGTACTTCGTTCAACCACTGCTTAAGAAGGTGGATCTCGAGAAGATCGCGATAATCGTCACGGCCGACCACGCAACACCGCCCGAGGTACGTAGCCATACCGGGGATCCCGTACCCCTACTCCTAGCCTACGCAAAGCTGAAGCCCGATGGCTTGACGAGGTTCACCGAGAAAGAATGCTTCGAGAAAGGATCGCTGGGAATCATGGAGAAGGGCTCCGTGGTACTGAAACGAATAGTTGAACTACTGAAGCGTTCCAGCTAATCAATCTCCTTTCCATAGCTACGCAGTTAGACCGCTAGCAAACCAACCTTCTTGAGAGTTCCAGTGGTTGGATCGACTACGTATCCAAGCGCTTCCAGAGCTCTACACCCAATCAATACGTCGAGCGGTAGCTCGTCAACGATCTCGATGATTACGTAGCCTTCGGAATCGAGTAGCTTCAGCTTTCCATACGAAACCTTCGTCTTGATCCTACGACCATCCACGGTCACCCTCTCCGATTCGCCTATCACGGGAAGACCAAGCTTCTCGGCAACGCTCCTACTCACGAGCACGTCGCCGTTGAAACCCGTATCGACGAGAGCACGAAACCTCGCACCGTTTATCTCCACATCGACGAAGGCTATGCTCATCACGTGATTCCGCACGCTCATCGATTCTCTAGCTAGGTACGCGCAACGATATAGATAACGTCGAACACGTAAAGGAGCTAGTAGAGGAGTAGAGCCCATTCACGTAGCCTACCCGTCATCGGATCTACCTCTAGACCGAGTACCTCTAGCGTGGCTACACCGATAAGCACCTTATCGATGGAATCGGATATCGGTACCGGTACGATCTCGCCACGACCTTCGAGCTCGATCCAGATCCGCGATCTCTCAAGCTCTATCCTACCAGTTCCCGTCTCAACAACGCTCCTCCCCGTAGGTCTGAGACCCAGCTTCTTAGCAAGCTCTCTAGGAATCACCGTAAGCGTTGCACCGGTGTCTACCAAAGCACGTACACGAACCGTATTCCTACGCTCTGGATTACCTACGATAGCATCGACCCATACACGACCCAACGCTGTACCCCGACGATCTAGCTCTGGACGAGGTAGAGAAACTCGACGAGATTGGTTTAGAAACATCGATACGTAGATCCATCCACGGAAACAGCCATTGTTCACAGCGTGCTTAGACAACGATGTCTAGAACAACGATCTCGGGATTCGTACCTATCCTAAGCGGTAGGATCGTGGTTCCAATCCCTCGGCTAACGATTAGTACCGTATCGCCGAGTCTATGCATACCTTCGTACAGATCCCTAGGGCATCCACGCGGTAGGAATAGTGGGTATCCAAACACCTTTACCTGACCACCGTGGCAATGACCAGCGAATACGATTCCTCGAAACCCTAGCTCGCTCAAAGTCTTTGCGAACACGGGTTCGTGTATCAACGCTATGTAGAGATCGGCTCTCGGTAAGCTACGTATCAGCGAAGCGTTTGGAACTCCCCATAGATAATCGTCGAAACCAACGATAACGATCCTCAAACCCTTAACCACTACGGTACGGTAATCGTTGATCAGGAGCTCGATACCGTACCTAGCAAAGATCTTCTCGACGATGTTCAGCGTAGATCCCTGCAACTCCCAGTTACCGATAACTGCGTAGATGGGTACCGAACCAAGTTCCTTCCTCAGCAAGGATACGAACTTCTCGAGGTGCTTACCATGCTTAGGATCCTCGATGTAGTCCCCCGTCAACACAACGATATCTGGTCTAAGCTCAGCAACCTTCTCAACGACGCTCTTCTCGAAGTCTCCGAAACCACGTAGATGTAGATCCGATAACTGAACGATCCTCAGAACTATGCCCCTAGACCCAAGCCTAACCGTGTAGCGCATGACTACGAGCGATGAGCTCGAACACATCGCTAGAACGAGTACGAGAATCGCACATAGGAGAAGCCCAGCAACGATCGTAACCACCAACCTCTTCCTCCTCACACTCAACACCAATTCGTGCAGTACCCACCAAGAGAAGCATTGCACACCAAACAAAAATCTAGGCGCTGAACGTTTGATACTCGACGAGATCGTATCACGGATTCAACGATTCGTTTCGAACCCTCGTTGAACAGTCAACAACCCTTGCAAAGCTCGAAGCTATGGATGCGATAGCTAAGCGTAGGGAGGGAACGAAGGTCCTTGCGGTGTTGAAGAGCTTGGTCTACGAGAAGCGAGGCGTAGAGACATCCGAAGACTAAGCCGTTGTGGAGCTAAACCTCGAAGCTTTCTCGGAACGCTGGTCTTATCTCGACTCCTAGCCTAGCTGCGCTTTCCCATGCACTAGGATCGATGAATCCGCCAACGATTACTAGCCTCGGCTTGATGCCCACAACCTTTTCGTAAAGCTTGCCAATCCTATGCAGCTCGGCTACATCGCCTCTAGAAACCCTTGACTTGATCTCGACTAGGATATGCTCCTTATCTCTAACAACCACGTCGATCTCGATGATGGCTGGATGACCGTAGACAATACCCTCGTCGTCTCTAAGAGTCTTCCTCTCAACCTTGGCAACTCCAAGCGCTTCCTCGATAACGTACTTCATAGCTTCCCTAAACCCATGCTCCGAAAGGATACCGAACCTATGGCTAATGGCGGACAGGACCCTTCTAGTCTCCTTCAACTCTTCCTCAACCCTAGCCATCCTCTCCTCAAGCCTAATCACCCTCTCTTCCAACTTTGCGAATCTTTCTTCGAGCTTAGCGAACCTTT
>Ga0256842_1001886_pt1 | contig 16019 bp, 12 predicted proteins | sample 4559240metaG_FD_185973 | JGI IMG/M metagenome (GOLD analysis project Ga0256842, IMG submission 185973) | Hydrothermal vent microbial communities from Guaymas Basin, Mexico - 4559-240 | ecosystem: Environmental > Aquatic > Marine > Hydrothermal vents | place: Mexico: Guaymas Basin | collected...
CACCTCCTGCGAATACAGCACGATTGTTAGTTCTATTAGATGTTGCTGTTAATAAATATCGTTCTAATGTAAGCTGTCCAAATGATTGTGCGTTTCCTGGTGTAGAAATTACTATGTATTCAACAGATGAAAGCTTAACATTCTGGCTATAACTAAATCCACCACCAATAATACCTAAATCACCTGTTCCATTTGATGTTGCAGCAGCAGTGCCTCTATCAGTCAGTAATTGTCCGAAGTCTTTAGCGTTTTCAGGTGTTAAAATGTTAACATAGTCCATATAGTCAATAGTAATATTCGATATTTCGTATAAACCACCTATAAACACACCAATATTATTAGAGGCGTTAGATGTAGCACATAGAGCTGATCTCGCAATAAGAAGCTCTCCAAACTCTAATGCAGATCCTGATGTTAGCAATGATTTATATTCTATACTTCTAAGATCATTATTTCCTGTGCCTATATATCCACCAGCAAATACACCACGTCCCAGTGTACCATTTGAAGTGGCTGAAAGACCTTCTCGTGCTGTTAATAATGATCCAAGCTCAGAACTTGATCCTGATGTAAACGTTAATACTTCCAAAGTTCCTAAAACTTGATTAGAATCATTAATACCACCAGCAACTACCATACGTGTTCCGGTTGAGGAGGAGTTCCTAACTAAGACTTGATACGTGTGTTGATCAATGGTTTTGCCGGTATTATCTACTAATGACACAGTTAATGTAATATACGTATCAGCATCAAAATCAGCATATCTAATAGTAAACGAAAAATTATCTATAGCTTGTACAGTAACACGAGTATCGCTAACTACAGTTTCACAATGACATTGTGATACATCGCCTGTTGTGTATACATATAGTATATATTGTTGATTATCGTTATGCGGAGGATCTATATTCCATTGAACATGATCAATTTTTGGTCCTTCTCCACCACCACCTCCACTACCAGATACAGTATCTTGAAAGTCGTATTGATCTATTATTTTGTTACCACTTTTTGTTTTAAGCAAAGCTGTAAAAGATACAGTTGTCTCACCGTCTGGAAAATCATCATATGTTACGTTAAATGAGTAATCCGTTACTGGTGAACATGCGACACGTGTATCAGAACATTGTAATTGACATGTGCATGCATCAACGTCACCAGTTGCTTGTACAAATAATGTATATTGTTCATTATCGTAATGTGGAGTGGAAGAATCCCATGATACACCAGTGATGTGTGCAGTGTTTTCTCCACCACCTCCACCACCTCCACCACCGCCACCACCTCCACCTTCAGCAGTTACAAATGATGTTGTTAGATACTGATCAATAACTTTACCATCAGTATCATAAAGATTTACTACGAATAGTATAGAACTATCCGACTCAAACGAGCCATACGTAACTAGAAATTCAAAATCATCTTGCTGCTCAATAGTAACTTGTGGGTGATGACAGATGACATTGCATGTACATTGTGACGCATCTCCTGTAATATCGACTGATAATGCATAACTACTTGACGGTTCATGTGGTGGAGGCACATCCCATTCTACTTGTTGAATACTTGGTACAACAGTGTATACGGTTACACCTTCTTCTTTTGTAGTCGTTTTATCCTTGTCAGACACAAATACTGTGTATATTACAGCAGTTGTTTCTGGATATGCGGGATATTCGATATGAAATATATATGGATATGTATCATCTTGTGTAATTTTGACGTCACCATGATCACATGATACATTATATGTTAGTTCATGATTCGATTTTGTTGTAGCATTTATCGATAACGTATACGAAGAAGAGGCTTGATGAGGTGGAGGTTGTGACCAATCTAGTGAATGTATAACAGGATACTCTGAAGACTTTACAATACAAGATTCAATTAACGTTACAGTTTGATAAGAATCAGATACTTCTGCTCTAAACGAAATTGCTGTGTCAACGTCGTATGTAGGAAATGTGACATTAAACACATTATCGTAATTAGAATCACGTTCAATAGATACGTTGTTATCGTTAGTTGATACTAGATTATAGCTCAAATCATCACCATTTGGATCAGTTGCAATGATCGCAACTGTATAACTCTGCTCAGAGTAAAATGGTTGTGGAGATGACCAGCTCAATTTGCGAATTTGTGGTGGTTCATTATGTTGTACATGTACAGTACATATTTGCGATGTAACAAGATTGCTAGCAAATACTTGAATTATAAAAGAAACATTGTAATCAGTTGTACTTTCAGGATATGTGATGTAGAAATGGTTGTACTGATGATTATCTTGAGATATAATTACATCAGAATTAGTACATATGACATTGTAAACAAGATTTGCTGTACTATTGCATACAGCTTCTATAGTAAGTTCGTATGTTACATTATCAATATGTGGTGGATCTGTGGACCATTGAATGTTTGTGATAGTAGGAGGCTCTATATCGCTTACTGTCACATAGTAATACGTGTATGGAGAAACGTTACCAAGTGTATCATATGCTCTGCATTTAAACTCCAACGTTTCACCAATAAATGATTGATCAGGAAGGTCATATGAAATAGTTGATCCTTCTTGTTTAGAACCATTAGGTAACTGCCATTCATAGGAATCTATACTAGCTCCTATTTCCTTGAATGCGCTAACAGAGCCACCTGCATATAATGTTATAGTAGTGTTATACTTAGCTAGTTGTGGACCAGCAACAATTGGTTTTGTAACTACTCCTGATATAGATGCTAGTGAAGATTCTACTAACTGCTGTATATCCGATATATGATATCCATCCACCATGTCAGCATCTAAGCCACTATCTGGCCCATCATTACCAGAATGCCAAACATGTGCATCGGCGAGATAAATTGTTGCTATTGATGGGTTTTGAAGTCCCGTAATTCGAATAGCATTTGCAGACTCGTTTGCTTCTACTTTAACGTTATCTCCAAGTTGAATTGCATTCGTTTTTAATGAATTCGTTACTTCAATATCATTAACTATGGTTTCATTACGTTTTAAAAACGCAGCGTCAATTTCTTCTTTCTGATAATATCTATCGTCGTGATTATGATTCTTTTCAGCAAATTCATCGGCATGCTTACCGTCTACTGTATCGGCATCTAGTCCACTTCCATGTCCGTCAACTGATTTTAGTCGCTCTAGTAAAACTTCTGGATTATATTGTTCTGGTCCGTATTCAGCTTTTGTAGTATTTTTAACTAAGTACTTACCGTCTTTCCGTATAGTTGGCATAGACCATGTCCTCTATATATTACGTAAAAATATAATTGTAAACTGTGTTAATGTATCTAAATAGATATTATCAGTAGCGGTATGTGCTACTCCTATTGACAATAGTTGATCTTCTTCTAAGTTTAATACTCCTGAGACATTAATTGTAATAGGTAATCGATCTATTGATGAAACTGTTTGACCGATACCACAATATGTATCGTCAACGAAGAGTCGAACAGCTCGTTGTCCGATGCCCTCATGACCAACAAAAACTATAGTACCACAGATATAGTATAATCCTGTGTTGATAGCCTTAAACTTTGTATCAGAGTATATATATGCCGAATTTGAATGTTCAAGAGTGTTAAAGTTAAAATTGATTAACGTAAATTGTTCATCAACATTATAAGGCTGAATATATTGCCTCACTGGTAGCTTAACAGTACAGCAATCTAAATAAGGTACGTATATATGATTTCGTAAATTTTCATCCCACATAAGTACTGTCTGATGTTGCTGATGCGCATAAGATACATCAGATAGTAACGATAGTTTATGATTATGATTCTTATCAGCAAACTCGTCAGCATGCTTACCGTCTACTGTATCAGCATCTAGTCCTGATACTGAACTGTTTTTAAGTTTCTCTATTAGAGAATTTTGTTCAACATTTGATAGATCAATTGTAGCAAACTGTGTGGCTAATGATACAGTGCTTATCTCTATTGGATCAGCATAGACATGTGTGTTAAGCGAATCTTTCCATACAAGAATTTTACCGTCTTCTTTATTACTAGCATCAACGTCTGCTAACGTTGATAATACGTGATTATGAGATATCAGCGCAAAATCTGTAGCATGCTTACCGTCTACTGTATCGGCATCTAGTCCACTTCCATGACCATCAACTGGTTTTAGTTTATTAAGAACAAAGTCACTAGTAATATTCGTCAATTCGTTAGAAGCGCCTGGTGTCTCTACGTAAACATGTTTACGTAGATTATCGTCCCAGACTAACATTCGTTTATCTTCACGTGCTGAAGGATCAACATCTTCTAATGCTGATAAGCTATGATTATGATTCTTATCAGCAAACTCGTCAGCATGTTTACCGTCTACTGTATCGGCATCCAGTCCACTTCCATGACCATCGATTGACTTGAGTTTATTAAGAATATTGTTGCTATTAATATTGGATAGCGATATTAACGCAAACTCGTCAGCATGTTTACCGTCTACTGTATCGGCATCCAGTCCACTTCCATGACCATCAACTGATTTTAGTTTATCAAGAATTATTGCTTCATCAATATCAATTTCGTCAAACAGAGATTTTTGCCACGCTAAAGCTAATTGACCCTCATATAAGGCGATGTGTCGCAATTCAATCCAGTCTTGGGCTGACATATTAGAAATTCGTATTACTAGCTGACTACCGTATGGTAACATCGAATTAACAGGATATGTATTTGTAAGATCAATTAGTTGTTCTACAGATCCTAGAATAAGTTCCCAATCTGTATCAATTGACACGTTATCAACTAACATGTTAGTGTAAAATGATGAATCAGTAATAAATACTTGTACAGATAACGAAGTAGATGCTCTAATTGAACAGCGAAAACTGTATGGTGATCCAAATGACATGTTTTTATATGGTAAATCAATTGCAAGTTGCACATCTGAATCAGTAGCTAATGCTTTCAGAGTATTATCTGTAACTGCTAGATTAGCATTAGAACTTGACCAAAATCTTGGATGATTATTGTCGAGTTTTGTGAAGTCACTATTTCGAATTAAGTTAACAGTACCTTGATGTTGAAAAATACGCATCAAATAAGCTAAACTAACAGTATCTGCATTTTTCACGATTAATGTTCCATCTAATAGTGCTTGCTGTAATTGTCGTACTGCAGTATTAAGACCGTCTACAGATGTACGTCGTTTTACTAGTATATTTTTATCTTTGTTTATTATAGACATTTAGCAACTCCTATCGCCTTCCAATATTTGACGGTTGAACATTGTCGTACTTATATGCAATACCATACGAGTAGAATTTGCAATCATTAGTGAAAATAAATCTGAGTTTTAAACTAGAAAATCCGGAAGGCACGATAGTAATATTATCAAGATTTGCATGAACCCAGTATGTGTCATCTGTTGAATATTCTACAATAGGCTTTGCTGTTGCTTCTACATGAACTAAAAATCTATAATATATATCAACTCCATGTATGATATTAGGAGTAACGAGAATAGCATGATGCTTTGCAGTGTTAGTAATTTCGTATACTTGTTCGTAATCGTTATATGTGGCAGTGCCATTTGATACAATCAAGCTATTGTGAGTAAATGTATCACAAAATGTCTTTTTGAATGGTGTACTTATCAGTAAAAAGTAATATATCATGTCTTCAGATGTTACGTACTTGATTTGTTTATCTACGTTTCCGAAGTATTCATCGTAATTATAACATACACCAAAGCTGCTTAATGTACCATCTGTTGTACATATAAAACGTAGACGCAATGACGTAAACCCATCAGGAATCGAGACACTTCGATCAAGTTCGCAAGCATTCCATGTATATCCATGATCAGTAGAATATTCTACTGATACTGATGCAGTTCCTTCTACGTGAACGAGTATACTATCATATGTGACAGATGTTTTGATAATGTCGGTTGTTTCAAGAATTACCGGTTCAATATCAGTGTTAGCAATAATGTATGCAGACGAAAATTTGTCGTACCAGCTAGTACCCTGTCGGACTTGTAACGATGATTTATCAAGCAGATCTCGATAAATGTTATTGTATGGTACTTCGTTGAGTAAAAAGTAATAAACTAGTTCTTCGTGAGCAACATCACCGATTTTGCTTTCCGTACGAATAGTTGTTCCGGGTGCAAGTCTGCACACAGGATACCACATTCCTAATTGCGAATCAAAAGCAAGAGATTTATGAAGCTGATGACCAGATCCACGAATAATCATGCAGACTGCTCCTTTTTCTGCAAGTATTGTTCGACTAAATTAGTTAACTTAGTGTATCTAGTAATTAATTTATCAAAGAGCTGTTGTGGTTGTTCTATATCAAACCGTGTTTTGAATTTGCCATTATCTACCAAGTTAAGATATTCTGTAATAAACGGTAAGTATTGTGTTTTTATTGAATCAGGTACATCTTCATTTCGTAAGTAATAATACATAATTCGTACTAGTAATCGTTCTAAAAACTCAACTCTTTTTGTTAAATCAGCAACTAGATCAGCTAAGTCACCTATTTGAGCAGAAATTTGTGTTCGTAGATTTAGTTTTTCTATTAATAGTTTTGCTTTACGCTGTTTTGATAGTTCTTCGTTCGTTAAGGGTCGCGCCGAATCTATGTCTTCAAGTATATGAGTTGCATTCAGTAGCTGAAACCCTTCGGCCGTTTCGTCATCAATAAAGCATATGACGTACTGCTGAAATGGTCGAATTAGCTGTTCGTTTTCCGTGTGTCCAAGAAAGTAACCATAAGCTTCAGCAATACCAAATTTAACTCCTTCTGCGTTATGAGGAATAAGTCCACCTAGCATCTGTGTATCTAATGGTTTATACAGAAAATATGGCATACTAATTATCCTCTGAGTGATTACGTAATAATAAAATAAAATCTTTACTGATTATCTCATCGAGTCCAAGTTTATTACATGCTTTCTTATAGCTATCTTTGTATAACTGATACATAGTATCGAGAAATTCATAGAAATCGTTATAGTCTGGTAACAGACTTGGATCATTGTTTAAATCTACTTGACGTATTTGCTCATTACATTTTTGTATGTATTTAGAAATGTGATATGTAGCTTCAATTGGTGAAATTCCTAATTGTTCGAAGTACTCGGATGTCGAAACATTTAACGTACCATGTTGTAAAAAATCTCTAATACCGAGTCTAAATGCTGATTTAATATGAGCTTCTAATTCTGCCTGTTCATAATCGAATTCATCCCAATTATCTGGAATTTGTTTATTTCTTTTAATTTGTTCGTAAGCATCTTCTAATAGACCTACTTCTTTAAGTGCAGCTTCCAAATATACAAACGTATCACTAATGTTTATAACATGAGATTGGATCTGCGCTTCCAACTTTGCTCGTGTTAATTTGTCAGTTGTTTGTCTAAGCTGTTCGATCAATTCTAGTACAGTAACGTAAGCTTCCTTAAGTTTCGTATAATTATGAACTATTGCTTTTTGTCTGTCTTCAATCTGCGTTAAAATTTGTGCTAATACCCTATATGTTGCATCAGCAGGATTGAGCATTGTCAATGTCATCAGTTTTCGAGTATGATTAGTATCACGACGACCTAGAATATACATTTTTTCGTTTAGTTCTTTAAGTTTAGTCTCTAACTGTGCAAGTTTGTTATCGTCAATTACACGAAATGGTCTGTTTAACGATGTCTCAACTCTGGAGAAAATAGTTTGTACTTTATCTAGGAACGTTAGAACATGTTGACTTAGCAACTTATTATCAATGACACGGTTAACAATATCGTTCATAACTGATCACTCCTTATTTTTCTTCAGATTCAACATTAATGCTAAATATTGTGTTAGCTACAGTTAAGTTTGTTATACCTTCATTATTAAACTGAATTGTTACAATCGCATCACCAGTCAATGTATAATGGATATTCGTTACTGTTGCGTTATCGTCTACATCAATATTATAACGACATGCGTCTGAATTACTTGTTACGTAATATGTTTTTTCGTCACCTACACTAGCAGTATCATCACCAACGATATCGTATTTACACACTTTACTATAGTAACATAGTTTAGTTTTATTGTACATCATAATATGGAGGTTGTAGACACTTGAGTCAGCTATGAGAATTCCGTCATCATAATAGAATGGTAATGGTGTACCAGTCACATCTAGCACTATAGTTTCACTATCAGGATCTATGTACCATACACCAGTAAGCAGTGGATATTCATATGTATGTTCTCCGATAATTTGATGTTCTAGTAACATGTATAGACCATTTGCTTCTAAGTCTAATGTATACTTATAAGAATGAACAGGTTGTGATTGAAATGTGATTAAAAACAACGAATATGATCCAGCATAATCATATGGATTGGTAGAAAAAGCAAAACAGTTGGCATAGAGAAATAATAACAACAAAGTGACTAAAATTTTAGCAAGCTTTTTCATAACTATTCTCCTTATCGTAAATTATTTTAAAAATTCCTTTCTAATTGCTGGTAAAGAAACTACACCATTATGTATTGTTTGACAAGATACATCTATGAAAATTTTGTAACCTAATTTTCTAGCTAAAGTACAAAACCAGTAGTCTTCAGATAAGTATTCATTATTCTTGACGCCTACTTTAAAAACATCATAAATTTTATCTTTGTTAGATAAAATCTTATCTCCTCTGCTATAGTCAGGATTATTGTAATAATAATAACCTGTCTCTTCACAATAGTTAACTACATCTAATGCTAACCTCTTAGAGAGAAGCATGACCGCATTACCAATTTTATCGACTTCTAATAATGGTTTTTGAGAATCATTTAAAACATTTCCGAAGTTAAAAACAACTTTATTTGGATCTTTTAGACGGACAGGTGCTCCTATTAAATTCTTATTATGGTTGAGCAACTTGACTAGTTCGGTAGCGAGAAACATAATATCAGCATCTAAAAAGAGTAGATAATCAAACTCACTATTAACAAAAACAGATAATATTTTATTTCTCGCTCTTGTTATAAGAGATTCATTACCAAGTGTTAAAACACTAAATTGAATGTTTTTAATTTGTGTATAAGAAATAATAGAATGTAAATAATCAGTATGAACTAAAGAGTTATAAGCAGGTGTTCCTATTAAAAGTTTAATCATTATTTTCTCCCTCTATGTCATCAGGAAGCATGTTATACTTTTTCATATTTCTAGCTGACATTAAAATAAAATCTTTACTAATAAGTTCTTCATCCAGACCAATACGCTTACATGCTTTCTTATAAGCATTTTTATATAGCTTAGCCATTTCATCTAGAAAATCATGAAAATTATTGTAATCTGGTAGTTTAGAGTAGTTTTTTGTTTGCGCAACTTCTCTCAATCGTTCATTACATTCTTCAATATAATTTGTAATATGGAACGTAGCTTCAATAGGACTAATGCCAAATTGTTCTAAGTACTCACATGTTCCCATGCCTAGTCTACCATGAACTAAGAAATCTCGTATTCCATTTCTAAACGCAGAACGGATGTGCGCTTCTATCTCAGCTTCCTCAAAGTCAGCTTCATCCCAATCATCAGGGATGTTCTTGTTTCTTTTAATCTGTTCATAAGCGTCTTGTAGAAAACCTATCTCTTTTAATGCTCCTTCTAAGTAAGCGAATGAGTTGCTTAAGTTAACAATTTTTTGTTGTATATCAATAGCTAATTTTTTCTTTTTAACAGGATCTTTTTCATTCTCAAATTGCTGTTTTAGCTCAAGAAGTTTGATATGATCTTTTTTGAATCTGATGTAATTTTCAGAGATAGCCTGCTGACGTCTCTCAATTGTAGCTAGAATTTGACGAAGAATTCTGTAGACAGAATCAGCAGTATTCATCATCTGAAGCGTCATTAATTTTCTAGTAGTTTGAGAATCTTGACGAGCGAAATTGTACATCTTTTCATTTTGTTCTTTTAGTCGACTGCCAATTTTTTCAAATTTTTCTTTATCAATAAGTTTTAGTGGTTTTTTTAAGGCAGATTCTACACGAGAAAAAATTGACGGAATGGTGTCAAGAATTTGATCAAGTTGCTCTGATAAAATTATATTAGTTGATACTTGTAATGTTGTATTGTCTGTCATAAATTGTCTCCTTAGAATTTAAGCGTTAGACGTGGCAGCTAAGCTATATCTTCTTGCAGTCAACTCTCCAAAATCATGTGCGTTTCCTAGTGTAGAAATGGTGATATAGTCTATAGTGTTGGTTGTAGTAACAATATCGCCAGTATGCATCTGTCCACCACCAAACACTCCTCTGTTACTAGTTCCATTAGACGTAGCAGCTAAATCAGATCTTCTTGCAGTTAAATCTCCAAAATCATGTGCGTTTCCTAGTGTAGAAATGGTGATATAGTCTATAGTATTGTAATTAACATTCCCTCCACCACCAAACACTCCTCTGTTATTAGTTCCGTTAGACGTGGCAGCTAAGCTATGTCTATCTACAGTTAAATCTCCAAAATCATGTGCGTTTCCTAGTGTAGAAATGGTGATATAGTCTATAGTGTCGTAATAAAAACTAGTAGCATATTGTCCACCACCAAACACTCCTCTGTTACTAGTTCCGTTAGACGTGGCAGCTAAGCTATGTCTATCTACAGTTAAATCTCCAAAATCATGTGCGTTTCCTAGTGTAGAAATGGTGATATAGTCTATAGTATTGTAATTAGAATATCCACCACCAAATACTCCTCTATTATTAGTTCCATTAGACGTGGCAGCTAAATCAGATCTGCCTAGAATCAAATCTCCAAAATCATGTGCGTTTCCTAGTGTAGAAATGGTGATATAGTCTATAGTGCTTACGTTATTATTACGATATCCACCACCAAACACTCCTCTGTTATTAGTTCCGTTAGACGTGGCAGCTAAGCTATGTCTGCTTTCAGTCAAATCTCCAAAATCATGTGCGTTTCCTAGTGTAGAAATGGTGATATAGTCTATAGTGCTTAAGTTATTATTACGAAATCCACCACCAAATACTCCTATATCACCTACACCAGTTACATCTTTCCACACTCCACTAGCTTTTACATAAACTTTGTGACACGATTTCCACACTCCGCTAACTTTTACATACGTTTTCTTTACTTGTTTCCATGTTCCGCTAACTTTAACGTACGTTTTTCCCATATTACCACACCTCAAAATTCTTTAACTCATCTATACTAGATATAGAATCCAATTCTTGCTCTTTCTCCCATTTATGATGATACAAAGATACGTGATATTCTCTAACTTCAATAATCATTGCATCTAGTGTATCTTTGCTTATTGTAATAGTAGAATTGTCGTATATTCTAAAGTCAATCTCTGTAAGATTGTTTTGTTTCATATACTCTTGAAGATTAATCATATTTTGCAAGTCTATGCGCCGCGCATTAATATCAGCATTACATGCATCACATGTATATGGTTTATTGAACGCGTCTTCTAAAGCTTGTCTAATCCGACTTCTGAATTCGTCTTTAAGTTCATCTAACGATTTTTCTGTAACAGTGTATGTAACTTGTACTTCGTATGGTGCGTCAATTGTTACAAGATCAAATGAATCAGTTTCTTCATTATACTGATAAACTTCTACATCTCCTGATACTATTGTCCAATCAGTAAAACTATTCGGAATTGCTTCTTGGTAAAACTCGTCAATAGTAGGCTTAAGAGCATCATAGTTAACTGGTATATATCCTTCAGGAATTAAGTGTTTATCTGTTACTTCTGAACCATCAGCTAATGTCCAGCTTGGTTTTGATACAACTTCTGTGATATTATTATTATTTTCATCAAGTTTTGCATATACACTGGCCATTTACGTTACCTCCAAATTAGTATTTAAACCACACATCACCGTTGATTCCACCAGATGGATTTGCAGATGAAATATGTTTATGACCACCATCCCACTTATCTGCATTAGTGGCAGTCGAAGCATTGCCATTAATGCTAATATTATACGTGCCAGATAATCTAGCAGTAGGAACAGTTCCAGCATTCAAATTGCTGGCATTACGATAATAGCTCCCGTGTTGTCCGTCAAGTTTGTCAGCATTAAGTTCACTACCAGAACCATCATTACCTGCATGCCAAATCTTTTGCCATGCTCTCCAACTTCCAGAACCACCTACATCTGATGGATTACCAGAACGCCAATAAATATTATTTGAATGATAGTCAGCCACAATTTGTACAATAGTATCTCCAGCACCATGAATAACTAACAGCTGGCCATACTGAACACCAGAAGGCATGTTAGCATTACTATTTTCAATCCTATACATACCAGATTGAGTGATGGTATTTAAATCTGTATTTCCTTTAGATTCACTGTAAGCAAAAGCTGTAACAGATCTATTACCTAGCTTACTAGCATTACTAGCAGTTGCTGCATTACCGCTTATATCAATATTATAAGTCCCCGATAGCCTTTCTACAGGAACAGTTCCAGCATTTAAATTACTGGCATTTCTGTAGAAAGAACCTTCCTGATCATCTAATTTATCTGCATCTAAACCACTACCAGAACCATCGTTACCTGAATGCCAAATAGTATGAATTCCATCTGGAGTGTTCTCTATATCTATTTGAATACCTGCTGTATGACCGTTGGATTTAGTAGCGAATAGTCGTACTAAATTATCGTAATTATCTAACGAAATTGCTGACTGTAAATCAGAATTTGAACTTTGTTCTAATTTTATCTCACCACCTTCATTTGTACTATTTTGTCGTCTTACTAAAAATCCAGCTTGAACTGATTCCGCAGTATCTCTGCGCGCGAATTTAGTAGCTTCTAATCCGTCCAATTTATCCGCATCCAGTCCACTACCAGAACCGTCATGCTGTTTTACCATGTCTATGATACGTTTTATATCTCCAGTTGCCATATTATTCCTCCATAGACTTATTGTTCAATTAAGATAATTTCACCATTATCTACGGCCAACCTATATTTAGTACCAGTGCTTAAATCTGTAAAAATATGTTGACCTATATCGTTATGTTCATAGTCTAATCGTTCAGTATTAGTTGTACTGACATCAACGTAACCGTAATTTTCTACGAATACAATGATATCGCCAGCATGTAAATCAATAAGAAATTTTACAGTTCTGCTATCTATTTCTTCATAGTCTATATTAGGAATTAAACGTGCTCTATTTACGTATACTTCCAAACTTTTTCCGTCAGGTGTATACGTAGCATCGTTTGGTAATTGAACTTCATGAGGAGCAGTATAATCTTGATCAACTGTCATTGTTTCGAACATTCTAGTGGCAGTTGTGTAGCTTTCGAAACTATAGTGATACAAAACTCCATAAGAATAAAATTCACCATCTGTTTCGAATGTAAAACGGACTCGTAACGAGCTAAATCCGTCAGTAATTACAATAGTTTTATCAGCTTGACATTCAGTCCATGTAGTGCCATGATCAATAGAATATTCAATAGTAGGAGTTATGGACGATTCCACATGAATCATAAATCTATGATGAACATCAGTACCATCAATAATATCACCTGTTGTAAATACACAGGGAGCAGTAGAGTTAGCACTAATAATATACCTACTATCAGCAAAGTCATATTGAGCAGTACCTGTTATAGCAATACTTTCTGCACGAGCAAATGTATCATATTCTACAAGTGAAAAAGGAGTTCTATTCAATAGCAAGTGATATGTTAAGTCATCCTTTGTAATGGCACCAAGCGGTGTCACATTTGTAGATTCAGCTGGATTGTAGTTATAGCATACACCATAACTGTCGAATGTACCATTAGTCGTAAATGTAAATTGTAATCGCAACGTTGTAAAGCCAGATGGTATATCAACAGTAACATCTAGAGGAACTGACGTCCATGTACTACCACCATCAGTAGAATATTTAACTGATACTTCAGCTGTTCCTTCTGTATGAATAAACATTTTATAAAATGTTTCAGTTCCGGAAATAATATCAGGTGTCTCCATTATACATGGCTGAGACTCAGTATCAGTAATATTATATAACTTTTTCGTATAATCATAGATAGCGTTACCTTGGACAATATTTAGTGTATTTTTATTAGACAATGAATCATAGTAAATATCAACATAAGGACTACTATTGAGCAAAAAGTAGTAGATTAAATCGTCATGAGTTATACCGGTTGCATCTTGTCGCCCAGCAATGGCAGCAAGTAGCACGTCACCATTACCAAGAGATATTCCAATTTTCACAGTAGTAACATCAGTTTGTAGTTTACCTGGATTTGTATCTGATAGATATAACCATGTTCCAGTGTTAACTGATAATGTCGTATGAACAATACCACTAGTGATAATAGAATGCGTAGTATTGTCGTACATACCAACAACATGCTCTTTTACAGTTCCATCTGCTATTGCTGGATAATACGTTCCGTTATCTGCTAGATATACAAAATCTCCATCTTGTACTGATGAATCTATATTAGGATTAGAAATTGTGACACGAGTGTTAACTTCGTCTAATTTAGCTTTAATAGTTTTATCTTCAGTGTACGCTATATTTGCTGCTGTTAATGGATCAGTAGCCGATGGATCAAGTTCTATCCATCTTGATGTAATCTTTAAAGGCATAGTCTTTCATCCTCCACAAAGATTTAAAGTTAAAAACACATGATAAGTGTTACTATGTCGTCTATTTGTAGAAATTCACTTAAATTAGCACTTGTAAAATATTCTATATCTACATTGTTTCTAAAAATAAATTTATTACTTGCGACAACATAATCAGGTTTGGAAGAAGTAATAAAGCTATGATATGCGTTAAGTAGAATATGTCCATTACTCATATATGCCACACAATGTTCTGGAAACGCAGTTGATTTATCAAGTTCTACGTAACCAGCATCATAATCATCTGCTGTAATAGAAAATGTCCAAGAAGAGTATTTTTGCTCCAAACTATATTGATATACAATACTTAGTATATCTCCTTCTGATACAGTTTCGTTCAATCCTGTCACTATTGTGCCGTAAGCTTCAGCGTTATTTCTAAATACAACATACTCATTGATGACTCTGAACTGTGGAATCTGTGATGTCAAGTTGCTATCGTAATTGATAAGCAAATCATTATTTGAGTATATCACTACAGATTGAGCCGACAGAGGTTTGTGAGTTAGTTTGAGTTTTCCGGCTGAATATTCATAAGTGGTAACCTGACGTTGCTCAGTTGCGATAAACGGCAACAGTCCTGTAAATGTTCCAGTTACAATCGTGTTAACAAGTTGTCGTCTATCAACATCAGTACTAATTTTTTCGTAACTATGTTGAGATAACTGTTTAATTATCATTATGCAAACCCCAGATTATATGTTAAATTCGGTAATGACTAAGATGTCATCTTCTCTTAGTGATTCATCAAGATCAGTAATAATATGCGCATCTATTGTAATATTACGAAAAACAAAGTAGTTTTCGATTATCTTGTACTGTAAATTTTCTTGTAGTATTGGGCCACCTGATACCATTGCTATAAGAATAGCGGGCGTACTTGTTAAGGTTAAGAATCCATCATCATAAATATCATGTGTAAGCTGTACTGCATATGTAGTAATTATATCCGCTGTATCAGTCGATGGCCACCAAATATTAAGGACATCTCCAATATGCAATGCTTCTTCCAGGTCTGTGACTGTGATACCATGTATTGTTACATTATTTCTAAATACGATATATTGTTGATCTATAACTGTATAATGATGTTCAGTAATATTAGATCTAGCATTATTTCGATTTATTAATACTGGTCCTCCAGCGACCATGATCAATACATCTGAATTATTTGTTATGCGATTAGGTAACTGTATATATCCACAATCATAAGTATTTGATGTTATGCAAAATAATTCATGTATTAATACTGTAGGATAAGATAAAGTGTTTTGGTGATAAGTAAACTGCTGCAAAGAAATTTGTCCATGATCTAAGTAGATTTTTTCAAATCTGTTTGAATATTGACCACTTGGATTG
>Ga0256842_1001887_pt1 | contig 15996 bp, 30 predicted proteins | sample 4559240metaG_FD_185973 | JGI IMG/M metagenome (GOLD analysis project Ga0256842, IMG submission 185973) | Hydrothermal vent microbial communities from Guaymas Basin, Mexico - 4559-240 | ecosystem: Environmental > Aquatic > Marine > Hydrothermal vents | place: Mexico: Guaymas Basin | collected...
AGTTGAGTTGTATCTAAAAAACAAAAAAGGAGCGTAACAATGAGAGTAGACGAATTAAGAATCGGAACACATTTTAAAGACTGTGAAATCGAGAATGCCAATTTTCAAATTTTTGATGAGAGAAAATATATTGTATATAACACTGACAAAACATTTGTAGCTATTGCAAATGATATTGGAAACGGCAACGGGGTTGTGACTGGAGTTCTTACCGGGGAAGAAGCTGCTGATTATATAGATAACGTTTTAAACAAATCAAAACAATTAGAAGGAGATACTATGGAACAAAACGAAAGACCTGTTTATCAAGTTGTTGGAGATACGCCTGTCTTGGGCATTTGGTTTAAAACTATCGGGCAAGAAAAATTTATAGTTGAAGCAAAAATTTTTACAATACCTGACCATTCAGAAAAAGAAGTATTGCACATCAGTGAAATTTTAGATGCGTATGTGGCAAACAAATACGGTACTCCTATTGAGTGGAACGGGTTCGGTGATGCGTATCTTGTTTTAAGAGGGGTTACTTTTCTTTTAAAACGAGTGGGCGAATTAATAGGTTCTGAGGAAGCGGATGAACTATTTGAATACAGAGCTGAAAAAGCTGAAAAAATAATCAGGGCCTGTATCGAAAATATTGATGAAGTGTATCATCGAGAAAATGTTGTGGAAGACATAAAGTTTACAATATAGCAATCTAAAAGAAAGGAGCAAGCAGGTTTGCACCTCCCTCATAAGCTGAGGGCTTGCTCTCTTTCCAAAGAGGCGCTTAAATGAATAGAAGAAACTTTCTAAAAAGTTCTACACTTTGGCTACCAATACCGGCAGTGCTATTATAGCAAAAAAATATTTTATTAGTAAAGATAATTAAAAGATAAAAGGAGCAAATATGAAAATAACAAACTACCTAGTGAAATATAAAGACTTTACAGTTGAAGTATATCCTTCATCTCCCCATAAAGACGATGAGATTTTTACGGAAGACACTTTTAATCCTACTATGGTGACTCCAGATGAGATGAGAGCTGGAATAGAGGAAACTGTTGCAAAAATCAGAGCGGAACTTGAAAAAGATATAGAGGCTGTAAAAGAGAAATACTGTGGGAAAATGCATTCTTATGAAGAATATCATGGAATTGCAAATAAGCATCATTATATATTTAGTTGTGTTAAAAACGTGGGTATGCCTGATTATGGATTAACTGGCAATGAGGTTGACAGTATGTATAAGGTGCTGGAGTTTTTAAGAAAGGTTGACAGCGAAATCAAACAAATGAAATTGAATGAAAACAGAATTTATCTAGAGCCTCGAATGGAATATAGCGTCTGTGTCTATAGTGATGATGAAGCCGATGTAGATTCAATCTTTATTGACTTTGAATGTAAAGAAATAAAAATGCCTGACGAGAAAAAAATAAGAAGAATGGCCGTAAATGATTATTTATACAACAATGTATTCCCTGTATTCAGATACGACTGCGAAGCCGTTGAGGACTATATAAACGGCGACCTTACGTGGAAAGGGTTTGTTAAGAAAATAAATCCGTTCTTAGAAAGACGTTGTTAAAGGAGTTTATATGAAAAAAAATATAAAAAACGAAACAATTATAGAGCTTTTTTATAAAAATAAAAAAATTGCCACTGAAAAAAGAATTGTTTATGAGAGCGGGAAAATAGAGCATAAATATTTAAATCCGTGTACCGGAAAATGGGTGAAATACTCCACTTTTATCAAAAAGGTAATGACTAAGCCGGAATGGCGTGATTTAATAAAAACATGGTACTACAGCTCTTTGGCAAAACCATTGTTTAATTATTACAGAAAGGTTAAAGCTGTAGTGGGCATAAGAAACAATGAAGACACTTACAGTGTAGTGCTTGGTCCTTGGGATAAACTTATAGCCAGAGTAAATGTAAATCCGTGGACTGTGGCAGATGTAACAATCAGGGATGAACACCACCTGGTAATTGAGACAAGCTATCATAAAGATGACGACCAAACGAATCTGGATTACGCTATTGAAACGCTTGAAACAATATTAAAAGAACTAAAAGCTAAAAAGGCAGAAGATGAATAATAAGGTCAAAGCATATTTAAACGAAGAGTTCACGGAACCAAATGCCCCGGCGCCTTATTGTGTGGAAATCTACCTTGCCGATGAAAACGGAGATTATGTAGAGCTGATTGAGTTTGAATACAAAGAAACAAAAGAGGAAGCGGAAAAGAGGATTAAGGAGATAAACGAGAAAGGAATAATAAATGAAAACTGAAATAGACGGAGCTAAAGACGGAATACCTACATACAGCGTAGTGATAAGCGACTGTGAAAAAGTGGAAATTAAAGCGATTTATTTCTCTAAAGAAGCGGCTATCAAAAAATGGGCGGAGATAGTAAAGCAGTTTTCCGACAGCGGGGATGTATTTGAAATCATAAAAGAACATTATTATGCAAGGCTTAAAGACGGAAGACATATCGAAATACTTGACGCTAAAGCATACAAAGATATAACAGCCAGTAAATAAACCGTTGATAGGAGATAAAAATGGACAGTTCCAAAGAAGAAACCTTTCAAAGAATAAGAGAAAGCAGAAACTGTTTAATAGAGTTTTGTTATTACGCAAAAATAACCAACAAAAAACAATTTATAGACTATTTTAACGTAAGCGAGGGGACAGCTCAATATACGCTTGCAAAACATAATCTTAATTTCGCTAAATTGAGAAAAGAGCTGGTTCTTAAGGCTATAAAAGAAAAAATATATTCAACGGAAATAATAGCGGGCATGCTGGGGTTGTCAGAGGCCACTGTCACAAGGCTTAAAGAGCAATTATACAGGGAAAAAAAGATTAATAAAAAAGCATATACCAAAAAAAGAAATTTGTATTCAGGTAGAATAAAACACCAACTAACAACAATGTTTGAAGAGGGAATGACAACCCTGCAAATTTCAAAAGAGCTAAGACTGTCAGGTAAAAAATTAAGAGAGCTGGTGGAGTATTTCGGTTTACAGAAATATGTAAGAAAAAATCGAAAGATAGATACACAGAAACTGGATGAACTTATAAGAAAATATCCTACCGGCTCATCAAGAAAAATTGCTGCGTTAGTAGGCTGTAACGACAGTTATGTCAGAAGCAGGAGAAGAAAGATATTAAGGAGAGACAATGAAAGTGGAAATAGTGAAAACCGTAGTTGAGGAATATGAACTTACCGAAGAAGATGCAATAAAAATCATAGATGATTACGGCGGAGATGTTAAAGAATACATTCGAAACGAAATGGAGCCGTACGATATTGACGAAACAATAGAGGAGGTAAATTACGATATAGATGAGCTGCGAAGTATAGAGGCTAAAATAAAAGACCTTTCTCCAAAGGACTGGTTTATCAAATACGGCAGTTCAAAGATTTCCTGCAAAAACAAAAAATTAAACGGTGCGGTTAATCCTACGGAAGAACAAATGAAACTTATAAAAACGTTAATGCCGTTTACACATAAATACAATAGCAATTTCGGCCTAGAATTTCAAGGAGTAAGGCTGTTTAAAGATTATGCCGAAGCGAGTGACTTGGTTATGCTGATTAGAATAAACACCGATACCGGACTGCCTGATGAAATAGATTTTTCTTTAGTAGGTGAAGCGGCTTTGGAATTTGATAGAAAAGATATTTTGCTGTGTAAGAATATGTTTGCGGTTAAAGTTGATGACGGGTGCTTAATTCCGTCTAACCAGATTAAACAACAGTTAGATACCCGTAAAAAATTAAATGTAGATACAAAAAAAGGAAAGGATATTGACCTTTCTGAAATCGATATATCCGGGGAGCTATGTGTTATAGACAATAAACAGTTTAGAAGTAAGTATATCGCTAAAGCAGCAGATATATTAGGGAACAATTGGAAATATTATATTGAAAACGATGTTTTAAAGCTGTATAGCGATAATATAGAGATATATCTCTCAGCCGTAATTGTTTAAACGGCTTCCTTTCTTTTTTTTTGTTTAGTAGGAATTTAAAAATATTTAAGTTATATATAAATGAGACTGTTTTGCCATGAAGAGTGTAAGCTAAGAACTATACAATATGAGAATATCTTAAATTAAAAGGAGAGCAAATGAAACTATCAATAGCTGAAGTCGCAGAAATATTAATGTTATCTGACAGCGGAATGTCAGATGAGGAACTGGCTGAAAGATTTGATGTTCATAAAACGACGATAACCAAATTAAGACAAGGGAAAATAAAAAAAGGTGTTGAGGCAAGAAAGTTGATAGAAGAGAGGATAGAATCAACAAAATCCTGGGATTTTACCAGACTGCCTAGAACAGAAAGATTGTTTTATTTTATATTGGACAAATATAAAAGAAAATATTTCGTAGAGAAATTAGATAGGCTGCTTGAAAAATTTGAAGAGCTGTATGCTGTTAATAACCACTGGAAAACATCAACAGATAAATTAGAAAGAGAAGCGAGAGAAGTAAGAGACTTATTGCTCTTGTATAAAGAAGCAATTATTAAATACGGATTTGTTTCAAAATCCACAGTAGAAGAATATATAAATATTCTCACGCTGGAGTCGAATGAGCAAACAGACGCAATAGAGAGGGCATTATACAATCTAGCATATGCCACTAGTGATTTGTATAAAGTAAACGAAGATGTGATTTTTGGCCTCAAGGAATTCTGTGGGAGTTCCAGTGCGTGCGAAAACGCCATAGGTGTGGTAAAAGAGTTCACAACGTTTCTTCAGGGAGAAGAAAAATATCTAGGCATTAAAGGGGAAAAGTTCATAAATAAGGCGCATATAAACGTATATGAAGTCCTGAGAAACGGAAGAATAGTTGCCTCTCATAAAGAAAGATTCTTTTACTATGTTAATGAAAGAATTGAGGGAATCAAAGAAAGATATGCATGGGCGACTAGGGATAAATCTATGGGCAGGTTTTATACCCCTGAAAAAATAAGTGAAAAATATCGAGAGGTGGTTGAAAAGTTAGAACGAATATATGAAGACTTAGAAAATGCACTTGATAAAAAATAATAAAACATGCTGAAAGGAAGCAAAATGTATGTTGATTGTACTTTTGTAAATGGTGAAGACGATTTAAATGAATTTATTGAAGAAGTTATTGATGAAATAAAAAGGTCGAAAGAGAGCGTTTTAGAAGACGCATACGTTGAGGTTGATGTTGTATGTGACATTACCGGTGAAGGCGAGTACAGAAATTTTGATTTTAAAGTGTATTTAGATGAGGAAGATGAGGAGGGTTTTGAGCTGTTGTGTGATGAAGTTGAAGACAGATTAGAAGCTGAAATAAACAAAAGATTACCTTCTATATAAAGGAAAAAGCAATGAGGTTTGATATACCGGCAACAAAAAAATGTATTTGTGGAGCAGAGGTAGAATTTGGTCTTGATGATTATTATGTATATTGTCCAAAGTGTGGAGAAAGGCACAGCAAAATACATACAATCATTGGTCAAACAATAGGTGATGATTATCATACTATAGATAACCATATAAGACTTCACGCTAAAAGCAAAGTAATTAACAAAGAGTTTTATGTAATATCTGAAAAGATACTCAAAGACAAACTCGGGAGAATATGGTTTGATTATTCAAAAGTTACACTCACGGACATGTTGGGCAGTGATGCGTTTGACGAATATTATCTTGAATATAAATATCATAGCGCTACTATAGGCTATGATGAAAAAGATAAAAAATATGAAATACGCAGAAATATGGAGCGTGAGACGTGGGATATGAATATGCCTTTTTCTGCATATGACATATTCATTGATGAAAAAGAATTTAACTATAAAACCAGAAGTATTGTAAGAAACGATACTGGTGTAGTTTTTGGGAGAATAGTTCCCAAAGTTATATATGATGCAGTTAATGAAATAGTGGAAAACGCAACATTGAAAACTGTTCCAGATGCGTTGAATGAAATTGAAAAAATAATAAAGGAGCTAAAATGAGTTTTGAAATGAATCCAAGCGGTAAATATGCAAAAATTATTCTTGGCAATGACGGATATGATTTTCTTAAAGGGTATGAGTTTGCGTCTACGGAAGAGGGCACAGGCATATTCTTTACACGTGAGCAGCTGAAAAAATATGCCAACCCTAAATATTATGATGATGACGATAAACCGAACGAAAGTTCCCTGTCTATGATACAGCAGGTGCTTGAAAAATATCCGGATGTTGATTTGTTTATATTTTATTAAGGAGATAGTATGAGGTTAAAAAGTCTAACAGTGATGGGTTACATAGCCGAAAAGGCTAGGTGGGCGTACCATAGACGCAACGATGAGGCGTATAAAGATGTAAAAGGTGCGGGCGGGTTTTATGACCTTGCTTTACAGATTCTTGGAGACTGGGACAGGTATGAAGACCTGGTTGAAAAAATGATGAAAGTGTTAATCGACAGGTTTGAGGTAAAAGGAAAAGCAGTTGATGTTGATGTTTTAATAAGAGAAATGATTGAAGTTCGAATGGAGTTGTTATATAGAATAAATAGCGACCTGAAAGCAAAAGGCAAAGCTTTGGTTGTAGAAACTGAATATTCGACAGCGGATGTAGAGTATAAAAGCCTTTATGTCGATGAGGGGAATGATTATTATTTTGCCGATGAGCTGGATTCATATGTTGTTGAGTTATATGAAAAAAGCGAAAAAAATACAACACCTATCAATGAGCTTTCTGATGAAGATATGTTTGAGGTAGCAATGAATGCTGACCTTAAAAATATGTGTATTGAAATGGAAGAGTAAAACGGAAGGATGTCCCTTCCTAAAAAATGTGGTCATTGTGGATTGTAATTATATCATAAAAAGGATGTGAAAATGGATAAGACTGAAATTATGGAAGTTATTGAAATAATAAAAGAAATAATTGAAGAACGTGAAAAAAAGTATGAGAGAGTTATTCCAATAAGCACAGCCAGGGCGTGGCTTGAGGAAATTGTTGAAGCGGTAAATAGGGTTGATTGTGAAAAAGAGCGAATATGTGAAAATTGTGTACATCACGAGAATTACAGAGAAAATGACAAATGTATAGATGGTTATGATGATAAATATTGTAGTATGATAGGTATCAACACACCTGATTATTTCGGGTGTAACAGATTTGAAAGGAGATAAAAATGAGAGAGATTGAATCTAAGGTTTGGGATAAAAAAGAAAAAATAATAGTAAAGGTGGAACTTATTAAGGCAAAAGTAGATTTAATAGTGCTTGAACAAGAATATGCACCGTGGATAGACAAAGAAGAAGTTGAAAGGATTAAAAAAGAAATAGATGAAGCTATAAAAGAAATCAATAACGAGAAAAGTAATGACTGCAAAAAAACAGAAAAAGAAAAAAAACAATAAAAGAGAATAAAATGAAACCATTTAAAATAAGCGGCAATAAAAACGGTGTTAATCTAAGTATACCGGATAAAATCTTAACTGAAGGCGGAGCTGAATATTTCGCAAGGGTTGTAGTTGGAAATGTAGAAGGAAATAAGACTTTTGCTTTGCAGCAGTTGATAAAAATGTGTAAAAAACATAAAAGAAATCTAATTATAAATAAGGAGGTGAAATATGCCACATTGCATTCAAGTAGGAACGCCTGAAAAATATGTTTGGTTCCCGATAGATAAATTAAGTGTTGAACTAAAGTTTGAATATAACGGAGAAGAATACGAGGTAAGGATGAGAATTAACAACCGTTATTTGAGATGTCAGGATTACGGCCACAGTGTATTATTTGACGATTTAATTGTTAAAGCTACCATATACAAAGAAAATAAAAAAGTAACTATTCTCATGTTAAATATAAAACATTGCTTTGATGTTGACTTGGATGAAGGGGATATCTTTTTTGATGAGGAAAGATTTATTAAAGAGGTAAAAACAATGTATAAAGTTGCAGATAAGGAGGACAAATGATTTCAAGAAAAGCATTAAAAAGACATTGGAGAGCAATGGAATGGTGGAAAGACCAGTCTGAAGGAGCAAGGATTTGGTGTAAAATGCCTGAAGGGTATTATCCTTATTATATGTCGAAATGGCATTTACAAAGCGACCCGTTGTGGAGTCCGGATGCTGAATATGTAATTAATGATGAGTTTGCGGAATTAAGAAAGGCCATTGCCGATAGAAAAAAAATAGAAGTATATGATGAAGGCAAATGGCAGCCTATTGAAATGGTGTTCTCCATAGTTCCTGCTGACCCTAATACAGTTTTTTTTGAAAATCTTTTAAAACACGGATGGGATGTTAGCAATTTTAGGGTTAAAAAAGAAAAGGGGAGAGAAATTAAAAAAAATGATTTTATGATTGTAGAGTTTTTATCTGAAGATACGTTTAAGGTATTGTTTGTGTTTGATAGAGAAAAAGCAAAAAAAGAACACAATAAAACATTTACCCTGGGTGAATCCTATGAAATAGGCGATGAGGTAACTCTTTCCGATGTAAGAAAGAAATACAAATGGGAAGATGTCCCGTATAATGAAAAAAATAAATTGTGGGATGGACAGCCTGTGCTCATTCGTGAAAGCGATACTCCGTTTTCAAGAATTATTAGGTTTTACGATGCGGTAGGCAATAGTTTCTTTTATGATAATACAGGGAAAAGGAATGTTACTCCAAACCTGATTGATAATGAGTACAGTTGGGAGCCGTATCCGCATTTAAATGACGAATGGATTATTAAAGCATATAGACAGCTTAAATTTTAAAGGAGAAGGTATGAAAGGTAAAGTGAGAAAATACAGAGGTTACAATAAAGAGCAAGGTTGGGTCTACGGATTTCTTTTAATAACTGAAGACGGTTGGTTTATTGTTAACACAGATATAATTTGGCTGCAGGAGAATAATTTTCCAGGGCTTGAGAAAAGATTTGAGGTGGACCCCCTTACCGTTGGACAAGAGATAGATTTTTCGTCCAAGGATGGTAAGCCGCTATTTGAGTTTGATATTGTAGATTTGGTTTTACCTAAAACGCCTTCTAAAGAGCAAGAAGTGATAAGGGGCGTAATCGAATATGATGAAAGTTGTGCATCATACAGGGTTAAAGTTTATGAAAGTTTTCAGGACTTTAAAGACAATACGGTGTATGATTCTCAACCGTTACATGGTGATGTTGAATGTTATTTGGTTGGGAATGTTTATGAAAATCCCGAGCTTGTAAAATTAAATGAAGTAGATGCAGCAATAAATTTTTTAGAAGAAGCGGTTAAATCGGCTCAAGAATATATTAAAAAAACTATTGAAGAAAAAAAGAAAAACAGAAACAAAAAGATAAAAGCAACAACTATAACATATGAAACACTGGGAGAAATAGTAAAGAGACACAATAAAAAGGATAAAAAACATGACGGGAATAGTTGATATAGAATACGGCATTCCGGTTTACCCTAAACCTAAGGACCAAGCATGGCCTGACTGGGTATATGAACAAACTCTGTTTAATTTATGGGCCGGCATTAAATCTGAAGAAGAGAGACAGAAATTGTTGGATGAAATAAATCTTTATGAAGAAAATGATGAGTTTGAAGTTGTTTTTAGTATCTCTCTTTCAAGAAGAGATAATATAAAAAGTTTATGCGATATGAGAACTAAAATTTTACTTGAGTTTGATAGAGTAGAATTTTATGAGGATGATGTTGTTGTGAAAATTAAAAAAAATGAGCTGATTAAAAAAATTGATTGGATTGAAGAACATTTTAAAGCGATAGAAGTAAACAATAAACGATACAATATCTGGATTTAATTAAAAAAAGAAAGGAGACAATATGAAAGAATATTGCGTAAAATGTAAAAAATGTGGAGAAGAGTTTGTTTGTTGTTCTGATAAAGAAATAATAATGAAAGAATATAAAGAAGCGGCTTATTATCATCTTTGCGATAAAGAGGAAAAACTGTATAAAATAACAAAAGCTCTTTTTTGCGCATCTGATGAAACAGAATCAGAATTGGAAATAGAAATCAGAGACTTAAATTATTTGAGAATGCTTCTAAAGCATGAAAGCGTTAACGGTTATTCGGTATATTTTAATTCATATCAGAATGAATTGATTATCGGAATGCTTGCTAAGGCATTGCAACACGGGTTTAATCCTAAAGTGCCATATATAGGAATTATGTATGGGTCATTTGTCAGACATATGGGTCTACATTCTTTTACTTTTGAATGGGGTAACGAGTTTTTAAAATGTTTAATTGATTTTCTGCGTGAAAACGAATTAATGCCAGCTGAAAAAGACATAAGTATAGAGCCGTCAGAATTAACAGATAAAAATCAGTACGAAATAATCGAAAGAGAACCTGAAGAAGAAGATGATGAAGATTCTATTTTTTTCTAAAAAAGGAGAATGCCATGCATTATAGAAGACAGAGAAAGTTGAGAATAAAAACATTTGATACAGATTACATAAAACCAGATGAAACAATAGAATTTTTAACCAACGGAATGTGCGTTTACAATTATCGTGGAAACAATTTTAAATTATTTAAAAACAGAGAAGATGTGTACAAGTTTTTAACTGAAAGAGATTTTTCTCTTGTTATAAAAGAATTCTGTAATGAAAAAGCACTTAATAAATATCTCAAAAAACTCGAATAAACCTTGAAATTTGTGTAATTTTTTAGATACAATAGCTCCATATATCGAAAATATCGGCCATAAACCGATATGGACAATCACGGAAAGGAGCTATTGTGAAATCAGGAGATATTTATGTTAAAATAAGCAAAAGCGGAAGGCTTGTAATATTAATGGCTAATGAGGTTTGGCTTAATTATAAATTCTCTGAATTTAATTTAAAAGACATGCCTCTTTGGCAAAAGAAAAGACTTTGTTGGCTTATCCATGATAAGTTTAAAGATAAAAAAATTTCAAATTGCGCTTCTTATACAAAAAATATGGTCCGGGACGTTTTAGTGGAGGCAATAATACAGTTTTACAGCACTGTTAAATAAGAAAGGATGGAAGATGAAAAATGAATACCTTACATTGTATGCGGTAGTTGATTTGTTTTTATGGCACATGCTTGAGAGTAAAGTTGTTAAGTTAATAGACGGGGATATTGTTTTAACAGTTCCTTACAGTTCATTAACAAAATTGGATAAAATGATATTGAAAGATACTGTAGATATTATTAATCTTTTGCACAGGGAATTAAACGAGCATTCTTTTAAGGTTATAAGAGATAAGTATAAAAAATTAATAGACTCTCTTACAAACAGTAAAATGGTGAAAGAGGGATGGGCTTCTTTACCCGCTGGAATTGCTGTTTATTATGATTACGCCAAAAATCAAAAAAAGAAGTTCAATGTCCATAAAGGGCGTGTTGAAAAAATGATTAGCCTTATTACAGAGGTAGGTAAAGTTGAAGGCGGCGAACCTTTTAAAAACCTAAGTCCATTAGCATTAAATTCATATAAAATGGGAGAAATTATATATAAACAGATAAACGGGTAAGGAGGGCCGGGGTAACCCGGAAAAAGGATGAAAAATAAAAAATTATTTGGCTGCAGTTAAATTATATATAAAATAAGAAAAAAAATCAAATTTTAACAATAAAAGGAATTAAAATGGATTTACATATACATTTAACGCTGGGAGGAGTTTTAATTTTTTTAGGAATTGTAATTATTCCTGTGCTTTGTATGATATTTGGGGATTGTAAAGAAGATGGAGGATATTTGCCCCCTATGCCTATTTTAACAATGTTTTTTACAATGGTTACTTGGGCAATATTGGTGATTATATATGTAATATTTCATTAAGGAAAAGAAATGTATGAAATAATGGTTAATGTAGAATTTGCAAACAGAGTTCCTAATATATTATCAATGATAAGGGAAAATTATGAAAAAGTTGCGGAATTAAAAAGATTTAAAATAATTAAAATTCCGTACAAGATTAATTTTACTGAGAATTATGACAGAATAATAGATAATGTAAAAAACGTGTTTATTTCAGTAGTAAAGAATTTAGGTTTGTATGACTATATAAAAAGAATAAATGTTGAACTGATTAATAATGACGGTATACCTGAAGTAAGAATAACTATGGAGTGGAAAAAAGACAAACCTTCAGATACGTTATTAAAATAAAAGGAGACGCTGAAATCTTAATTCAGCGACAGCAAAAAAAGATTATTTCTTTTTTTTGTGTTTTTTATCATAAAAATATTTAGAAACTTTGTTTGCTATAATTGGTGCTGCTGCGCCTGTTAAATATGAACCTTCGGATGCTAACAATATAGGTGTTGCGGCTAATAAACCTTTTGCTCCTTTCATTTTATATATGGTTTTAGCTGCAATAAGGTTAGCTCTTGTTTCTTCCGGTAGAAATCCTAATGACGGAATCAATGAAAGAGCCATTTCTTTTTTATCCATAGATTCTCCTCTGGCGCCTTTGAGAGCCCCATATACTGAACCAGCGCCTAGAGACATGAGCTTTCCGACTCCATAAGCAGTTTGACCAAGCGGATGATTAATATATTTGCTTGTTGAATGGGCCATTTCATGAGCAATTATGGCATCTTGTGAATTTTTGGGTAAAATTAATGTTTTTTCAGCTGGGAGATATCCTGCACCACTTCTATTTTGTGTGTGTTCCCTAATATTTGTATATGTAGGTGTAGCTGATGTAGCTAGATTTTGTTTTATTGCATCGTAGTTTGCTGTCCCATTATCTTTATTTAATCCTTCTAATGTAAGACCAACACCTATTGAAGTTCCTAATGGGGCTATCGTACCAGCTATAAAATCGTTTGTATCCAATTTTTTCCTGGCGGCTATTTTGTAAATCATAAAAACTCCTTTCTTGATTAAAGAATCGTTTTATGCAATAATAACAAAAAAAAAGGACTTTCAAAATGTTGTACAAATTAGCGGCAAAAAAAAGAAAAGTAAATAGAAAAAAAATCAGACAAGAGGCATTAGCAAGAGCAAATTTACATAATGCAGGTGCTGTATTATTGGGGCCACTAGGAACAATTGGTACGGGTTTATATTCAGGGATAAAAGCTAAACACCCTGTGGTTGGAACATTTTTTGGGCCTATAGGTGTTAATGGTGCAATTGCTAAGAAAACAGGAGTTAGTACTTTGGGTGCCAGTGCTGCAAATAGTGCTTTATGGGGTGCAGGATTAGGAGCTATTAGAGGTGCTCAATTAGGAGGAGCACAAGGTGCGCTTGTTGGAACAGCAGGTGGAGCATTAGGAGGAGGAATCGGTGGTGCTGGGATGTATGGGCTAGGATATTTATTTGGAAATTAATCTTTCCTCTTTTTTTTGCTTATTTTAAAAAAATCTATCAATTTAAGGATATGTTATGAAAGATAAAATTCTATCTGAAAATGAAAATAAAAGAACAAGATGTATGGTGTATACCAGGGTTATGGGCTATCATAGGCCTGTTGAGAGTTTCAATGTTGGAAAAAAAGCAGAACACAATGAAAGAACTTATTTTAAGGAAAAATAAATAAAAAAGTTAAAAAACCATTGATTTTTTGTAATTATCACTACTTTAGCTATCAAAAACAGATAATCTTTTTTTTTCTTTACTTCAAAAAAATCTTAATTCATCTATTATGCTGTTGTTTTATAATAATTTTAAAATATGGAAAAGCAATGTGATTGGCGGTATATATAAATAGAAAGTCCTATTGAATAAAATTTCCTCCATCAGATGTGCTCCCCTGACGGGTGTGAAGCTCTGTCTTACGAGGTGTCATATACTCACAAGAGACAGGGGACGAAGTCAGGGTTGAGCTGCTGGTGGTGTGCTCTAAGGAGCTAAAATGAAAGTTGCAAAAGAATTCCAATTCGTAAAATCTATCCTTGAAAAAGAAGGATACCAAGTTGAATCTAGAATAGATTCTTACGGTATCCTTGAATATTATATCTCTCGAGAAGGATTGAGAGGACCCATGCTCGCTTTTGGGGACTCTGATAGTGAAGGTAACAAATACGAATCACTCACATTTATAGGTGAGCGAATTCGAGGAAATAAAAAGGTCACACCAGCAGTAAGACAGCAAATAGAAGAGGAGCTGGAGCGGGCAAAAGAAAAGGCGGCAGCCGCAGCCGCCAAAAGAAAAAAATATGCGGCAAGGGTCTTCAGAGAGGCTAAAAAAACAGGAATAGACTTTAACAAAATTCAGCCTCTCTCTATAAGAGGTCTGAAGGCTCTCGTAGATTTAAAAAAAGAAGGGTTATGGCTCCCTTCTAAAATAAAAGCCAAAGTTGAGAGGGCATACGCCTGGAAATATCTGGAGGATGTAACTCCAAAGGTAGTGTTTCAGGCTATGCCTTATTACACACTCAACGAGGTTAAGTGGATTCTGCTGAATCTGCCTGACGGTCCTGAGCAAGACTAAAAACTGCTCTTCTTTTCTGCTTATATATGTCACCATGAAAAAAGCAAAAACGGTGCTATATGTAAGCACAAATTTAAAAATTTCCTCCATCAGATGTGCTCCCCTGACGGGTGTGAAGCTCTGTCTTATGAGTCGCCATATACTCACAAGAGACAGGGGACAAAGTCAGGGTTGAGCTGCTGATGGTGTATTGGGGAGAAAAAAATGAGAAGGTTTTTTAAAACAGCGCATATTAAACGTGTATTGATAAATAAAAACAATGATTTGTCAATTTTGATAGTAGACAGATATAATAAAAGAGAGTGGGCATACATAAGTGTAGAAGAGTCTGACAAGCCATTGGTTGCTTTAATTAAGATAGCGGAAGAGGTTCCATTTGAGGGCTGGTCTGAAAAATATAAAGAGGACCTACCTCGAATTCTAAAAAAAAAGTTCGCCAGTGAAGCGAAAAAAATAATAAGAAAAAATTCTAAAAAGATTCAAACAGCTCTTGAAGAGAAATTAGAAGAGTATGAAGATTTAAAAAAAATGGCATTAAAAGTGGGGGCTTCAGAGCTCTCTGTGATGAAAATCAAAAAAGAAATCAAAAAAACAAAAGAAAAAATAAAGTTGCTAAACTCAATAGAGCCTGAGTAAGCTCTTTAAAACTGCTCAGTTGTTTTTTGCCTTTTTTTTATAATTTCTTTTAAAGTATTGAAATTTTTATAGTAAAAAAATTAAAAGGAAAGTTCATGAAAAAATTAGGAACAGTGTCAATTTTAAATGAAAAAACTTTTGGTGGAGTAAGAGTAATTGAGTTTGCAATTAACAAAGAAAAACACTATACTTTAGTAACATCAGAAACTATGACAGCAGATGATTTGTATAATGCCCTAAAAAGTATTGGTGTTAAATATATAAATAAAATTCCTCTAAAAAAAGGAGTTGTACGTCCAGGTGCAATACACAGAATGACTTTAAACGTTAAAGGGATGGAGATTGATAAAAGAAAAGCAATTACAATGGACGAAGAATGTTTGGTTGAGAAAATCAGAAAAAAATATAAAACTTGGGTTGATGGCAATAGTGGATTCGCTGCCAGAAACTATTTGAAAATTGAATTTGATGCAACAAGAAAAACAATAACCAACTGGAAATTGGATATCTGGGATGACAAGGTGGGGGAAAAGGTAAAAGAAGAATTAGAAAAAGTCTCAGATGAGTGCTGTGTGGTAGATAAATTTTTTGGTGTCAACATAGGGAATCAAATGATATATTTTTTAAAAAATGAGGAAATTGAAGTTGATGACCTCAGCCCTTTACAAGCTGATATTGAAAAACTTAAAAAAGAATGTGAAGAAGAACACGCAGCAGCTGTAATTAAAGAATATGGTCAGGTTCTCGAAGGTGTAGAGTTTGGACCGTTTGAAGATTTTGACGAAATTCCAGGTGACTATGTTGTTGTTTATAAAAGAAGAACAAAGTTAACTGCGGACCACAGACAGGGCCGTTCACATACTTATGCCTATTGGGCGATAAAAAAGGGTACAAAGGGTGTAGTTGAGGTTACATTGCCTAAGGATGCGCCTATTGGTAAAATAATAGGTAAAGGTGGTGAAAAAATAAAA
>Ga0256842_1001888_pt1 | contig 15993 bp, 12 predicted proteins | sample 4559240metaG_FD_185973 | JGI IMG/M metagenome (GOLD analysis project Ga0256842, IMG submission 185973) | Hydrothermal vent microbial communities from Guaymas Basin, Mexico - 4559-240 | ecosystem: Environmental > Aquatic > Marine > Hydrothermal vents | place: Mexico: Guaymas Basin | collected...
GTTTATAGCACAAAGCTCTAAGTTTGCATATGTTGCACCAAAGGGAGATTTGGACAAACTAAAACATACTATACAAAACTCTAAGTTTGTCATAGGTGGAGACACTGGTCCAACTCATATGGCGTGGGCATTAAACATACCATCTATTACCATATTTGGAAATACTCCAGAGTATAGAAACACTTACATAACACCCATAAATCAAGTTGTAAAATCTGATTCAATAGTCAATCCTCTAAAATTAGACCACAGTGATTTTTCTATTCAAAATATAAAAGTGGACGAAATTGTAAATCTATATTATGATATCTTGTCATATAAACCTAAACAATTGGAGAGTTGATTGAAACAAACACTTATACGATTTTTACCATATCTGCGTGACTACAAAACATCTTATATATTTATCTTACTTGGAATTATATTAACAGTTGGAGCAACTCTAGCAACTGCACAGATAATGCAACCACTTATGGATAACATGTTCATAGACAAAGACAAAACTATGCTATATAAAATTCCACTTGGAATTATTTTAATCTATCTTATAAAAGCACTTGGTCGTTATATTCAAACAATATTTATGGAGTATATTGGCACACATATCTTAGCAAGACTAAGAGAAACTGCCTTAGAAAAAATACTTTCCCTTGATATGACTTTTTTATACACAAATAGAAGTGGGGAGTTACTCTCAAGACTAACAAATGATATATCAAGAATAGAATATTTTGTATCAAGGATGTTGCCAGAACTTGTTAGAGAAGTTTTGACTATTATTGGAGTAGTTGGATACGTAATTTATCTAAATCCTATACTGTCTTTTTATGCACTTGTTTTACTTCCCTTTACAATCTACCCTCTTTTATTAGTAGCTAAAAGACTAAAGAGAATCTCTAGAAATGCTCAATCAAAAAATGCAGATGTAGTTACAAGATTAACTGAAGTTTTTAATAACAATGAAGTTATAAAAGCAAATGCAACAGAAGAGTTTGAGGTAAAAAGATTTTCACAAGAAAATTGGCACTTTTTTAAACTCAACATGAAAAATGTATATACAAGCAATGTTGTATCCCCTCTTATGGAAATTATTGGTGCACTTGGAATTGCTGCTGTAATTTATATGGGTGGAAGTGAAGTATATGATGGAAATATGACTGTTGGTGAGTTTACTGCATTTTTAACTGCTGTTGGTTTAGTTTTTCAACCTATCCGCAGAGTAAGTTCTATTTATAGTAAAATTCAAGATGCGGTAGTTGCAACAGAGAGAGTTTTTCACATACTTAATCTAGAAAATGAAATACTTGATGGAAAAATTGAATTAAAAGAAGACATTAAAACTATTGAGTTTAATGATGTTGGTCTAGCTTATGAAGCCTCTATGGCAGTATCAGATATAAATCTCAAAATAAATGCTGGAGAAAACATAGCTTTAGTTGGTGATAGTGGTGGTGGAAAAAGTACACTTATAAATCTTGTTCTTAGATTTTATGACACCTCAAATGGTGTAATAAAAATCAATAATACACCTATAAATGAACTAACGCAAAAATCACTTAGACATCATATCTCATTAGTATCTCAACGTGTATATATCTTTCAAGACACACTTGCAGCTAATGTTGCATATGGTGAAGAAAATATAGATGAAGAAAAAGTAATGGAGGCTTTAAAACTAGCTGATGCTTTAGACTTTGCACAAGAACTAGAAAATGGAATATACACACAACTTCAAGAAGCTGGCTCAAACCTATCTGGTGGACAAAGACAAAGAATTGCAATTGCTAGAGCTATTTACAAACATGCATCACTTTTACTTTTTGATGAAGCTACTTCTGCACTTGACAATAAAAGTGAAAAACGAATCCAAGATGCTATAAATAAATATACAAAAGACAAAATAACTATTACTATTGCACATAGATTAAGTACAGTTCAAGATGCAGATAAAATTTTAGTATTTAAAAAAGGTAAAATTGTTGCTGAAGGAAGACATGAAGAGCTTATAGAAAACTCATCTGAATATAAAAGACTATCTGGGGTTATGAAATAAAATGATTTTATCTTTTAAAGAATCTTTTGAATTAAATATCGCTCTTTTAAAAAGAGTATTATTTACCCAAGTTTTATTCCTTTTTGTTATGTCTGCATTTCGCGCACTTTTTTACTTTGAATATGCTGGAAATGAAACTTATATCTCCTCTGAATTATTTTCTGCCATATTTCTTGGTATTCGAGTAGATTTGGTAGTATTAGGTTATATTCAAGCCCCAATAAGTTTAATATTACTTGCTATATATTTTCTTCGTTCGTATAAAGTCTATAATCATATCAAATCATTTTTTATATATTATTTTTTAGTATTTTATTTAATCATATCATCATTGACTGCTACAGACTTTGGATACTTTTCATTTTTTAATGAACATATGACTCTAATGATTTATGGTATTTTAGACGATGATACAGCAGCGCTATGGCGAACCATGCAAGGCAATTATAATATCTTTCTGATAGTATTTATCTCCATACTTTATATAGCAATACTATATTTTATATTAAAATTAATATTTAAAAAAGAATTAAAAACAAAAAGTATAAAACTTAAAGCACCCCTACATGTAGCTATATTAATCTTACTTATTCCTATCAATATTCTGGTGATTCGTGGAGGTTTTGGTATGTTTCCATTATCAAAAGCGATTCCAGATGTATCTACTAGTAAGTTTTTAAATGAACTTCCAAACAACGGAGTACTTGCTTTTATAAAATCAACAAAATTGTATAAAAAAAGTAAATCTGACAAATATAATCTTATTAAAAGTACAAACTATCAGGGTAAAATCAATGAAGCCTTTTCTTATCTAAGTCAAAAAAAAGTAGCTAAAAATAGTGACTACATAAAAGCTATAACTTACCAAATTCCTAAAAATGAGAAAATAGAAAAACTAAAACCTAATGTGGTTGTAGTCATGGTCGAAAGTGGCGGCTTACCAATAACTTCGTACCAAAGTAAAAAGTTTAATATTATGGGTAGACTAGAGAAACACTTTAAAGAAGATACACTTTTCACTAACTTTATTTCAGCCTCAAATGGAACAATAGTATCTCTTGAACCACTACTTTTAAACATAACTGCTAGACCTAACTCAACATCATTGGGTCAAAGTAAATACCAATACACTTCATTTGAGAGTGCTGCAGCTAAAGTATATAAAAAAGCTGGATATGAAACAAGATTTATATATGGCGGTGATTTAAAATGGCGTAATGTTGGTAAATTTATGTCACTTCAAGGCTTTAAACACCAGGCAGGGAAAATTGATATTGCAGATGCTCTACATGTAGACATAAAAAAATCTTCTCACGATTGGGGTGTATTTGATGAATTTGCTTATGATTATGTTGTAAAGCTTTTAAAAGAGGCTAAAAAACCACAACTTATATTTTTACTAACCACAAATAACCATCCACCATTTAAAACTCCAAAAAATTATAAACATAGCTCATTAATAGCTCCACAAAAACTTCAAGATGAGATGATTGGAGATAAAGAACTTACACAAAAACGCTTGCTAGATTATCAGTATGCACTAGATATGGCTGGAAGATTTATGGACGATATCAAATCAAGCAAACTTTCACAAAACACAGTAGTAGCTATAACTGCTGATAACAATACAATAGAGGGTCGAATAAGGTACAAAGACCAAATAACAACATCTAAAAAAATACCTTTTTATCTTTATGCTCCAAAATCAATAAAAGCTCTACATGTAGACACAAAAACACCATCTTCGCATAAAGATTTATTTCCAACTCTATATAATCAAACTTTATCTGATGTAGAATATATTGCGGTTGGTAAAAATCTTTTTGATAAAAGTGTTAGGCATTGTGGATATAATGATGTAGGAATCATTATATCAAAAAGTGGTGCTTTTAAACATCACAAAACCTCAAATGAAATTCAAAAAGAGTGTGATAAAGAATATGATGCAGCATTAGCTGTTAGTGATTGGCTGATTAGAGTTAATCCAAAAAATATAAAATAAAGCGAAGTGTCAATAAAAAAACAATATAATCACATTAATATAAAGAAGAGGTAAAGTATGAAAAAGAAGATTCTCGTAACTGGTGGTGCAGGATTTGTTGGTAGTCATCTTTGTGAAAGATTAGCACAAGATGAAAATAATGATGTTTACTCTCTTGATAACTACTTTACTGGTTCTAAAAATAACCATGTTCAAAATGTTACATACATAGAAGGTTCTACTTCAAATATTTCTAATTTAATTGACTTCAATCCGGACATGGTTTACCATCTTGGAGAATATTCAAGAGTTGAGCAAAGTTTTGATGATATTGAAAAAGTATGGGAATACAACAAAGATGGGATATTTGCCGTTTTAGAGTTTGTACGAAAAGCTGGGTGTAAAATACTGTATGCTGGGAGCTCTACAAAATTTGGGGATGGGGGCTTAGGACGTAGTGCTTCTCCGTATGCTTGGACAAAAGCAAGCAACACTGAACTAGTTATGAACTACGGAACTTGGTTTAATGTACCTTACGCTATCACTTACTTTTATAATGTTTATGGTGAGAGAGAGATCCAAACTGGAAAATACGCGACACTTATCGCACTTTTTAAAGAAAAAATGAAAAACAATGAACCACTTACAATAGTAAGTCCAGGAACTCAGAAAAGAAACTTTACACACATTGAAGATATCATAAATGGTCTTGTTTTAGTTGGTGAAAATGGTTATGGTGATGAGTTTGGTATAGGTAGTGGTGAAGCATTTAGTATCAAAGAAATTGCCCAAATGTATGATGGAAAGATAATTATGCTTCCGGAGAGAAAAGGTAATAGAATGACAGCAGATGTTGTTAGCGCTAAAACTGAAGCTCTTGGATGGAAACCAACTAAAACAATAAAAGAATATATCGATAAAGCAAGAAAAAGTAATTGGAAATAAAAATATTTTGAAAATTGCAGTAATTGTAGCTGTTTATAATGATTTAGAAGCTTTAAAACTTGTTATTGAATCATTACAAAACCAAACTCATATACCAGACGAAATAATTGTAGCTGAAGATGCTCAACATGAACATATAGCTAATTATATACAAAATCTAGATGATAATTTACTCATACATATTTCACAAGAAGACAAGTCTTGGAGAAAAGAAAAAATATTAAATGAAGCAATAAAAGTATCTAAAAGTGATTACTTGATATTTATTGATGGTGATTGTGTACCTTTTAAAAATTTTGTTAAATCACATTTTGAACTTGCTGAAGAAAAAACTGCTCTATGTGGAAGACGAACGGAGCCTGGGTTAGAGATAAGTAAAAAACTTAAGAGTAAAAAGCTTTCCACTGAAGAACTTGAAAAAAATTATATTAAATACTATTTACAAATGAACAAAGATAATGTACGCCACTACGAGGAAGGCTTATATTTTCCAATAAATTCAATTAGATTTTATCTAGTACATATATTAGGTAGAAAAGACAGCCATATTGTTGGATGCAATTGGTCTTGTTACAAAAATGACTTAATTGCTATAAATGGGTATGATGAAGATTTTACACTTCCAACTAACGGTGAAGATACCGATATAGAAAGAAGACTAACACATTTTAATATCAAGATGAAATCATGTAGAAATGCAGCTAATGTTATTCATCTTTTTCATGAAAAAAGTTTTAACAAAGAGATAACACAAAAAACAAAAGCAATAATGAATACTAAAAAAGATATATTTATTTGTAAAAATGGGTTAGAAAAGATATTATGAAGACAAGCCAAACAATAAGTAATTTTCTTGTAAACAACTATTATAATTTTTTAAATTTTCTATTAATTACATCTACATTATCTAGTACATTTCATTATAAAATTAGTAAAAAATTAATGCTTGCTACATTTATAATAGCTTTATTTAAATATATAAATTTTACTAATATTAAAACACTTCTTGCTGAACCATTATTTAAAGTAACTTTATTATATTTAGTATATATTTCAATAACATTATTTTGGACACCAGATTTTCATGAAGGGAGAGGAAATGTACAAAATTATTTATATTATTTTACTTTACCAATAATAATTTTTTCACTTATTCCAAATAAGAAATATATAAATATTATAACAAATATATATATAGTAGCTATAGTAACTACTAGCTTAATCTCTTATGCTATATATTTTAAAATATTAAAATTCTCTTATTTTAGATTTGGGTTATGGCCAAATGTTAAAATGTATAGTGTATTTATACCATCTAACTTATATAGTGTTTTAGTAGCTTTAGGTATCTTACTATTGTTATATAATTTTATACACTCAAATTATATAAAAAAAATACTATATTTATTTCCTATATCTTCATTATTATATATTTTAGTTTTATCAGGTGGTAGGACAGGACAAGTAACTCTTATCGCCATATTAGTAATAATAAGCATAGTTTATTCTAAAACATCTATAAAAAAATCATTATTAATATTATTGACTTTATTATTAATCTCATATACAGCTTATAGTACAAATAAAAACTTTAGAAATAGAAGCACCAAGATATATACAGAGACTATTTCTACCCTTAACACAAAGGATTACACTACATCTGTAGGTGTTAGATTATTCTCTTATGTAATTGCTAATGAGTATATAAAAAACTATAACTTTTTAATTGGAGAAGGGGCAGGAAGTGCCCTTATTACTAAAAATACTATTATAAAAAAATATTTATCAAAAGAAAAAGAAGGTGCATATCGCTTTCCACATTTTCATCAAAACTATATCAGAGTCTTTATTCAATATGGATTAATTGGTCTAGTCTTATTTCTTCTAATATTTTATTATATTTATAAAATAAAAATTAAAGATTCAAAAATTAATTATGTTAAAAATATCATACTTTTAACTATGCTAATTTCCAATATCTTTGAAGAACTACTATTTGTTAGAGATACTATGCTTATTTTCGCAATTTTTATAGGGATTATAATTGCACAAAAAATTGAAGAAGATAAAGAAAAAACTAAAGCTATATAAAAAATTTTGTTACTTTTCGTATAAGATATATATAAGGAGATTTTATTTTTTTCTTGTTTATTATATATGTATTATAAAAAAACTTTTTTTCGTTATCTATCATTTTATTTTCCATAATACCAAAACCCAATTTTTTTAAATCTTTTAATAATTTATAACCCTCATCAGTATTAACTAAAGCTACTATTCTACTAACCTCAATAATTGCTTTAAATCTTTCTTTTTTAAAAACTTTTTTTAATTTTTTATCTTTTTCTTCTTGATATAGATTGTGATATGTTTTTGTTGTATACATATAAGAATATGCTGATTTAAGATTATTTAAATTTTGAGATATTGATAATTTTTCATTTCCTTGTCTACGCCAATGATATAAAACTTTATCTACATGCATTATACGCTTTGCTCTTAAAAATAAACGTGGGGTAGCCTCTGTATCAACAAAGGATATATTCTCAAGAAATTTAAATTTAATTTCTTTTATGTATTTTAATCGGCACAGCCTACTCCACAAAGGAGGAATATACTCATTAAGCAAGTATTCTTTCGCATCTAATACTATCTTATTAGGTTGCTTTACTCTTTTTATATTTGTTTCTGTTTTATAATTGAATGTTAATATATCTAAATCATTATCTTTTGCACTTTCATACAAAAACTCTAAAACATTCTCATCTATCAAAAAATCATCATTATCTAAAGAATATAAATATTCACCTCTAGCTTCTTCTATTGCTCTATTTGTTGCTACACCAATTCCTCTATTTTTTTGATTTATTATATACATATTTGTATATTCAACCTTATATTCGTTAAGAATATTTACTGAACTATCCGTACTACCATCATTTACACATATAAGCTCAAAATCATTGAATGTTTGCATAAAAATAGAATCTAAACACTCTCTTAGGAATAATTCCGCATTATATACTGGTATAATTATACTTATTTTTGGTATCATACAAGCCTTTTTAACTTTAATTTATCTAAGATTATAACATACTAAGATATAATGATTTTGTAATTATAAAGGAATTATTTGCGTATAGCTGTAGTTGTAAGAAGTTTAAAAATTGGTGGCATGGAGAGAGTTGCTGTAGATTTAGCTGAATCATTTGCCGATAATGCTCATGAAAGTCATTTAATTTACTTTAAAAATAAAAATAAAGCATTAATCCCATCTAAAAAAGTTTATTTACACCATTACAACTTAGAACAAGATTTAAAAAAAACCATTATTGGTTTTTTTCTACATATATTTTCAAAACTATTTAATATAATATTTAGAAGAACTTACTTCTTTTGGCAGGGATTATTTTTAAGTCAAATTTTTAAATATAAACTTTACAAAACAGAAAAAAAATACGGTAAGTTTGATTTAATAATAGTTAGAGGGCATGGCACTATAGAATTTATTTGGCCTCTCAAAGATAAACGAATAGTACAAATGATTGAGAGTGTTTTTATAGCACATGGCTCCTTTATGATGAATTTTTATCTTAAATGTATATATACTAATAAAAATTTAGCTTGTGTATCTAGTGGTGTAAAAGAAAGATTAGAATTAGCTATAAAAGTAGCTAATGTTAAACCAAAAAGTATACATATTATAAATAACCCTCTTAATATAAAAAATATCGAAATTTTAGCAAATGAATATAAACCATCCTTAAAAGAAGTATATATAGTATCAGTTACAAGACTTGATATAAACAAAAATATTTCTTTTTTGATAGACTCATATGCTTATGCGAGAAAATTTCTTAATTTAAAACACAAATTAGTTATAGTTGGAGATGGTAATCAAAAAGAAAATATCATTACACAAGTAAAATCTTTAAATATAGAAGAGTTTGTGATATTTACAGGTCTATTAAAAAACCCTTATCCTTGGATTAAAAATACAAAACTATTAACCATGACTTCCATATCAGAGGGTTTAGGTATGGTATTACTTGAAGCATTAGCATTACATACAAAAATTATATCAACTGATGCAGAAGGTGGGATCAGAGATATAATGAAAGGAGAATTATCTGAAAATATTTCCCCTTTTAATACTAAAAGATATGCACAAATAATGATGTCAATCTTAGAAAGTAAAAATAACCTTAATACAAATAATTTTTTAACTCCATACACTCCTAAAATAATAGTTGAAGAATATATAAAAAAGTACTTATGAATAAGCAAAAAACCAATAAAAGTACTATACAATTACTAATGATAATAAAAAAGAACTTAGATGAAAATTAATAAACATAAGACTGCTGTTATATGCCTCTCCCCAAGTAGTGGTGGAATGGAGTTGGCATCTATAAAGCTTGCTAAAATTTTATCAAAATATATTGATGTCACTTTTATTGCACAAAAAGATAGTTTTTTACATAAACAATGTCAAACAAATAATGATTATAAAAGTTTAAAATCTGAAATGGTAACTTTTTCTACAAATTTAAGCTTATCTCTAATATTTCAAATAAGAAAAATCATAAAAGATAAAAATATTAAAAATGTTATTTTTGTCGGAGCTTCTGAATTAAAATCTTTATATTTCTCTTTTTTAGGATTAGATATAAACTTGATTGTTAGGCATGGTACCACAAAATCAACACCAAAAAAAGATTTTTTTCATAAATTAGTTTACTCTGAGATTACCTATCATGTAGCATTATCAAAACATCTATTACAAAATGTAAAAACTATTGTACCCTTTGGAAAGAACACAAAATCCACCATAATTGTTCCATCTATGCCTAAAGCATGTGCTAATATACAAAAAGAAAAACATTCAAAACTGAGACTTCTACATGTTGCTAGAATAACACCTGGTAAAGGTTTAAAAGAAGCTTTACAAGCATGTTCAATTTTAGAAAAAAATAATATTAACTTTGAATTTGATTGTTATGGGAATATCGCCAATGATTATAAAGTGGAGTTTGAAAACTTTATACAAACTCTTCCATATAAAGAAAAACTAAATCTTGGTGGATTCACAAACAATATTTATGAGCAGTATGTTAAACATGATATATTTATTTTTCCAACAAAAGGTGAAGGTTTTGGAAATGTATTTATGGAAGCTATATCTCATGGTATTATCTGTTTAGCATTTGACAATACAGCTATAACAAACTTTAAAGAGATGGGATTTCATATACACTTAGTTGAAGATGCAAATGTAGATGCATTAAGTAAAAAACTTTTATATATTGCTAAAAATTTAGAAGAAGAAAAGCAACTCGCTAAAAAGAATATAAAATTAGCAAAACAGATTTTTTCTTCTAAAAGAGAAGCAGAGGGATATCTTAAATTACTAATTTAGTGTGTATTTAAACCTATTTTACAAATATATTTATTCTCTTTTTTATTAGCTTCAAATAAAGCTCTTTGCTCTTTTGCTACTGGATTATTTTGTTTTTTATGGTCTAAATGAAAAGTATTTGCTACATTCTTACAAGACTTAATACTTAAACCATAAGCTTTAAATCTCCACTCTAGGTCCATATCATCAGCAAAAGATGTCTCACCATAACCTTCATCAAAACCATTTATAGCTAACATATCATCTTTAAAGCATGAAAAATTACAACCAATTAGGCTTACATTTCTATTTCTATTTTTTATAAATTTATTATATATATATCCTCTAGGATTTATATATATGCCCTGTTCAAATCTAGCATTTCTATCAAATATTAAAGAAAAAGCAGATACAAATATATTTTTTTCTAAGTTCCATGATTTTATTTTTCCACTACGCATATCTTTTGATAGTTTTGCATTTAGATTTAGTCGTCTTCCAGATAGAACTTTTCCTCTTTCAGATAAAGACACATGACCATCTATAAAAGTTGTATATGGAATAATGTCACCATCCACAAATACCAAGTACTCACCAGAACTAGCAAGTATTGCATTATTTAGTGAACGAGCTTTTTGAACACCATTATCTTCTTGATATGTATGTTTTACTTCAAGTCCATCTATAGATGATATATAATCTTTCATATCTTGTAGGTTATTATCTTCAGCAACTATAAGTTCAATATTTTTATAAGTTTGTTTTTTTAAAGCTTGAACAATTAAATCTAAAGATTCTATATCTTTATAAACTGCTACGATTACACTTACTTTCATACTCATCCATATATTATAATTAAAAGAATTTTATCTAAAAGCATATTAGTTATAGCTAACAAAAAGCTCCTACATGTTATGATATAATTATTAAAGGAAGTATTTATGCGTGTAGCAGTTGTTGTAAGAAGTTTAAAAATTGGTGGGATGGAGAGGGTTGCTGTAAATCTTTCTGAATCATTTGCTGATAATGGACACGAAGCACATCTAATTTATTTTAAAGAAAAGGACAGAGCTTTCACCCCAAAAGAAAGTGTTCATTTGCACCTTTTTGATTTAGAAAAAATCCTGATAAACTCTATAATTGGTATCCCCTTTTATATTTTTGCTAAATTTTTCAATATACTATTTAGAAGGACTTACTTTTTTTGGCAAGGTGTTTTCTTATCACCTATTTTTAAATATAAGATAAAAAAGCTAGAAAAACAGCATGGCAAATTTGATTTAATAATTATGCGCGGTCATGGAACTTTTGAAGCATTATGGAGATTAAAAGATAAACGGATAGTGCAGATGGTTGAGAGTGTATTTATTCCATATGTGACAACTCGTGACAAATTTTACCTGAAATGTCTTTATACAGATAAAAACTTAGCGGGAGTATCTTTAGGTGTAGAGGAAAAATTAACTAAAGTAGTAAATGATTTAAAATTAAGCCCTAAAAATATAACTACAATAAATAATCCAATAGACACAAATATAATAAATAATAAAATAAAAGAATATATACCAAATATACAAAAACCATACATTGTAAGTGTAGGTAGAATAACACCAAATAAAAACTTAACATTACTGATACAAGCTTATATATACGCAAGAGAGAATTTAAAATTACAACATAAACTTGTTATTATAGGGGATGGTCCTGAATATATAAAGATTCAACAATTAGCTAAAAATTCAGACTTTAATGATGATATAAAATTTTTAGGATTATTAAGTAATCCTTTCCCTTGGGTTAAAAATGCAGATTTATTTGCTTTAACATCAAAAGCAGAAGGTCTTCCAACTGTTTTACTTGAAGCTTTAGCCTGTCATACTAAAATAGTAGCTGCTAAAGGAGAAGGTGGGATAAAAGACATTATGACAGCGGAGTTAAAAAACCATTTAACTTCTTTTGATAAAGTCGACTATGCAAATAAAATAGTAGAGATATTAAATAAAAAGGAAAAGATAGATACAAATAAATTTTTAAACAAATATCTTCCTAAAACTATTGTAAATAAATATATATCAACTTATATTAGTTAAATTTTCTTTTTCAAGAACAAAAAACAACTCATTATCTCTAATAGCCCGTTTATAATAACTTTTATCTTTACCTATTATTTTTCTTTTTATAACTTTATTTAAATATTTATAAGCACTTTTTATATATAAAAATATTTCTGAATCTCTTAAATCATGAATAGCTTCCAAAGCAAAAAATTTATCAATTTGACTGTCTTTATCAAGATTAAACGAGTAAACTGAATCAAAGTAAAAATCTTTTTTATTTGGTGGTAAAGTAATAGCTGAATAAATATCCCCAAGTGGATATGTTTCACTTAAAGTTAAATGATTCGTATATAGTAACAATTTTGCTTTGTAGTTTATAGCTTTCATACTTTCTAAAAGTGCTAAAGTTGTATACTTGTGATCTGGATGACTATCTATCTCTGGATGAGAGCTTAATATGATATCTGGTTTAACACTTTCTAAAATCACTTTAATATCATTTAAAAAACTTGAATGATTTGCTATTACATTTTTTTCTAATCTTATATTTGAGTGAGACACTTTTCTAAAAATATTCATATCATCTACTCCGTTAATTACAGAAGATGCTTTTAATCCCTTATTTTTACTCATCCACCCTAAAGATCCACCATAATATCCAAGAGTTATCGATTTACTTACAGGCACATCACCAAGTAATGGCACGGTCATAGCATCATAAGCTCTTAACTTCCCTTTTTTTATAGCTTGTTTCGTTTTATCATTACTAAAAATATTACAATAGTTACAAAAACCATGCTCACCAGCAGTTGTGGTAACAATAGTTACATCATCCATCTCTTTATAAAATCCAAAAGCCGCTATCTCTGCGTCATCAGCATGTGGTGCTAAAATCAAAACTTTTTGATTTTTTGTTATGTTGTTTTTATATCCAAAAATTTCTACATCAAAACTCTTTAAAAATATATGATGTAATTTTATACTATTGTTTTTTTCTTTTAAATGTGAGATATTAATATAACGAGTACCTTTAGCAGCATACTCCACAAAATGCTTAACTCCTGAAATCTCAAAATATGGTTTAAAAAATAATGAGCTTAAATTTTTAGATAATTTAACCTTCATAAATAAAGTGTCGTAATCTAAAAATTCATTTGTTAAAATAAAATTTTGTTCTTTTAGATTAAATGATTTGAGAAGATTTTTATCTAAATCATAAATATAATCTTTTGAAGTATCATACTTATATTTTTTCTCTCTTTTTATAACTATAAATATATAAAGTATAAATAATATGCTAATTATTATATAAATCAAATCATTCCTTCTGATTGTTTTTCTTAGACATTATATTTATATTCAACTAAATCACTCATTAATCAACTTTTAGATAAAATGTCTCTAATTAAATATGAAAGTATAGTTATATATGAATCAGATAAAAATAGCAGTAATTGGTCTAGGTTATGTTGGACTGCCATTGACAGTGGAGTTTGGAAAGAAGTATGAAACGATTGGTTTTGATATAGCTCAGTGGAGAATAGATGAGTTATCTAATGGTTACGATAGGACATTAGAGATAGATGAAGAATATCTAAAAAATGTTCTTTCAGAACATACCCTTACCTTTACAGCAAATTTAGAAAAACTTAAATCATGTAATTATTATATTGTAACTGTTCCAACACCAATAGATAAAAATAAGAGACCTGACTTAACTCCTCTCATAAAGACTAGTGAGAGCATTGGTAAAGTACTTAAAAAAGGTGATATTGTCATCTATGAATCTACCGTATATCCTGGTGCCACTGAAGAGGACTGTGTCCCTGTTTTAGAAAAATTTTCAGGACTTACATTCAATAAAGACTTCTTTTGTGGCTATTCTCCAGAACGCATAAATCCTGGTGATAAAACACACACAGTTACTAAAATTTTAAAAGTTACCTCAGGGTCTACTCCAGAAATAGCACAAAAAGTAAATAATCTTTATAAAAGTGTAATTACAGCAGGAACTCATCTCGCACCAAGTATAAAAGTTGCAGAAGCTGCTAAAGTTATAGAAAACTCACAAAGAGATATCAATATAGCTTTTGTAAATGAACTTGCAATTATTTTTAACAAACTAGGAATTGATACAAATGCTGTTCTTGATGCTGCTGGAACAAAATGGAACTTCTTAAAATTTAAACCAGGCTTAGTTGGTGGGCATTGTATAGGTGTTGATCCTTACTATCTTACACATAAAGCTCAAGAACTTGGTTATAACCCTGAAATTATTTTAGCTGGAAGAAGACTAAATGACAACATGGGAATCTATGTTGCAAATCAAGTAATCAAACTAATGATTAAAAAAGGTTTGGTAATCGAAGGCTCAAAAGTTTTAGTACTTGGAATGACGTTTAAAGAGGACTGTCCAGATATACGAAACTCAAGAGTTATTGATGTTGTTGAAGAACTTTCAGAATTTGGATGTAATGTAGATGTATTTGATCCATGGGCTGATACAAAAGAAGTAAAAGATGAATATAACATAGATTTAATTAAAAATGAAAATGAGTTAAATTTGGAACAATATAAAGCAATAGTTCTAGCTGTTGCACATAAAAAGTTCATAAGTTTAGATTTAAAAGACACTAAGGAACATATAGTTTATGACATTAAATCTTTTTTAGATCCTTCTATAATTGATGGTAAACTATAATCCTCTAAACAAAGAAGCTAATTTTTCAAACTGCTTAACATTTGAAAATTTATCTTCAGCTTTTTTTTGTCCAGCTTTTGCAAGTTTATTTTTAAACTCTTTATTATTATAAAGTAGTTCTATATTATCTGCTAAATCATTAGAGTTTTGATTTTCAAAAAGAAGTCCATTCTTTTCATCATCAATAATCTCTAAAACACCACAAGAGTTAGCACCTATAACCACAGTCTCTACTTGCATAGCCTCTATACTAACAAGTCCAAAAGTCTCACACTTACTAGCCATTACAACTGCGTCACAAGCTTGCATAAAACTGTGTGGATTTTTTTCAAATCCTAAAAAGTGAAAGTTATTTTCAAGATTTTTTACTTTTACATCTTCTTTTAGTTTTTCTAAGTAAGTCTCATCCATAGCATGACCAACTATATAGGCTTGAATATCCAAACCTTTTTTAACTAAAATGTCCATAGCTTCAAGAAGTAAGTATTGACCTTTAAACTCATTTATACGCCCAACTAAACCAACCATAAAACTATTCTCTACATGTAGAGATGCTTTATACTCTTTGATTTCTGCATCAGATAACAATTCAACTTTATCAGAACCCATATAAAGCACCTCAACACGAGGTCGTATATCTTGAGGTATAAACTTATTTATTTGCTCTGCAACTGCGTGAGTTACTGGAAGCATCATATCAATATTTTTATATAAAAACCTATGATAAAAATCATTTTTAAACCTAGTCATAGTCATATTTCTAGTTTGAACTAATTTTGGTTTCTTTTTTGAAAATACCTTTGCCATTACTGCAACTGGTATATCTTTTGTCCAGTGAAGATGTACTATATCGATATC
>Ga0256842_1001889_pt1 | contig 15985 bp, 17 predicted proteins | sample 4559240metaG_FD_185973 | JGI IMG/M metagenome (GOLD analysis project Ga0256842, IMG submission 185973) | Hydrothermal vent microbial communities from Guaymas Basin, Mexico - 4559-240 | ecosystem: Environmental > Aquatic > Marine > Hydrothermal vents | place: Mexico: Guaymas Basin | collected...
ATTCAAATGTGAAAAATGTGATGGATATATGATTCCGATAAAATACCAGAGTTTTCATGGCATTTTATATACTTGGGAAAAATACAAAAATTTGGATTAATCTAAATGCCCGTAGGGCACTTTTTTAAGTGTACTAGAAAAATTAGAAGAAATATTAAGGAAACGGTTCATAATGTGAAAAATAAAACAAGACTCCGGATGTGCATTAATATTTAATGTTATATCCGGATTTTTATTTAAAAAAGTGTCAACCCGGTTTCTAAGCGTATTATTACATGTTGCAATTTCAAAAATAAGAAAAAATTGTAGTAAATAATATAAGCAACTAGTATAATTTTGATTAATTTTTATAGTAAACGAGTAAGCAATTGACACAATATTAACGATGTTAATGATTGACTTCTTTGCCATATCTAGATAAAATAACAAAGGATAGTTAGGATTGTATACTGTATAATGGAATGTGTGCAATCTATTAAATGACCAAAATATCTTTAATAATATTAAAGATATTATAGTTTTTTTATTATAATTAATTATTTAGTAATGCTGTTTAAAGCGGCATTAAATGGAGGTGTGTATTAAATGGGTAATTTTATATTACTTTTTGTTTCTCTATTTCTTCTTTGGACAGGTTTAGTTTTTCCAATAACTAACCAAGAAGTTATAATGGGAATAATTTTAAGTGGAGCTATTTCTTTATTAGTAGCACTTAGAATTAAAGGGAAAGAAACTTATAAGATTTCAGGGATTTTTCATTTGATTAAATTTATAATTATTTTCACTTGGGAATTGATAAAGGCTAATTTTGCAATGGCAAAAATTGTCCTTTCTCCTAGTCTTCCAATTTCGCCTAAAATTGTGAAGATAAAAACTGATATTAATTTTGAGATGGGTAGAGCTATGTTATGTAATGCAATTACATTAACACCAGGTACATTAACAATTGATTTAATAGACGACGAATTATTTATACATGTTGTTGACGGAGATGCTCTTGAAAATGTTAATGATATTTCATTGCCATTTGAAAAAGAATTGAAAGGAGCGTTTGACAGATGATATATGTTTTAACGGGATTTATTGTTATGGGAATTATTCTTTCTTTAATTAGATTGATAAAGGGACATGAAGCTGAAAATAGAGTAGTTGCGGTAGATGTACTTACTACTTTAACTTCTGCAGTATTATTATTGTATGCACTTATTACTGGTAATGCTTTATTTCTTGATGTAGTGCTCGTTTATTCTATTTTGTCATTTGCTGCAGTAATAGCATTGGCTAGATATTTAGAAGGGGGATTATAGAATGGAAATTATAGGATATATTTTTTTAACGATTGGAGCTATATTTCTTTTTTTAGGTGGACTTGGAATTTTTAGAATGCCTGATGTACTTAATCAATCACAGGCTGGAACAAAAGCGTCAACACTTGGAATAGTTTCTTTTTTAATAGGTATTATGTTTTTTTATCCTGCATGGACATTTAAACTATTGATTATTGTGGTATTTTTCTTAGCAACAGCTCCAATATCTTCGCATAAAATAACTAGATCTGCATTAATCAGAAATAAAGAAAAGTTTGTTTTATCTGAAAATGCTTATGCGTCAAGAGATGATGTTGTTGAAGAAGAAAATGAAGATGAGGAGGAAAAATAATGATGTTATTATTAGCAACTTTTCTATCATTTGTAATGATTGCAACTGCAATTTGGGTTATATTAACACCTAGCTTATTAAAAGCAATTATTATATTTGCAATTGTTTCACTTGTTGCATCAGTTTCATTTATTTTTATGCAAGCACCAGATGTTGCGATTACAGAGGCATCAATAGGGGCGGGTATAACTACTGCAATATTTATTTTGTCGTATAAGAGAGTTTCTGAAAAGAATTAGTTATGGAGGACAGTAAAGATGAAAAATGATAAATCATTACTTTTAAACATTTTGGCAATTGCTTTTTTAGCTGTACTTGCATACTTTATCTATTCTGTAGCAACTAGTAATGACATTGGAATAAAAGTTACAGATAACAATGTTGTAGAAAATAGAGTTGCATATAGATATTTAAATAAAAATGTTTTAGATGAAAATAGTAAATATGAATGGGGAGGCAAAGCTGAAGATAGTGCTGCTAATGTAGTTACTTCAATAGTTGCTGACTATAGATTATTTGATACATCTCTTGAGGTAATTGTGTTATTTATAACAGTTATGGGATTTGGTTTAGTAATTCCAAAAGAGAATATTAAAATTAAAGAATCAACAGAATTGTTGTATCATTGGACACCACTTTTAATGACATATATGTTATTAGTAGGTGGCTATATGTTTATAAATGGACATATTTCTCCTGGAGGAGGATTTCCTGCAGGTGCAATAATGAGTACGGCGATATTAGTGGGTGTTTTAGCTGGTAAACAAACAGTATCTCATACTACATTAAAGAAAATTGAAGCGATAGCAGGTACTTTAATTTTTTCAATAGCTACATTAGGATTTTTCTTAAAAGGATCGTTTTTTATTAATTTTCTTGAAGGTGGAAATGTAGGAGATTTATTTTCAGCAGGGCTGATACCTATTTTATACACATTAGTAGCGTTTAAAGTTGCTGCAGAACTTTCAGGAATATATTTTGAATTTTATGAAGGAGGAGAAGAGCATGACAATGTCTAATATTTTTCTTATTTCGTCGACTTCTCTAATTTTTATCGGTTTATTTGGAGTGCTTACTAGAAAAAACATTGTAAAAATTCTTTTAAGTTTAAATATAATTGAAACAGGAATTAATTTACTTTTAGTAGCATTCGGATATAAAGAAGGTGGAAAAGTACCAATCTTAACTTCTTCTGATAGTATAAATCATTTAGGCAATATGGTTGATCCAGTGCCTCAAGCACTTGTACTTACATCTATTGTTATCGGGCTAGGAACAACAGCATTTGCTCTTGGATTAACAATTAGATATTATAAAACACATGGAACACTTAATATAGAAGCTAATGATGAAGAGGAGGTAACAGCACATGAATAGTGTATTATTTTTAATAGTAATTCCTCTTTTAGGTGCATTTCTTGCTTTATTCGGAAAGAAAGCAAACAGAATAGTGGCAATTTTAATAACTGCATTTACTGAAATATTTTCTATTATGATTTATTTGAGTGATAAACTTCCAGTTTCGGTTGCAATAGGCGGATGGCAAGCACCATATGGAATTAATTTCGTATTAACTCCACTTTCAGTTGGATTTATAGTTTTAATAAATTTAGCTGCAATAATATCACTTTTTATTATTAGAGGTGAAAAAGAATATCAATTTTATTCAACATATTTAGTATTACTTGCTGCAGCAAACGGTATTGTATTAACCGGAGATATATTTAACTTTTATATTTTTAGTGAGTTAACTACATTTGCAATAACAGCATTAATTGCTTATCCAAGAAATAGAAGAAGTACAGGAGCTGCAATTAAATATTTAATTCTTGCATCAACTGCATCATCATTTTTATTAATTGGAATAGGTGTGGTTTACAAAACACTTGGAACACTTAATATAGCAGATATTGCTTCAAAAATAGATTTACTTAATCCATTAACTTTAGAGTTAATAATAGTATTAATTCTTACAGGTATTTTTGTGGAATTAGAATTATTTCCATTTAATATGTGGGTTCCAAAAGCATATTTTGCTGGAACTGCAAGTGTAAATGTTATGTTACACGGTATGCTTGGAACTGCTGGAGCATATATTATAGCAAGAATCTTATTAACAATGTTTGCTGTAAATGGTTCAGGAATGCTTGTTAATGCAAATATTGCAAATGCTATAATAGTTATTGCAATGCTAACAATTTTTGTTAGTGAGATAGCAGCTTTTAATGAAAAGAAATTAAAGAAAGTTTTGGCATTTTCTTCTATGGGTCAAATGGGTTTAATAATCTTTGGATTTATGATCGGAAATGAACAAGCTTTAACAGGAGCTTTTTATATGGTAGTTGCAAACTTCCTTGCTAAAATAATTTTATTTGTTTTAACGGGAGAATTTATAGCTATGACAGGCTCTGATAATTGGGAAGATATGAAAGGTATTGGAAGAAAACATCCAGTAGCTGGGGTTTCTTTTGTAATCGGATCTTTAAGTTTAATGGGAGTACCATTTTTCGCTGGTTTCTGGGGAAAATTGGCAGTAATTCAAGGAGCTATGAGTGGTAATAGTTTTATGATAACTGGAATAGTTATTATTTTAATTACTGCTGTTGTTGAAGGTGTATATTTCTTGAAAATTTCACATACATTCTTTCTTAAAAAAGAAGATGAAAAAGAATTTAATGCGAAAGCTCGTATACATTCTATTGTTATAGCAGCTGCATTAGCAGTTATAGTATTAGCTATAGGTGTTCATCCGGGTTTAATTGAAAATAATGTTAATAGAGCTACTAACGAGATTTTGAATTCAACTTCAAATTACGTTGATGTAGTTTTCCCAGGGAGGTATTAGTAGTGAATATAATGTTAATGCTTTTAGTAGTACCTTTGATCACAGCATTTCTTACTATGGCTATACTTAAACATCAAAAAACAGTATGGACTATATTTTTAGCCGTGTCAGGTTATTTGAGTTACGCTTTATTTACGATGTATGGAAAATGGGATTTATCGTGGAGTATTGAATTAGGTTTCAAAATGTTTGGTAAAAACGTTGTACTTAGTTTAATAAATTCTCCATTAGGATGGTTCTTTGCATTCTTTGCATCTTTAACAACATTATTAATTGCTATGTTTTCAATAGCATATAATGATGAAAAACATGATAGCAAAACTGCACCAATTTGGTTATTATTGATCTTTTCAAATATAGGTATTTTCTTTGCAAAAGATTGGTTAATGTTTTTTATAATGTGGGAAGCTATGAGTACAACAGCTTACTTTATTATTGCTCATGGTAAAGAGATTTCAGCTAAAGCTGCAAAATTCTATCTTTCAATTTCATTAATTGGAACATCGACTCTTTTACTAGGAATAATATTAGTGTCTAGATTAAGTCAAACATTTGATATAGGTGTTTCAATTGATAGTTTAGTTAAATTATTTTCAACTAACTATTCAGCAGCATTATTATATATTGGATTATTTATAACTACATTTTTAATAAAATCAGCAATATTCCCGTTTTATATGTGGCCTTCAAAAGCTTATGCGGAATCACCTGATGATTTTACACCATTTTTATCTACTGTAATGAGTAAATATGGTGTTTATGGTTTAATATTGTTTATTTTACCTATTTTAGCAAAGTCAGATCTTCCTATGTTTGGGAAAATTAGTCAACCAGCATATATGTTAGCTGTTCTTGGAGCTATAACTTCTGTTTTAGCAACAATTTTAGCTATTTTCCAAACTGATATGAAAAAATTATTTGCATACTCATCAGTTGCAAATGTTGGATATATTGTTATGGGTCTAGCAACTATGAGTGTAGTTGGAATACAGGGTGCATTATTCCATTCTGTAAACCATATGATATTTAAAACTGCTATATTTCTATCTTTAGCAGCTGTTATTTATAGAACAGGTGAAAGAGATATGCATAAATTGGGTGGATTAGTATATAAAATGCCACTTACTTTCTTAGTATATTTACTAGCAATTATATCTGCTGCTGGAATACCACCACTTAGTGGTTTTACATCAAAATGGTTAATTGTTCAAGCACTTATGGCACAAAAAATGCTTTTTGTTGTAGTAGCAATGATATTTGCATCTACTGGAGCATTTATGTATTTACTTAGATGTTTAGCATCAGTATTTTTAGGACAGCTTCCTGATAAATATAAAGATATTAAAGAAGCTCCATTGTTAATGGCAATTCCTATGACAATTCTTATGCTTCTTACACTTGCAATAGGTGTTATTCCAGGAATCATTACGAAACCTATTGATGCTGTTTTGACCGGAATGGGGTATAATGTTGAACCATCAAGTTGGACTACAGTTCATACAGCTTTAGCAAAATCAGATTTAAATTTAACTTATTTATTCTATGTATTTATGGTAGCTTGTGTAATTTCTTTAATTATGTATTTAATATCAGGAAAACAAGAAAAAATTGATCAAATAGATAATTATACAGCAGGTGAAAATCCACTTGAATGGGATACAACTCCAGATAGATTTAATTTTGCTTATGGATTTTACCAACCATTTAAACAAATGTTTAATCCTATGCTTGATTTGATTTCATTTGAAAGATGGATGAGTTCTTTTGGAAGAATAGTTGAAAGAGCGAGTAGCGCACTCAGCCTTTTATATACAAGAAGTGAAGGAGCAATACTTATGCTTTATATTGGAATTGCGATATTAATAATAGGAGGGATGATGTAATGGTAGTAATAAATATAATATTATACTCCTTATTTGCTATATTAGTTGGATTGATTTTTATGGGTATTGGAAGAAAAGTTTCTGCAAGAATGCATTTAAGATATGGACCACCATTCTATCAATCAATACTGGACATATTTAAACTTATGAGTCGTAAATCATTTACACATAACTTTGTTATGGATTTAGGAATGGTTATGGCATTAGCCGGTCTTTTAGGAACTATGTTATATGTTCCTATTGCTGGACATAGTGCATTTATTTCAAATAGTAATATTATTGTTATTATGTATTTAATGGCAATAGGTTCATTAGGTATGGCTATGGCTGTTACAGCAAGTGGTAATCCAAATGCAACTATTGGTATATCACGTGCTTTAACTATGATGCTAGGATATGAAATTCCATTTTTTATAATAGTACTTGGATTAATTATTTCTAATAATTCATCTTCAATTTCTGTTATAGCAGCTTCTCAAGCAGGATCAATTTGGAATTGGAATATATGGCATATGCCATTAGGATATATAGCCATGGAAATAACTCTTCAGGCTATGATGGGTGAAAAACCATTTGATGCAATGATAGCACCTGCAGAGGTAGCATCAGGACCAATGGTTGAACTTTCAGGTAAATATTTAGGATTAGGACTTTTAACTCATGCTGTTTCTATATTTGTTGAAACAGGGTTAATGGTAAACTTCTTTTTTGGAGGAGGATCTAATCCAATAGATTTTGTAATAAAACAATTAGGTATATATTTAATTGCTGTTATATTTGACAATATTTTCCCTAGATATAAAATTGAACAAGCTGTGAAATTCCTTTGGATTTTCCCAACAGGTATTGCCGTAGTTCAATTATTACTACTGGCATTTTAAGGAGGAACTATGCAGATTATAAATTATGCAGATGAGGAAAGAAGACAAGAAGATAATCGAAAGCTTTGGGATAAAGTGACTGCTTATTTTAGATCACGTTCACTATGGATGCTTCATTATTGTACTGGCTGTGGAGCAATGGAACTTCCACCAATTATGACATCTAGATGGGATATTGAAAGATTTGGTATTGTCCCAATGGCTACACCTAGACAAGCTGACATTTTGTTACTTACTGGTTATGCTTCTACAAATACAATGAAAAGAATTATTAGAACTTACGAACAAATGCCTGAGCCAAAATGGGTGATTGCATTTGGTTCTTGTACTGTAAATGGTGGAATGTATTGGGATTCATATAATACTGTAAATAATGTTGGAGAATATATTCCAATTGATATTACTATAGCGGGTTGTATGCCTAGACCAGAAGCAATATTAGACACTATGGTTAAATTAATGAACATGGTTAAAAGTGGAGATGCAAAAGCTTTTCAAAAATATAAAGATAATTATGGATATTATAAAGCAAATCAAGATAAATTATTTGCACGTACAGCACCTGTATTAGAAAGTGCTTCACTTAAATATGTTCATAATGAGACCGAAGGAAGTGAGCAATAATGAATATTACTGAATTATTAAAAGATCTTAATTCTAGAGGTTTAGAAGCTGAGAAAATTTGTGATGGTGAAATAAAGGTTATTGCAAATAAAGATAATTTTATAACTCACCTTCATTACCTTCAATCAATTAATTATGAGCATCTTGCAAATATTAATGGAGTTGACTATATTGATGAGAATGAATTTGAAGTGGTATATCAAATTTATTCTTATACTGATAAAATTCATATAATATTTAAAGTAAGAATTCCTAGAGAAAAACCTGTTATTCAAAGTATTGTTGATTTATGGGAACAAGCTCAATTTTATGAGCGTGAAGTTCATGAGTTTTATGGAATACATTTTGAAGGAAATAAAGATTTATCACCGTTATTTCTTGAAGATTGGATGGATCTTCCACCACTTAGAAAAGATTTCGATACTGAAAGATTCTCAGAGATAGTAATGGGATCTATGAGAAATGGAGGTAAAAAATAATGAATTTTGATTCATATACTTTAACGAAAATTGCTAAAAATGATAAATATACAACTTACGATTTATTTTTTGGCCCAAATCATCCAGGTATGAATGGTAACTTTGGTTATGTATTAGATATGGTTGGAACAGAAATTAACAATGTAAGAATTAATGCGGGACAATTACATCGTGGATTTGAAAAATTAATGGAAAGAAGAGGATGGGTTCAAAACTTAACTTTAGTTCCAAGAATTTGTGTAATGGATCCAGATCCAAATGAAGTTACTTACTGTATGGCAGTAGAAAAAATTATGAATGTAGAAATTCCTGAAAGAGCTAAATATCTTCGCACAATAACTCTTGAAATGAGTAGATTAACATCTCTTTTAATTTCAATTGGTGGTGCTGGAGCTTCTCTTGGATTATATACAATAATGCATTGGACTATGGCTGATAGAGATAAAGTACTTGATATGTTTGAATGGTTAACAGGTGGTAGAGTTTATCATATTTACAATATTCCTGGTGGTGTAAGAAGAGATACTCCAAAAGGTTTTCTTGAAAAACTTTATGAAACAATGGAATATTTAGAGTCAAGACTTCCAGATTATGACAGTTTATTATTTGAAAATCCTATTATTCATAAAAGATTAAAAGGATTAGGACCTGTAACAAAAGAAGAAGCAAGAAAAACTGGACTTTCTGGACCAAATTTAAGGGCTTCTGGGAATGCACTTGATATTCGTAAAGATGCTCCATATGCAGCATATTCTGAGTTAGAATTTGATATTATAACTCAAGAAGAAGGAGATGCATTTGCACGAGCTTTACAAATGAGATTAGAATATGAACAAGCAATAGATCTTATTAAGCAAGCTATTAAGAAAATGCCTGAAGGAGATGTACATGCTAATCTTGGTAATTTAGGTATGTTAAAAGTAAATCCAGGTGAAGCTTATGCTAAAGTAGAATCTTCAAAAGGTGAATTTGGTTATTATATTGTATCTAAAGGCGAGAAAAAACCTTACAGAGTATCTGTTCGTGGACCGTCTCTTCCTGCAGGATTTTTATGGGCTACTAAACATTTACCAAAAATGAAAATAGATGATGTTGCAGTATGGATGGGCACATTTGGAATATGTGCACCAGATTTCGATAAATAGGAGGTACAATATGGCATTAGGCGAAAAAAGTATAAGTTCTCCACTTTCAGCTATTAAAAATCTTTTTAAGAAACCAGTTACTGTACGCTATCCAAATGAAGAACTTGAAGTATATTCTGAAAAAGGTGTTTCTGAGAGATTTAGAGGAGTTCATTCTAATGATATGGCTAAGTGTATTGGCTGTGGAAGTTGTGAAAGAATTTGTCCAGTTAATGCAATTGTTATGACTTTGCCAGAAGGGAGTGAAGATACTCGTAAACAATATAGACCAAAAATAGATTATGGAAGATGTTGTTTCTGTGCATTTTGTGTTGATGTATGTCCTACAGTATCACTTAAAATGTCAAAAGAGTATGATTTTACTTCAGCAGCACCAATGAAGTTAAGAGATGGTGAGGAAGTAAAATTTGTAATGGATGAATTTAATTATCTTCCAACAGATAAATATGATGATAACCCAGGGTATGTAACTGGCAAAAAGAAAAAGGTACTTGGTTAAACATTTAGAATATAGAAATTAAAAGAGAGAATCCCAAAAATATTTGGGATTTTTTTTGTACGGCTTTTCGTTGTAGAATTTATTTAATAATGATAAAATTAAAGAAACATTATTATTAAAGTTATGATACATTGGAGGATATATGGGAGATGGAAGGTACTATTCGTTAAGACAATTTTATAGTATTGTAATTTTAATTGTATTATCAGTTGTGTTTATTAGTTTTTTTGTTATAAGCTATTTAAGGAAATCAAATAATAATAGTAAAATATACATTGTTTTAACATATTTATTTTTATCTCTAATGGTAATTTTTAAATTTATAGAAAGAGTTATTCCTAGCTTCAAAGTTGCACAGTTTTCAGCAAATATGTCAGGGCTGTCATTTCATTTAGGTTTGACTGTCTTAATTTATTATTTAATTATGATTATCAAAAAAAATGAAAAAAGTAAGAGTACAATATTATTTGTTGTATCATATTGGATTGCTGTAATTAGTATGATTTTAATTTATAAAAATAAAGTTATATTAAGTAGTTATAGTTTTAATCAGATTGTATATAGTGATAATTATAAAATCACGGTTATTATTCAGATAGCAATAATATTTTTTTTAATATATAGAGCATTTGGAGAAAATCATATTACTATTGCTACATTGTTTGGAGGTAAAGTATTCGAATCTATTGTTGATATGACCAATCAGTATGTGTTTCTTACTGATAGATATGGGAATATTGTTTATAAGAATAGTATTTCTAATAATATAGGATATTTTAAAGAAATTAAATTCGATATTAATAAAATGGAAAATAATTTTTTAGGAGAAATAACTATTGAAAAAAAATATTTTGGTAAAGAATATATTAAGCAAATATATAATGATGAAGTAAAATATTATATGTATGATAAAATAAGGTTATTAAATGAATACCGATATAAGGGATATATAATTATAGTGTCTGATATTACAGAAATAATTATTTTGGCAATTGATTTAGACAAAAAAAGAAAAACTATAGAGGATGTTAATAGCAAATTAATCGAATACTCAAAAAATGTATATGAACTTGAAAAAGAAGAAAGTATAAATAGAATTTTAGAAGATATAATTACTAAAAGAATAAATTTGATCAATAAACTAATTGATGATATTAATAAAATTCAAGTGTCTTTAGAAACTGGCATTACCGATGTGGTAAGTGCTATTGATAATGCAATTAAATTAAATTATGAAATTTTAAGCGAAGTGCGTCAAGCGGTTAGTAGTTCTAGAGAGTTTTACGGAGGAAATTATGATAAGGGTAGTAATAGTTGATGATCAAACATTACTTAGAGAAGCACTAGGGTATATTTTAGATGGAGATAGTCAAATTGAAGTGATTGGCTTTGGCGGAAATGGGAGTGAAGCGGTTGAATTATGTGACACTTTTGTACCGGATATTGTACTGATGGATATAGAAATGCCGGGTATGAACGGTATTAAGGCCACTTTAAAAATTAAAGAAAAACATAAAGATATAAAGATAATAATGTTAACTACTTTTGAAACACCTGCCAATATTATAGAAGCTTTTGTAGCAAAAGTTGATGGATATATTGTTAAGGATATAAATCATGAAAAATTAATTTTGGCAGTAAAAGCTGCTATGAGCGGATTAACAGTAATACATGAAAGTGTTCAAAAAGTTTTAGTAGATAAGTTTAATAAGCTTAATGGATATAAGGTAAATTATAGTGAGATATTAACAGATAAAGATGTAGAAATAATTAAACTTATTGCAAGAGGTGATAGCAATAAAAGAATAGCTGAGCAACTGAATTATGCTGAAGGCACCATAAAAAATAATGTTAGTAAAATATTAACAAAACTTAATATGTCTCATCGGATGCAAATAGCTATATTTGCTATGGAAAATGGATTAAGATAATAGAAAGGATCGCAATGGATTACGGTTTGCAAGCTGAAATATCATTAATAAGTTTATGGAATTTTGGTGCATTAATAGTTAATATTATTGCATATATAATTTTATATACTAAAGCCAGGAGAACTGCATCTCTTAGAGCATTTTTGCTTGTTTTAATAAGTGTTATGATATGGTTAGTTGGGAAAATATTGAAAACAGTTTCTCCGACTATTGAGCTAAGATGGATATTTATTGTGTTTTATTATTTTGGAATCTTTATGTTACAAGCGACGTTTTTAGAATTTGGATACATTTATTATAAGGGTAAGAAAATGCCGAAAGGTTATAAAGTAATAGTATATTTTGTTGTAGCGTTACAGTTTCTTTTTGTAGCAACAAATCCACTCCATCATAAATTTTATAGTGAGTTTACATTTTCATCTGATAGTTTTGGAAAATATTTTTATGTATTAATCGGAATTGAATATGCATATATATTTATTGGAATGATTTTATGTGGTAAGAAGCTTAAAACTCAAGTTAGAGAAGTGAATAAAATTTATAAGTATATAATATTTACGGCAATATTAGTTCCTCTAATATTAAATATTATATATATTACAGGAGTGCTTAAAAATGCATTTTATGCTTTAGGTATACAAGTTTTTGATATTACGCCAATTGTATTCACGTGGTCTTTATTGTTATTTATATACGCAACATTTAAATATGAGTTTTTTGAATTATCGCCATTGATGAAACATGAAATAATTACTAAAATTAATAATCCTATAATAATTATAAATAGGCAATACGAAATATTGTTTACAAATGAAATGTTTAAAAAATCTCTAATTCAAAATGATACATGTGAAACAATAGTAGAAAAATTAAAACAGTATCTAACTCCTAAAGATATTTTATTATCAAAGAAAAATTTAAGTGTAATAGTAGAATATGATAATAGTTACTATAAAGTTGATTTTAACAATATAATTGATGACAAAGAATCATTTATTGTAATTGTTTTTACAGATATTTCAATGTATATGAAATATAAGGAAGAAGTGGTATTAAAGAATCTTGAAATTGATAAGGCAAATGCTAGAATAAGAGAGAAAATTGAGAAACTTAAGGAATTATCTTTAAAAAATGCTAGTATGTTTGTTGCAAGGGAATTACATGATGTAATTGGGCATTCATTAGTAGTATCAATGAAATTATTAGAAGTTAGTAAATTGATTTATTTCAAAGATAAAAAAGAAGTTTATGAAACTTTAAATGCATCAAAATTAACGATTATAAATGGTATTGAGGAAATAAACAGAATTACTAAAGAGGGAAGTGATTTTAAATATTCGTTTAGGAGATTAGAAATTGAACTTAATGAAATAATTAAAGATGTTGAACTTAGTGGCTTGAAGGTGAAAATGTATACTAGAAATAATAACGAAGCTATGAAAAGTAATGTATATATAGTATTGATTAAAATAATAAAAGAGTTAATAACAAATGTATTAAAACATTCATCTGCTGATAGTGTGTTTATTTCAATGATTTCACTTGATAAAGAATTAGAAATACAGTTAATGGACAACGGTAAAGGTTGCAAAAAATTGATAAAAGGAAATGGGTTGAGAGGAATTGAAAGTAGACTTTTAGAAATAGGAGGAAATGTAGTATTCAATACGAGTATAAATGATGGATTTGCATCTATTATTAAAATTCCAATGATATAGTGTAGAATTACTTCTGTTAAAACAGGAGTTTTTTTTATTGTTTAGGAAAGTGTATTGGATATGACAAAGAGTGACTAATGTAATAGATTTTGTGACTAGTAGCATATCATCTTTATAATATAATTAAATGGAGAAATATTATAAAAATCAACGATTGTGAAGTGATTAAAATTATTTCAAATCACTAACACTTAATTAAATAGATTAGGAATGTTTACAATATATTTGTTTATCATTTCTAATACATTATATGGGAGGATGAAATGTTAAACAATAAGAGTTCGTTTAAGCAAATTGCATTTATTATGGCTATAATTATGATTTTACAAATGATTTTGCCATCTGTAAATATATGGCAAAGATCATATGCCTTAGAAGTGGATGATATTAAAACCCATTGGGCAAAGGAAAATATTGAAAGTTTAAAAGAATTGGGAATAGTAAATGGTTATGATGATGGGACATTTAGACCTGATAATCCAATAACTAGAGCTGAATTTATAACAATTATTAACAGAGCAGCAAATATTGAGCCTGTAGAATATGGTGATAAATTTACTGATGTTAAAAAAAGTGATTGGTATGCAAATGATATTTCTGCTGCATCTAATTCTGAAATTGGATATATAAAAGGTTATGTAGATGGAACTATGAGACCTAATAATTTTATTACTAGATTCGAAGCGGCTGTTGCAATTTCACGATTATTAAAATTAGATGGGGAAAGTGAAATCGCTTTTATAGATAAAGATAGTATGCCAAGTTGGGCAAAAGAATATGTTGGGGCTACAGCTAGCGCTGGCTATTTTAGCGGATATAAAGATAATTCATTTAGAGGAAACGAATATATTACTAGAGCAGAAACAAGTACTTTTGTATATAGGAGTTTAATTGATTTATCATCTGTAATGATAGCTGAAAGAAACATTGGAATAGATGAAATTCCTCTTGGATTAGACATAAAGAAAGAGAAGAAAAAGAATAAAATATCAAATAGTATTAGTCCGCAAATCACAGAAATTGATCCTCAGTCTGGAAAGGTTGGAGATATAATTACCATTAAAGGAAGTAACTTTTCTGCTACTAAGTCGGAAAATACAGTAACATTTGTAGGTCCAATACAAGGGTCTTTAAGCACATCACTAATTAGTGCAACTGAAAATGAACTTAAGCTCATAGTACCTGGCGTTGTGCCTGAAACAATGAATGTAAAAGTTAATGTTGGGAGCAAAGATTCAAATAGTGTATCATTTACAAGCGAAAAACTATTGGATCCTACACCAAATCAAAAAGGAAATGAAACAGAAGTAATATTTGAAGACCTTAAAGAACTTATTAATCAAACAATTCATGAATTAAATATTGCATTAATACCAGCAATGAATAATCAAGGATTATCAAGTGAAGCTACTGAAGTTATAGATGAACTTGGAAATTTAGAAAATGCAGTTGATGAAATTATGAATAACGCACTTGCTGGTAGAACGGATGAAGAATTAGCCATTATGGATGCAGTTTTTTCTTCAGAGATAATAAAAGAGCAATTGCAAAAAATAAAAGATTCTGCTGAAATACTTAGTCATTCAACAACAGGTGAAGCAATTGAAAATATTGAGCAAGCTGCTGATGTTATAGAAACAATTATAAATATGCTAGACGAAGTTAGAACTTGGTTGAAGGTAACATTAGCTTCATTAGTTGCGATATCAGTAGGATCAATCTTCTTTGATTTTGGAGCAACTGCTTTGTCTCTTACGCCAATAATTTCAACAATAAAAGTGATTGTATATGAAATTATTACGCCTATTATAATAATTCTTAAGACAATTGTTGCTGTGCTTAGTTATGCTCCTACTGAAGTTGTAGGAAATAGTTTCAGTACAGGGAATTATAGAAATGACTATAAACTTAATCAGTATTTCGGAAGCGTTAAAAATCCGGTTACAACTGGAGAGGGAATTATGTATGTTACGCAACCTTATTCTTTTGAAGGAGGAATAAGTTTTACTAGTGAAGGCGGTCAAGCGGATAAATTAAAAGATTTAAGTCAAGAATTTCTTCAATCAAGTTTTATTGTTGGTAGTATAGTTACTATTTTAGATGGATTAGGTGCAATTCCAGATATGAATATTCATCTTGAAGATATTGAAGTTAAAATTAAAGCTATAAGTAGTAATCCTGATGTTATTTCAGGTAATTGGAATGAAGATGAAGATAGATTAATACTTACTGCTTATAAGCCTGGAGAGGCTGATATTACTATACAAGCTGATATATATCAAGTAGGTAGAAGTATTTCGAAAGAAAGTGTTAGTATAACG